>JAEEGG010002259.1_pt1 | contig 50198 bp, 51 predicted proteins | sample 9134161 | NCBI WGS metagenome assembly JAEEGG01 (sample SAMN16246543, study PRJNA631951) | gut metagenome | biome: gut microbiome; feature: rumen; material: CR-attached | host: Bos | place: Iran: Karaj | collected 2018-10
GGCTGAGAATCCTTCGCATTTGACCAGGCGTTACATCAATCGTTTCCATGAGATTCTGCCGGACATCGGTTATAGCACTGGTCTTCAGATCCGGATCGACATGGATTTCAATGGCAATGCCAAGCCTCAGGACAATTTCTCGGTCGCACTGAAGAAGATCTGCGACTCGCGCTACTTCTTCCTGGCCCGCTCTGGCAGTGACACTCTCTGCCGCGCCATGCTCCAGACCGCCTAATTGCCGGGGGGCTTTTATTTCTGAATGCGGATCTCTAAAACGGGGTCTGTGGCACCGGGGATGGTGCCACAGGTGCCGTTTTATGGGGAGAATTGGGGTCTGTGGCACCGGGGGTGGTGCCACAGGTGCTGTTTTTGGGGGTGTATCGGGGTCTGTGGCACCAAGGGTGGTGCCACAGGTGCCGTTTTAGGGGGAGAATCGGGGTCTGTGGCACCATGGGTGGTGCCACAGGTGTCGTTTTGGGGGGAGAATCGGGGTCTGTGGCGCCAGGGGTGGTGCCACAGGGCTGGGCAGGGAGTATGGGAAGGAGGGGAAAGGGTTTGGAAGGGCATTATGGGAAGGATTGTAATCATGGGAGGCGATGTAATTATGGGAAAGGGTGAGGAGGATAACTTGTTGCGGGGGGGGTAGGGATATTGAAAATTAATCACTACATTTGGTTTTTGGAGACTGTGTGGCGTAGGGAGACAAACCGAATTTTGAGTGGAACCTGGTCGAAAGTAGTGGGACCTTGTTGCCCAAGTGGACTCAAGTGGACCCAAGTGGGCCCAAGTGGACCCAAATGCACCTAAGTGGACCTAGGTGGACCTTGTGTACTTAAGTGGGCCTAAGTGGAATCTATTAATATTCAGCAATATGGAAATGAAGAAACTGGTGGCTTTGTGGGTGGTGGCTGTGGCTGCCGCTCTCGGGCAAAGTGTCTTGTGGGCTCAGAAGAAGCCTCTGGATCACGATGTGTATGACTCTTGGCAGAGTGTGTCGGGGGTCAAGATGAGTGACAACGGAAAGGTGCTCGTCTGGAATGTCAATCCTCAGGAGGGTGACGGAACCCTTTATGTCAGAGCTATTTCCGGAGCGGCCAATACAAGCAAGGCAGCTAATACAGGCAAGGCAGGCAAGGCGACGGCCGCCGTGACCTCGGGGTCGAACGGGACCGAGCTCGCTATTCCCAGGGGATATATGCCCACAGTCGATCCGGACGGAAGGTGGGTCGTATGCCGTATCAAGCCCGAGTTCGCTAAGACCAGGAAGGAGCGGATCGACAAGAAGAAGAGGGATGACATGTCTAAAGATTCGCTAGCGGTGATTGATATTAATACGATGACAGTCAAGAAGTTCCCGAATGTAGAATCTTTCTCGACAGGAACCTTTGGAATGCCGTATATCGCCTATAAATCAACCTGGAAGGTGGCTCCGAAGAAGCCGTCGAAGTCCGGCCTCATCATCCTGACTCCCGGCACCTGGCAGGCCGACACCTTAAGGTTTATTGATAAATATGTGTTCAGCAACGATGGCTCGCTACTGGCGCTGACTTCGAAGAAAGACAAGAAGGACAGCCTTTCGGCGACAGCGCTGATTCTGGCGAGTTATGCTCCGGCTGGCCAGGCAGGTGCGGCAAAGGTTGGGCAGGCTGCCTCGAAGGCAGGGAAGTCCGTGAAGGGCACCGCTCCGGCGGAAATGAGGCTCGTGCTGGACACCCTCAAGTGCGGGGCTCAGGAATATTTCTCCCCGGCATTTGATGATGCTGCCACGATGCTGGCCTTCACCGCCACCACCGACACCAATAAGTCGGGCAGCAAGCGGTGCGGCATGTTCCTGGCACGGATCGCAGGTCCGGAGGGCACTGCCGCAAATGCTGGTAAGGGCGCTGCTGCCAAGGCTGGTGAGGGCGCTGCAGTCGCCTCTGGTAGGGCTACCGTCACCGAGCTGATTCCTCAGGGGACTGTCGTGAAAGGCACCGGCGGGTGGACCCTCACCGAGAACAGCGACATATTCTTTACGCCTGATGGTCAACGGATTATGACTGGAATCGCCCCTGTGCGGCCGCCAAAGGACACGACCATTGTGGACTTCGAGACAGCCCGTTTGGACATATGGAATTGGGACGCTCCGCTGACTCCGCCGCAGCAGAAGAGGCGGCTCGACGGGACGCTGAAAAAGACTTATTCGGCGGTGATCAATCTGGGGGCCAATCCCCAGGCCCAGTGGTTCGACAAGCTCACCAACCAGGCCGGTCGCTCCGCGACCATCATCCCGCTGACCACCTCCTTCTTTGACAACGTGCGCCTTATCGCCGGCGGCAAGACTGGCATCGCCCTCTCCCGCGACAACTCCGCCCACGTGCGTGAGTCGATGTGGATGGACGGCAGCTTCAGCGACTATTCCATTGTCAACCTCGCCGACGGCAGCCGCAAACCGATATTCAAAGACTTCAATGCCAGCAGGTTAGACGTTTCACCTGAAGGGAAATATCTGATCTGGTTCGACCCGTCCGAGAAAGCTTGGTGCACCTATGACCTGGCTACTGGTGCGACAGCCAACCTGACCGCAAAGACAGGTGTCGCTTTCCACACCGAGGATGACGACCATCCGACCGCCTATCCCGGCCCGTATGAGGGTATGCCGAGATGGCTCGACGGCGACCAGGCCGTCATGATCATCGACCGCTACGATGTCTGGAAGTTCGCTCCAGACGGCTCGAAGGCCGAAAACTTGACAGGCGGGCAGGGGAGAGCGGCGCATAACCGCTTCAGAGTCATCGACTTCCGCAGGGACGAGCGCACGCCATCCGAGCGCCGGACCGGCGTGGTCAACACCTGGGGACCGAAGGAAAACATATTCCTGAGCGTCCAGAACGAGGACAACAAGAAGAACGGCTACGGTCGGATGAGCCTCGCTAAGCCCGCCAAGAGCCTTGAATATTTCACCGACACGGTGACTTTCCAGAGCCCGGTGATGGCTCCCGACGGAAGCATAGCTTACTTGAAGGGGAACTTCAGGCATCCTTTCGATTTGTATTCAACTCCAGACTTTTTCGCTTCGAGCAATAAGCTGACAGCTATCAATCCCCAGATGGCGGATTACCGCTGGGGCAGCGCCAACCTCTTCGAGTGGAAGGCCTACGACGGCACCCCGCTCAAGGGACTGGTATTCATCCCCGATGGCATCAAGCCGGGCGAGAAACTGCCGGTCATGATCTATTTCTATGAGAAATATTCAGATCAGCTTTACAACTTCTGGCAGCCGGCGCCCTCACGCTCGACGGTTAATCTAAGTTTCTATACTTCAAGAGGTTACATCGTCTTTGTGCCGGACATAGTCTATAAGGACGGCCACCCTGGCGAGAGCGCCTACAACTGCATCTGCTCCGGTGCCGAGGCACTTTGCGCTAAATATCCTTTCGCCGACAAGACCAAGATGGCGATCCAGGGCCAGAGCTGGGGCGGCTACCAGACCGCATGGCTCGTGACCAGGACCAACATGTTCGCCGCCGCTGGAGCCGGAGCGCCGGTAAGCAATATGACCTCGGCCTACGGTGGAATCCGTTGGGAATCAGGCATGACGCGCGCCGGACAGTACGAGAACGGCCAGAGCCGTATTGGCAAAACCCTCTGGGACGAGGGCGGTCTCGACCTCTACATCGAGAATTCTCCGATATTCCATGCCGACAAGGTCGAGACGCCGCTGCTGATCATGCACAATGACAACGACGGCGCCGTGCCGTGGTACCAGGGCATTGAATATTTCTCCGATCTCCGCCGTCTCGGGAAGCCTTGCTGGCTCCTTGAATATAACGATGAGGCCCACAACCTCGTGGAGCGGCGCAACTGCAAGGACCTCTCCAGGAGGCTCCAGCAGTTCTTCGACCACTACCTCAAGGGTGAGCCGATGCCGGCCTGGATGAAGTCTGGAGTGCCGACCGACCGAAAAGGGGAGTACTTCGGGTTTGAGTATTGATTCCTACAGCATGTCGGCGAGCTTCTGGTAGTACTGCTTGCTGACAGGTATGCGAACGACTCCCGGGCGTATGAACTCGGTGTAGATGATCCCGTCCTTCCCTCGGCTCAGCAACTTGACGTGCCGAGGGTTGACATAATAGGATCGGTGGCAGCGGACGAACCCATGCTTAGCCGCATCCGCCTCGAAGCTCCGCATCGAATTACGGAGCTGATATACCCGAACCCTATCATTCTCTAAGTAATTGATTTTGATGTAGTTCACATCAGCCTCAATGAATAGGATCGCCGCCGGATCAATGGTCAGTTTCAGGCGCTTATGCTCGTCATAGAACTTGATCAGTGTATCTTCCGGCTCCTTCACCGCATTCTCGAGATCGGACGACTTGTTGTTGATGATGCGCATCGTGATTGCGATGACGTATGGGTAGATCAATGTCAGCAGGAGGATCTCAAAGGAATATGACAGGGCGGAGAAATACGGCATACCCCCTGAATTGATGTAGAATAGGGAAGCGTACAGGGCAAAGAAAAAGGATGTCACGAGCACTTCACCAAGGCACCAGAGGACATAGTGCCACCACTTGAAAGTGATATACTTATACAGCACGCTGAACAGCAACCTCGTTAGCGCGAGCACTCCTGCCATTATGCAGGTTAGCATGAGAAGGTGGAAAGTCCAGCTTTTTCCTCCTACGTCATAATACTCCCGGAAGGAAAAAGGGTCGTACATGGATATGAATAAGAAAAAGAACGCCGGCAGAATCACCGCGTACTTCACCTGGTTCCCGTAGCCTTTCGATACTCTCAAATTGGTGTCCATAAGCCTGTTTTTAGTCCCAAAACCACAAAGTGACGAAACTTAAATCACCTTATTTTCGTCACAAAAATAGCATAATTTTTCCGCCAAACAATGATTTGGTCACAATTTGGTGCTTATGCGCAACAACTTTTTCGTCCCAAGGATAGGACGTGCTATCTTTGTCACTACAAGAATTCAAAACATATCAAGTCATGAGAGCTTATGAATATTCAGTAACCCCGGAAGCCTCCGCTCAGGATGGCATGGTGAGCATCGCCTCACTGTCTGGGTACATTGTCAATGCGGCGCACAGGACTATGATTGAAGAGGGTTATGACGATTGCCTCCTGTCCAGGTGCGGTTTCGAGATCGATGAACGTCCTCATACGGGCGAAACTATCACGATTACGGTCAATTCGGGGCTTAACAATATTGTTACATTGCTTAACAGAACTGTTTCAATTACTGATAGTGAGGGTAATGAGATTGGACGTGGGCGAATTGAGTGGATGATGCCTCGCTCGCAGCAGAGGAGCGTTCGGGCTGAGAATCCTTCGCATTTGACCAGGCGTTACATCAATCGTTTCCATGAGATTCTGCCGGACATCGGTTATAGCACTGGTCTTCAGATCCGGATCGACATGGATTTCAAGGGCAATGCCAAGGCTCAGGACAATTTCTCGGTCGCGCTGAAGAAGATCTGCGACTCGCGCTACTTCTTCCTGGCCCGCTCAGGCGGTGACACTCTCTGCCGCGCCATGCTCCAGACCGCCTAATTTCCGGGGGGCTTTTATTTCTGAATGCGGATCTCTGAAACGGGGTCTGTGGCACAGGGGATGTTGCCACAGGTGCCGTTTTATGGGGAGAATTGGGGTCTGTGGCGCTGGGGTTGGTGCCACAGGTGCTGCTTTGGGGGTAGAATCGGGATCTGTGGCACCAGTCATGGTGCCACAGGTGCTGGTTTTGGGGTAGAATCGGGATCTGTGGCACCAGTGGTGGAGCCACAGGTGTCGGTTAGTCGGAATAAAGTCAGCAGGGGGAGGGCAGGTGGCGGTTCGGGGCACCAGCTGCGGGGAATGTGGAGGCCGTGTTTTGGAAATGATTGATTATTAAGCAGATAAAGAATGTTCTACCCTGCTAAAATGGGGGGAGGAAAAGGAGTTATTCATTGATTGCCTGCTGATTATAAATCACGGTTGCAAGCTGGGGTCTGTGGCACCAGGGTTGGTGCCACAGGTGCTGTTTTTGGGGTAGAATCGGGATCTGTGGCACCGGGGTTGGTGCCACAGGGCCGGCTTTAGGGGGAGAGGTTTTGGTGGGGAGGGGAAATAGGGGAGTGGGGAGGAGTTGATGAGGGCGCTGGATGGGTGATATCATGGTGAGGTGTATGAAAAAGGGGAAATCGTTTTCTTTTGGGGTAATTTGGGGTAACCTATTTTATATTTTAATATTTATCGGCAAATAATTGTTAAATTTGTTGGATTTAATGTGGCTGCGTGTTCTGCTCTTGGATTGGAGCGTGGCGGGATCAGAAACGTAAAATGCTGACAGGCTGCTTTTTCCCTTCGCGCGCATGATGTGCGTGCATGAGGGGAGAAAGAGTTTTGCGGCGTAGCGGAGAGGTGGCAGGGCTGGCGGGCCAGTTTTTCAGATAGAGTTTCAGAGTGTCGGACGTGACGGTAAATATGTCAGAGATGCGGCTGGCCGCTCAGCAGCAATCCCAAGAGGTTGTCGAGGTGGCTATGGCGCAAGGGGCTGCCGAGGTGACTGCGGCTGCTGCGGCGGGTGATGAGAAGTCCGCTGAGGCGGCGGGGGATGAGCAGTCGGCTGAGGCGCAGGCGGCGGGGGAGAAGGCGAGCTGGTATCCGGTGAGGGTGTTCTTCGGGCGGGCCGAGGCCATAAAAGAGGCCGCGGAGGACGCTGGGGTGGAGTTTTTCTACCCGATGCGCTTGGTCGAGAAGTTCACCTCGGGAGGGCTGAAGTACATCGAGGAGCCTCTCGTGCGCTCGCTGATATTCCTGAAAGCGACTAGGCAGGAGCTGCGTGACCTGAAGGCTCGGAACAATTCCTCGCTGGTGCCTTATTACGACCGTCTGACGCATGCGCCGCTGGTGGTGCCGGAGAAGCAGATGGAGCGGTTCATCAGCCTTTGTAAGTTGAAAGACAGCGGGTTAGAGTACCTCGGGGAGGATGGGCCGGCGTATCACCAGGGCGACAAGGTCAGGGTGACTGATGGAATATTCAAGGGCTTTGTGGGGCATATCAAGCGGATTCGGCACGACCGGAAGCTGATCGTGACGATCGAGGGGGTGGCGGCTTTCGCGACGCGGTTCATTCCGCCTTCGATGCTGGAGAAGGTCGAATAGTAGTTGTAATCAACAAACAATCAGATAATTATGTCAATATTCAAAGACAAGACTTTGATGATCACGGGGGGAACGGGATCGTTCGGCAACGCGGTGCTGAAGAGGTTCCTCCGCACCGACATCGGCGAGATCCGCATCTTCTCCCGTGACGAGAAGAAGCAGGATGACATGCGCCACGAGTATCAGGCCAAATTCCCTGACGTGGCTAGCAAGATCAAGTTCTACATCGGCGACGTGCGCTCCCTTGAGAGCTGCCGCGGGGCTATGCATGGAGTGGACTATATATTCCACGCCGCGGCCCTGAAGCAGGTTCCTTCCTGCGAGTTCTTCCCGATGGAGGCGGTCCGCACCAATGTGATAGGGACGGATAACGTCCTGACCGCTGCGATCGAAGCCAGAGTCGGAGCGGTCATCTGCCTCTCCACCGACAAGGCGGCATATCCAATCAACGCCATGGGCATCACGAAGGCGATTGAGGAGAAGGTGGCGGTCGCGAAGAGCCGCCAGACCACGACCACGAAGATCTGCTGCACCCGCTACGGCAATGTGATGTGCTCCCGCGGAAGCGTCATTCCGCTCTGGATCGACCAGATCCGCGCCGGGCAGCCGATCACCCTGACCGAGCCCTCGATGACCCGCTTCATCATGAGCCTCGACGAGGCCGTCGATCTGGTGCTGTTCGCTTTTGAGCATGGCCAGAACGGGGATATTCTCGTACAGAAGGCGCCCGCCTGCACGATTCAGACGCAGGCTGAGGCTGTCTGCGAGCTGTTCGCGGACAAGTGGCCGGGGGTAAAAGGGACGGCGAAGGACAACATCAAGGTGATCGGAATACGCCATGGCGAGAAGATGTACGAGACGCTCCTGACGAAGGAGGAGTGCGCCAAGGCCGAGGATTTGGGCAACTTCTACCGGGTGCCGGCGGACAACCGCGACCTGAATTACGACAAGTTCTTCAAGGAAGGCGACACCAGGGCGGTGACCATCGAGGAGTTCAATTCCAACAACACCAGGCGGCTGTCGCTCGAGGAGACAAAGGCGAAAATCGCAAGTCTGGAATATATCCAGGAAGAATTGAAGAAGTAGGGAATACTGGTAGATGGGGGAGATTGAAGAGGAGCTAGAACTCATCGGCGTGTACTTCGGGGCGTCGGGATTGGTCGAAGGGGCCGGTACCGGTGCCAGGATCCTCAAAGAGGAAGCAATGCTTTCGGGCGCTTTCCTGGATGGAGGGGATGTCACGTTAGATGAGCCGGCGGAAACAAGTGTATTAGAGCAGGTTATCGAAGTGTCCGAGCTGACGCGTGAGCGTTCGGCATCGGTTCTCGAGAGGGGCGATGTGCCGTTCGTGATCGGTGGAGACCATTCCACGGCGTTCGGGAATATCGCGGCGGCCTGCGAGCATTTCGGGCCAGAGGGAGTCGGGGTGGTCTATTTGGATGCCCATTGCGACATGAATACTCCCGAGACTTCACCGACGGGCAACCTTCATGGGATGCCGATGGCGGCTTTGATGGGATATGGCGACCCGCGGTGGTGCGCGGTGGCGAGGAGGCGGCTGCTTCCGGAGAATGTGCTTCTGCTTGGAGCGAGGAGCATCGATCCTGGGGAGCGGGTTTTTGTGCGGGAGCATGGCATCAAGGTGGTGCCGGTGGTTCGATACTTCGACAAGCTCAGCACGGCGCAAGCTCACCAACCGGTTTTAGCGCTGATCGACCGCTTCATCGAGGAGCGAGGCATTCGGCACCTGCACCTCAGCATCGACATCGATGTGCTTGATCCTGAGCTGGTTCCAGGAACAGGCATCCCGGTCCCGAACGGCATATCGGAGGAAACTTACATGGCGATAATCCGCCATGTCGCCGCCCTCCCGATCCTATGCTCCCTCGACATCGTGGAGTACATTCCTTCCCTTGACAAGGGCGACATCACCAAGAGCCTCTGCCTCGAAACGATCCGACAGATCGGGGAAAGCAGACGAGGAATGCGGATCTGGAAGCGCGGCTCCGGGGATGCGGCTCCGGGAAGTGCGGAGGCAAAAAGAGCTAAAAGAATAAACGCAAGATAATATGGCGAAAAAGGTATTTGTGAGCGGATGCTATGATCTGTTGCATAGCGGGCATGTGGAGTTTTTCAGGCAGGCTGCGGCGTACGGTGATCTGTACGTCGGGATCGGCTCAGATGCCACTGTCCTGCACTACAAGAACCATAAGACCCTCTATCCGGAGCAGGAAAGGCTGTTCATGGTCAAGGCGATACGCTACGTCAAGGACGCTTTCATCAACGCCGGCGACGGTGTGATGGACTTCGTTCCGACAGTCGAGGCGCTGAAGCCCGACGTGTTTGTGGTCAACTCCGACGGAAGCAGCGAGCAGAAGCGCAAGTTCTGCGAGGAGCGGGGGATTGAATATGTCGTCCTCCAGCGCACTCCCGCCGAGGGACTCAAGGCTCGCTCATCAACAGACCTCAAGGCCGAATCCTCGAATATTCCCACCCGATTGGACTTGGCCGGAACATGGATAGACCAGCCCTATGTGTCGTATTTCGCACCCGGTTGGGCATTGACAATCAGCTTGTTGCCGACATTCGAAGTCCGTGACCGCTGTGGCCTCTCGACTTCGACGAGGAAGATGATCCAGAAGATCTGGCCGGTGAAGCTGCCGGACATGGAGCCAGAGATGCTGGCAAAGCTGGTGTTCTGCTTCGAGAACGATCCTGAGCGGAGCGACGGAATCATCTCCGGGGCGCAGGATGCCATTGGTATTTGTGTTCCAGGACTCGCCAGACACTATTACAACAATCGTTTCTGGCCTGAGAAGATTGAGACTTGCGAGGATCCGGCTGTGCTGGATTGGCTTGAGAATCATTTGGTTATGATTCCGATGGAGCCTCGTCGGCCGGGTTGCTCGGTGGTCGAAGGGAAGGACATCACCGAGCCGAAGGTGCGGGCGCTTGCCGATGCGGCCGACCGCTGCTGGAACGCCATTCTGGCGATGGATCTCCAGGGCTTCGCTGCTGCCTACCGCGACAGCTTCGACGCCCAGGTCGCCATGTTTCCCGGCATGGTCCGGCCAGAGTCCACCACTCCGGTCCCTGTGGTTCGACAAGCTCACCAACCGGCATCTTCGGTCCCTGAGCCCGTCGAAGGGTCGAAGGGCCAGGACATTCCCGCCACCATAGCCCAATGGGCCGCCACCCCCGGCGTCCTCGCCTGGAAGATGCCCGGCGCGGGTGGCGGAGGCTACCTCGCCCTCGTCGTCGATGACGCATCCGCCTTCAGCCAGCACCATCCCGAAAGCATCAGGCTGAAAATCAGAAGGAAATAAAACAACTTTTATTAATATGTTCAAACTTATCACTTTACCATACTCTATTGATGCGCTGGAGCCGGTGATCAGCGCCAGGACACTTGAGTTCCACCATGGAAAGCACCTTCAGGGTTATGTCGACAACCTGAACAAACTCATTGTCGGCACCGAGTTCGAGAATATGTCTCTCGAAGAGATTATAGCCAAGGCACCCTCGGGTCCTGTGTTTAACAACGCCGGCCAGATCCTGAACCACAACCTTTATTTCACCCAGTTCTGCCCCTGTCATTCTGAGCGAAGCGAAGAATCTGGTATTTGTCATTCTGAGCGCAGCGAAGAATCTCTCCTGCTGAAGCAAATCGCCACCCAATGGGGCACCCTCGCCGCCTTCCAAAAGGAGTTCGAAGCCAAAGGTGCGACCATCTTCGGATCCGGCTGGGTATGGCTCCAAGCAGACGCTACAGGTGAACTCTCGATCGCCCAATACGCCGGAGCGGACAACCCCGTTGCCCACGGCCTCAGGCCTATCCTGACCTTCGACGTATGGGAGCACGCATACTATCTGGATTACCAGAACCGCCGCCCGGCCCACCTCGCCGCCCTATGGGACATCGTGGACTGGAAGGTACTGGAGGAGAGGTATAAATAAGACGGTGACACCTTGTTGTTAATTGATAAATTAAGCATTTTTACAACTTTATAGTTGAATTTATGGCAATTTTCAAATAATTGTTGTATTTTTGCTCTGATAAATAGCGAGAGATATGGTGACGAGAGAAGATGTTAGAGCTTTTTTAGAACAGTTTAATATTAAAGCACAGGTATTTGGAATCCTTTTTCGTGATGATAGACCCAAAAACAGACAGACATTACTGCAGCTAGATATTACTTCTCTGCAACGAGAAATGATTGTGAAAAGTCTTGTGCAGCAAGACTATGTCGAAGGTCCTGTGATTGACGAGCTTAATAAGGGGGGCGAGATGTGGGTCTTCGGGAAAGACGTTAAAGAACGCGAAGTATACATCAAGATTACCCTAGGATATGAGAACGGTCAAACAATATGCATCTCATTTCATATAGCCGAGCATCCGTTGAATTATCCATTTAAATAGAATTGATATGAATGTACCTATCAGCCCAATAACAGGTAAGCCAATGCGGGTGGAGTACGAACCTGGCACGGAGACGTATCGGGGTGAGAAGTATCATTTCACATACATATCATTTCGAGATGATGCTAATGGCGGGAGTTATACTACCACGGAAAGCGATGGCATCTGGCTCAGCCAGGTGACTAATCAGTATCGTGAGCGTCATGGCATCCCCTATACTGACGAGATTATCGCATTGAGGGAGAGGTATGGATTGAGTGCGGCAAAGATGTCTACCATTTTCGGTTTTGGGGTCAATCAATACCGGCTCTATGAAGATGGCGAGGTTCCGAGCGAAAGCAACGGTAAGATGATCAGGGGAGCGATGAATCCGAGAGTGTTCCTTGATTTGGTGAGGAGCTCCCGTAATCAATTGTCTGAACGGGAGTTCGATAAGATTACCGCTAACGTCGAGAAAGTGATTGCGGACTCTTCAGCTTGGAAGAGTGAAATATGGGTATCAGATCGGTTATTCCGAAGTGATCGAGGAATGCGGAACGGCTTTGCACCCCAGTCTACGCTTCGTTTGAAGAACCTGCTTCTATATGTGCTGAACAAGATGGGCGAAGTATTTCAGACAAAGATGAATAAGGTGCTGTTTTACATTGATTTCCTTACGTATCGCGAGCGTGGAATGGCCATATCTGGTCTGGCTTATAATGCCATAGATTTTGGTCCTGTCCCGCAGCGATGGGATAGGGTTTATAGCGCATTCGATGAAATTATACCTCAACCCAGGCTTGTACATGATCAAGAAAGGTTTGCTCTCACTACAAACGATGTTGCTGACATGTCATGTTTCACCGAGCAGGAAATTGCGGTGATAGACTATGTTTGCAGTAAAATGAAGGATCTATCGGCACACGATATCTCTGAACTGAGCCACCAGGAGCCCGCATGGCAGAACCATCTGCATCAAAGCGAGACCATCCCTTATTCCGAGGCGTTCAGTTTGGTGGGGGTGTGATTTGCTTTTAGTTTTACAATTTAAACTTAAACTATTATGACACAAAAACATCAAATTCAATTGTTTGAAGAAAGAAAGGTTCGTTCCGTTTGGGACGATGAGTAGGAGAAGTGGTATTTTTCCGTGGCCGATGTAGTGCAGATTCTGACTGATAGTGCAGATGTGAAGCAATACATCAAGAAAATGCGTACTCGCGACCCGGAACTGAACTCCAAGTGGGGTACAATTTGTACCCCTGTTCGGATGCTTGCTCCGGACGGTAAACTACGTATGACTCAATCTTCAACGATAGAAGGTATTTCCCGTATCATCCAATCCATTCCTTCCCCAAAGGCCGAACCCTTTAAGCAGTGGATGGCATCGGTGTCGGCACAGCGCATCGACCAGATGCAAAACCCGGAGCTGAACTTCGATCAGGCGTATGCGGACTACCGTCGTCTTGGCTACAGCGACAAATGGATTAACCAGCAATTGCGTTCGATCGAAGTTCGGCTGCGTGAGTCCGCTGCATGTGTATAGGATGTGGGGGAAAGGTGGTGATTGAGGAGATTAAGCAGAGAATAACCGAAGGCTAGAGGGTATTATGAATGATAATGTGAAAACAAATACTATCCTTGAAGAGAACGAGGCTTTTGGATTTCCTAATTATAAAGTGATTCGTGCGCTCTTGTATATGGTGGATATGAATATGATGACAGCCTTAGATCTTCCATTCTTCTCAACCAAAAATTGTTTTGTAACCTACAATGAAGAGTATCCAATGTGTGCTAAGGCCGGTGAAAATCATATTGTTTATTTGAGTGTTAAAGACGACTATTGGTGCCAGTGGGTTTACCAGTTTGCTCATGAGTATTGCCATCATTTGATTAATGGGCCGCTTTCAGGCCACTGGTCTCCAATGTTATGGTTTGAAGAAACAATATGTGAGTTATCATCTTTGTTTAACCTCTATAAAATGGTTAGCTTTTGTGAAGAGCTGAGTCTTGAATTCTACTCTCCATCAGTTCAAGAGTATCTAAACAATCTCTTAACAAAAAACACTAGCGTCTATACGCTTAGTAGTGAGGGAGGCTGGTATCAATGTTATAAAGAATTGTTGAGTACAGAGCATTATAATAGAGAGTTGTATAATGCGATTGCGGCCCTCATGTATCCTTTTTTTATTGAGAATCCACGGTTGTGGAGAATAATTCTAAATATTGGAGATATTCGTTCATGGAACTCTCTTGATGAATTGTTGGGGCATTTACAAGCTAACACAGAGGCATCTTACTCGGATTCCTGGAGGATTGTACAAAATATCTTTAGTTAATGTAGTTGTAGTTCTACGATCTGTTTTGCCTATTATGAGAGTTTAGAGCAAAACGATTGTTAAAACGCCAAAAGATCATCAGATGTCCATCTTCGAAGTAGCATTGGATTGTTTCATAAACGTAAACTACGAACTGGTCCTTCTGTCCAAATAGATCGATTGACTGGACGTGATTATCTATAATAAGAGATGAATATGAACTTGACAAAGGTTCTTTTAAAATACGATGTTGCAGAAAAGCACTTTGGCAGTCATGAGATTGTGGCTGACTTGAATGCTTTGCCAGAAGAAGAGCGTCAGAAGGAAGAGTACAAATATGAGTTTGTTCCTGATTTACCTTAGGCCGAGATTTGACAATGAATAAAAATATCTTCGTAGAAATAGACCGCCTTCATTCGAAGTGGACTGTGATGGATAAGGCAGCTAGGCTAAATTGGCTGGTGGGGGAGAGGATGCGGCTCAATGGGTTGGCGAATCAATTGGCTCAGTATGTCCGGGCTGCGGGCGGGTTCAGGAATGAATCTGAGATTGCCTATGCCCGTGAGTTACTTGAAATGATCCAAGCGGTCGAAGCGGAAGGTGCCAAAACTGCGAGTGAACTCAGGAACGAAGCGGTAAAAGAACTATTGAAACATTTGATTTGCGGTTGATGGATACGCATAATGATCTTATGGCTCTCGGGCAAGGATTGTCAGCGTATGATAAATGCGATTGAACCGGGGATTTTTATTCCACCGCATAGGTATACGAATACTAGTGAGGATGTGGTCGTGTTGAGGTTATACAGTTTAGATATTAACGACATATGTTCAATTTAGATAAATTTATTGCTGATTGTGTGACCTTTAGGCCGGTCAGCATGTTTGCCGCTGACATAGAGGCGAACAAGGAGAAACTGACGGAAGAGATTAAGGGCAAGAAGGTCTGTGTTATAGGCGGTGCTGGTTCTATAGGCTCCAGCTTTATCAAAGCCGTACTGCGTTTCGAGCCCAAGAGCGTGGTTGTCGTTGACCTCAACGAGAACGGGCTGGCGGAACTAGTGCGTGATGCGCGCTCCACAAAGGGCCTCTACGTGCCTGACGAGTTCCGCTGCTACACCCTCAACTTTGCCGACCCCATCTTCGCCCGCATCTTCCGCGAGGAGAAGGGCTTCGACATCGTGGCAACTTCTCTGCCCACAAGCACGTGCGCAGCGAGAAGGACCGCTACAGTGTGCAGGCGCTCATCGAGAACAATGACATCAAGGCCAAGCGTCTGATGGACCTCCTCTGCGAGTTCCCGCCCAAGCACTTCTTCTGCGTCAGCACCGACAAGGCCGCCAACCCCGTGAACATTATGGGAGCCAGCAAGCGCATTATGGAAGATCTGGTGATGGCCTACAACGACAAGTTCAAGGTGACCACCGCCCGCTTTGCCAATGTCGCCTTCAGCAACGGCTCGCTGCCCGACAGCTGGATCCACCGCCTTCAGAAGAAGCAGCCCCTGGCCGCACCAAGCGACGTCAAGCGCTACTTCGTCAGCCCTGAGGAGTCCGGCCAGATCTGTATGCTCGCCTGCATCCTCGGCAAGGGCGGGGAAGTGTTCTTCCCCAAGCTGGGCGAAGACCAGATGCTCACCTTCAGCAGCATCTGCGACCGCTTCGTAGAAGCCAACGGCATACCTTAGATCCTCCTTGGGTGTGCTTGTGCGGATTGGAACCCCAAGCGAGCCGACAGGCGGACATACTTCGAAGCAGCGACAGCTGCAACCACGAGCCCGAAGGGTGAGAGAACCTGATGACCCGCGTAGCGGGGCAGGAAACAATAACGACTATGACAATATACAACAATAGAGCCCCCTTGTTTATTAGAGGCACACGATTGATAACCGAGGCGGAGATGCGTCACTTCCTAAAGCAGGGAGTAGGGCAGGTGCGTGCTGACAGTGGTGATGAAGAGGGCCTGACACTTTTGCGGGACCGGCTGCAGGCTGCTGATGCCACAGTTGCAGCCCGAATGATATTCAACGTTGGAGAAGTCAATGCCCCTGCCTATTTAGCGGGGGTGATGTTGCTCTACTTTGATCGATACTGTCAATGTTGTGATGGATACCGCTATCCTGCAAAATGCACAGAAACTTGTTGTCTTTGGTCAAGATTATGCCGAGCCGTTGTCCGATATGCGCAGCCTCATTGTTGCATTGTTGGAGAAAGTCGTCGCCGCTCAGGGCCTTCATCAAAATGAAGCGGATGATACTTCTGACAGTTACATACGACACAGGGGTGAGGATGTTCTTGAGTTAGTCGATGTGAATGAACAACAAGGTCTTTTTGTTTTAAAATGTCCCAAGAATTAAATAAAAAAGTTAAGATTGCAACGAAGTGGTCTGCGGTTACTGAGATTGCGGCCAAGTTGGTGACTCCTATTACCTCTATGGTGTTGGCACGATTGCTTACGCCTGAGGCTTTTGGTGTAGTAACCACATTGACGATGATCATTACTTTTGCTGAAATCTTCACTGATGCCGGTTTCCAAAAGTATTTGGTGCAGCATGAGTTTAAAAATGCACAAGACCGAGATGAAAGCACTAATGTGGCTTTTTGGAGCAATCTAGTGATGTCGCTCTTCATTTGGTGTGTCATTGCCATTTTCGCCAATCCTTTGGCAACTCTCGTTGGTAATCCGGGGTTGGGTCATGTACTGATCATCGCTTGTGTATCTATTCCCCTTGCTGCGTTTAGTAGTATTCAGATGGCGCTCTATAAACGCGACCTCGACTTCAAAACGTTGTTTAAGGTGCGAATTATCTCCACATTGATTCCTCTTTTGGTTACGGTGCCTTTGGCGTTTTGGTTGCGTAGTTATTGGGCACTCGTTATTGGCACCATTACGGTTAACGTTGTAAACGCGGTGCTTTTAACTATTTTTTCAAAATGGAAGCCACGTTGGTTCTATTCGTTCGCCAAGTTAAGGGAAATGTTTTCGTTTACGGTGTGGAGCATGATTGAGGCTGTCAGCATTTGGCTTACGGGATATGTGGATGTTTTTATTGTTGGTACAATGTTAAGCCAATATTATTTAGGGCTTTACAAGACCTCATCAGCCTTGGTGGGGCAAATTATGGGTCTGGTTACATCGATCACAACGCCGATACTATTCTCTGCTTTGTCTCGTTTGCAGAATGATGAGCAACAGTTTCAAGCATTGTTTTTCCGATTCCAGAAGTTAGTCGGCCTATTGGTTATTCCCCTTGGGATGGGTATTTTCCTTTTCAGTGATTTGACTACTGAACTGATTCTTGGGAATCAATGGGCAGAGGCAGCTGGATTTGTGGGTTTGTGGGGACTAACTAGTTCCATGACAATAGTATTGAGCCACTATAGCAGTGAGGTATATCGGGCTAAAGGCAGGCCAAGATTATCAGTCTTGGCCCAAGTTCTTCACATTGTGGTATTATGGCCAACAGTGCTGATTGCTGTGAAGTATGGTTTTGAGACATTATATACAGCTCGATCTCTTGTTCGTTTGGAGTTAATAGCTGTTAATCTATGTATTATGGGCTGGATCATAAAGATGCCTGTCGGTAAGATGTTTACGAATATTCTTCCATCGTGCATAGCTGCAGTTTGTATGCTGTTGGTGCTGCTTTTGCCTTCTACGGATAGTATTTGGTTGAATATCGCCTATGCGATAATTGCGGCCATAATTTATATTGTTTTTGTTGTTTTGTTCCCAGAGGAGCGCAAGACACTGCTTAATATGCCACAATTAATCAAGAATAAATGAAAATACTTGTAGCCGGTGACTTTTGTCCGCAAGACAGGGTTGCCAAAATATTGGAAGAAGGCGATTATGCCTCCGTGTTTGGTGATGTGAAAGCGATTGTCAGCCAGGCCGACTATTCCATTGTGAATTTGGAATGTCCAGTTGTTGTTCATAATGGGACACCTATCGAAAAATGTGGTCCTAACTTAAAAGCCACTGTCAAAGGAGTCGATGCGTTGAGATGGACAGGTTTCAATTGCGTTTCTTTAGCGAACAACCACTTCTATGATTATGGAGATGAAGGCGTGAAATCTACATTGGAAGCATGTGCCGATTTGGGTATTGATACGGTAGGCGGAGGTTACAATCTAGTTGAGGCTTCAAAGGTTTTGTATAAACAATTAGGAGGACAAACCTTGGCTATTATTAACTGCTGCGAACGCGAATTTTCAATAGCAACAGAAACCACAGGAGGCTCAAATCCGCTCAATCCAATTCAACAGTATTATGCTATTCAAGAAGCCAAAGCCCTTTCGGACTATGTTTTAGTGATCGTTCATGGTGGAAAGGAGCATTGGCAGTTGCCTTCGCCTCGGATGGTTGAAACCTATCGGTTTTTCATTGATGCAGGTGCCGATGCAGTGGTGAATCACCACCAGCATTGCTATAGTGGCTATGAAGTTTATCAAGGTAAGCCAATCTTCTATGGGCTGGGTAATTTTTGTTTTGATAATCATATTAAGCGGAATGGCATCTGGAATAAAGGTTATTTTGCCAAGTTAGATACTGATAGGTTATCAGAATTTGAGATTATTCCTTATTCTCAATGTGATAATGAGCCATCTGTAATATTATGTGGGAAAGAAGCCTTCAATGAGAATATTTTTGCACTGAACGCAATTATCAATAATGACGAACGGCTTAACAACGAATATGAAAGATTGTTAGCTAGCTTGGAAGGATTCTACAAAGCATTTATGGCACCATATTCTGGCCGATGGTCACGGGCTTTGCTCAAACGAGGCCTGCTCCCGTCATTCCTTTCAAAGAAAAGAAAACTTGCACTCTATGATTTTATCGGTTGTGAGTCGCACGTGGACTTTATTTTGAATCTTTTAAAGAAATAAGTAAATGTTAATATGCAATCAATCGGTTTTTACTTATGGAATAGGAACATATTAGCAACGGGTGTCTTACTTCGACTCAACAAAATAGTTCCTGAGAAGCTTTATTTGAAATGGCTTTTCCGACTAAATGTGGGATATAAGTTGAACTTGAAGAATCCTAAAACTTTCAATGAGAAGTTGCAGTGGCTGAAATTATATGATAGAAAGCTAGAGTACACTTCATTAGTGGACAAATATGAGGTGAAGCGTATTGTCGGAAAAAAGATCGGGGAAGAACACATTATACCGACGCTTGGTGTGTGGAACAACGTAGATGATATAGAATGGGACACCTTACCAAATCAGTTTGTTCTCAAAACCACACATGGCAGTGGTGGCAGCGGTGTTGTTATTTGTAAAGATAAGAACTCATTTGACATAGAGGACGCAAAGCGAAAGTTGGATCGCTCTTTGGCTCACAGTGATACCTATGCGCACTATCGCGAGTGGCCGTATAAGAATATTAAGCGAAGAATCATCGCTGAGAAGTTCCTGACCAATGATAATGAGGATTTGGATGATTATAAAATGCATTGTCTTAATGGCGTGCCCAAGGTGATTCTAGTCTGCCGCGACCGCTATAAGAACGAACTGTCAGAAGACTTTTACACCACCGAATGGGAACATCTTGACCTAAAACATTCCAGCCACGATAATGCCTTGCAACTCATCAGCCGACCTGCAGAACTGAAAGAGATGCTGGATATCTCCGAGAAGTTGTCGGAAAAGATGACTTTTGCCCGAACCGACTTCTATTCCGTGCATGGGAAAGTATTTTTTTGTGAGATAAAGTTATATCCCGCCTCAGGCCTTGTCCCTTTTGTGCCTGGAAAATATGATGAGTTGTTTAGTGATTGGACCGTTTCGCCGGATATTGAGATTGTTGGTAAGTATTTGATTATTAGGAAGAGGAATATCTTTATTGTGCTTTATGAATATGATTCAGCTGCGCTTAATGACTATAAGTTCTTTTGCTTTGATGGAAAGGTGAAATTCTTCAAGGTCGATTTTGGAAGATTCAAGGAACATCATGCTAACTATTATGATCCGGATGGGACGATTCTTCCTTTCGGAGAAGAAGTGTGTTTGCCAGTCCCTGGGTATAAAATAACATTGCCTTCGTGTTTGGAACAAATGAAGGCTATGGCATCCACCATCAGTAAAGGGTTCCCTTTCTTGCGGGTTGATCTATATGTTTCTGGTGGACAGATTTATTTTGGAGAAACGACTTTTTACCCTGCATCAGGCATGGGGCGTTTCTCTCCAGAGAGTGCAGATTTGGATATTGGTAATATGTTAAATCTCCCTATAAAATAGATGAAAAGATTCTTATTGATATTATTCATTGCGGTTTGGTGCGTTTACTATTTGCAGGGTAGCCTCTATTCAGCTGGTAGCCAGTTGGCAACAATTAGTTTATTCGCTGGCTTGTTACTGAGTGTGTACGGATGGCTAAAATGCTATACTCGGTATCCTATGCCAAAGATGCTCAACACTATGAGTATCTTACTGCTTATGTTTGCATTGTATGGCATCATTATGATGATATCGGGAACACAGATTTTCCGCTCGTTTGACCGCTTCCAATATACTGGAGCTCGTTATATCACGAGTACCTTTTCCTCGCTATGCCCAGTTTTCTTCGCTTACTTATCTACGCGTGACGGCATCTTGCAAGAGAAGCATTTGAAAGTTTTGTTTTTCGTTTTCTTTGCTGTGTGTACTGCTCGTTATCTTGGATATGCGTATGCCAGAGAGTTAGTAGGGGTGTATGATACTGACGGAATGACAACGAACAATCTAGCTTATGATTTTCTTGGCCTACTGCCTATGGTGTGCGTGTTTAAAAAGAGACCATTTGTGCAGTATATTTCCATTCTAGCTATACTTGCGTTCATTATTTATAGTGTGAAGCGAGGAGCTATTCTAATCGGTTTGGTGAGTGTTGCGTACCTCATTTTAAAGAATATGTCAACCGGTAGGAAAAAGAATAAACTGTCATATGTTTTTTTAGCCATTGTTGTGGTTATCTTGTCCTATAGCTTCATTGAGTATTTGATGACCACCAACAGTTTTTTTATTACCCGAATGGAAGCAACCATGGAGGGAGATAGCAGCGCCCGCGATGAATATTACACTTTTTTCCTTAATTACTTAGGCTCCCTGGAAAGCATTCCAAAAATGTTGTTTGGTGGTGGTGCATATTACACTGTGGTCCTACTAGGCAACCTTGCACATAACGACTGGTTGGAAATATTGATATGCAATGGCCTCGTAGGTGCAATAATCTATCTGGTCTATTGGGTTCGGTATTATAAGACGATTCGTTTATCCCGTAATACTGACCTCTATTTGCCTTTGATGCTACTTTTTATTAGTATGGCTGCAAAGACACTCTTCTCAATGTCGTATGCTTCAACACCTCTATACGCGTCGTTTTATCTAGGCTTTTTGTTGGCAACCTTACAAAAAAATGGGATTGAACAATTGAAAGGATGAAAATACTTTTTCTTAATACAAATATTGGCTACGGCGGTGCATCGAAGATGATGGTTTGGTTTGCGAACACGGCCGCTTGTGCTGGACACGACGTGAGCCTGCTGACATATAGGATTGAGGATGAGAACCAAGAATTAAAGAACGGTGTAAAGCACTTTCACATCCAAATAGAGGAAGAAGGTGGACGGAAGCATCTTTTGAAGTCTATTTTGTGTATTCATCGATTTATCAAGGAAAAAGATGTTGAAGTTGCTGTCGCTTTCCTATCGCCTTCTCAATTACGACTTTCACTGGCAACACTCGGTACGAAGACAAAGTTACTGTTCTCGCATCGTGGTGATCCGACCCTGAAAACTGCAGGCGGCTGGAAGAATAAAATACTAGGTGCCATTAATAGATGGGCATTCCGACAGGCTGACTTCTACGTGTTCCAGACTAAACAAGCCTCACAGGCTTTCTCTCCTATCATTCAGTCCAGGAGTGTGGTAATTCCCAATCCTATAACACCTCTGGTCAGAACTGCTGAAAGGGCAACTTCGATTGAGAAGAGGATTGTCTGTATTGGACGCCTGGATATCCGGCAGAAACGACAAGACTTGCTCATTGAGTCGTTTAAACGCATTACAGACCGTTATCCCGATTACACACTCGAACTATATGGCGATGGGCCTGACGATAAGGAGTTAAGATTTATAGCTGGTGATTGTTCACGGATCCATTTTATGGGTAAAACATCAGATGTGGTATCCGCTATTCAAAATGCTAGCATGTTGGTTCTATCCTCAGACTTTGAGGGAATACCAAATGCTCTTCTTGAAGCAATGTCGCTTGGCGTTCCCTGTATAAGCACTGATTGTACTCCGGGTGGCGCAGCGATGCTTATCCAAGATAAGCAGAATGGTTTGCTAGTGCCTAGAGGAGATGCGGATACGCTGGCTAATGCAATGGAATGGTTTATCGAACATCCTCAAGAACGAGAGTCGATGGGAGTTGCGAGTAAACAAGTAAATGTTCTTTTTGCAGAAGATAAGATTGGAAAAGAGTGGCTGAGGGTGCTTGACGGATTGAAATCATAAAACGTATTTATGTAATATAATTTACATTATATGCAAGCAATAATTCTCGCTGCCGGAATGGGCAAGCGGCTTGGTGAATATACCAAGAATAATACTAAATGTATGGTGCCAGTCAATGGGACACCATTGATTGACCGTGTTTTGAACCAGTTATCCTCGTTGCAACTCAATCGGGTTGTGATAGTAGTGGGCTATGAAGGCAAAAAACTCATCGATTATCTTGGCAATGAGAGGAATGGACTCAAAATAGAGTATGTAAACAATCCTGTCTATGACAAGACAAACAACATTTATTCATTGGCACTTGCTAAGGATAAGTTGATGGAAGATGATACGCTGCTCATTGAAAGCGATCTTATCTTCGACGACGGGATGTTCAACCTCTTGCTTGACAATCCGTTCCCCAATCTGGCGCTTGTAGCCAAATATGAGAGTTGGATGGACGGAACGATGGTGCGTATAGATAGAGACAACAATATCGTGAACTTTGTTCCGAAGGCTGCTTTCGACTATAAGGAAACGGATTCGTACTACAAGACGGTGAACATCTACAAGTTCTCGAAGGAGTTCTCAAGAACGAAGTACGTCCCTTTCCTGGAGGCTTACAGCAAGGCTGTTGGCAACAATGAGTACTATGAGAACGTACTCCGTATCATTTCCTTCCTGAACAGCCACGACTTGAAGGCCCTACCTATCACCAACGAAAGATGGTACGAAATAGACGATAAGCAGGATCTCGATATTGCTGAGGCACTGTTTGCCGATGAGAAGGATGTCCTACGCAAGTACTACGGGCGATATGGCGGCTTCTGGCGTTTCCCCAAGATGTTGGATTACTGCTATCTGGTGAACCCGTATTTCAATGAGAGCCGTATCATTGATGAAATGGAGGCTTTCTTCAGGACACTTATCTCTGAGTATCCGTCCGGAATGAAGGTCAACTCGCTTATAGCCAGTAAGTGCTGGGGCGTAAAGGAAGAATATATCATTCCTGGCAATGGTGCAGCAGAGTTGATCAAGGCCTTGATGGAAATCCTGCCGGGTACGCTTGGTATTACTCGTCCGACATTCGAGGAGTATCCTAACCGGCGAGACAAGGAAAACCTTGTGACCTTCATTCCCAAGAACAGCGACTACCGTTATACGGCCAAGGACTTGATGGATTTTTTTGGTGAGCATCACGCCGACAACATCCTGCTTATCAACCCAGATAACCCTTCAGGTAATTTCATCCCAATCGATGATGTCATTGCACTTGCGTCTTGGTGCCAAGGGCAGAACACACGTCTCATCGTGGATGAGAGTTTTGTGGATTTCAGCATTGGGTATGAGAATAATTCATTGTTGAGTGATACTATCCTTGAAGCATATCCTCAAATTGTTGTGATGAAGAGTATCAGCAAGAGTTATGGCGTTCCTGGTATACGCCTTGGTATCCTTTGCTCTGCCGACACATCGCTTATCGCCAAGATGAAAAAGATGGTGAGCATCTGGAACATCAACTCCTTCGCAGAGTACTTTATGCAGATTTACACCAAGTACGAAAAGGATTACAAACGGGCTTGTGAGAAGTTCATTGCAGAACGAGATGACTTTGAGAAGAAACTTAAAGAGATTAGTTTCTTGCGTGTGATGCCATCCCAGGCAAACTATTTCTTGTGTGAAATCCTTCCGCCCAAGAACGCAAACCAGTTGGTACTTACGATGCTAAAGTGCTTCAACATTCTTGTCCGAGACTGCTCTGACAAGCAAGGATTCGATGGCAAACAGTATATGCGTATCGCAGTTCGCTCACACGAAGACAATGCTAAACTCATTGCAGCATTCAAAGAAATAGACAACAAATAGGCATAATGATGAAGATTTGTATTTGTGGAGGAGGATCGTTGGGGCACGTATGTGCTGGCGTGATGGCCTCTCAAGAAGATGTAGAATTGAACATCCTGTCAGGTCATCCTGACCGTTGGCAAAAGACGATAACGGTTACGGACCTGAATGGAAAGCAATTCGTGGCGAAAATAAACCGCATTTCATCGAAGCCCGAAGAAGTTGTAACGGGACAGGATATTATTCTTCTGTGTCTGCCTGGTTACCTGATAGAAAAGACCTTGCGTGACATCAAGCATTTCGTTGGAACAGCAGCAGTAGGAACCGTGGTTTCCAGTACTGGGTTCTTCTTCTTTGCCCACGATATACTTGGAAAGGATGCGAAGTTGTTCGGATTCCAGAGAGTACCCTTTATTTCGCGCGTGGCAGAATACGGAAAAACAGCCAACCTTCTTGGATACAAATCAAGCTTGGCAGCCGTGCTGGAGAACATCGAAGACGGCGAATCGTTCCGCAGGAATCTTGAGCGGCTGTTTATGACACCTGTCACATTGCTCAGTAGTTTCTATGAAGTGGCTTTGAGCAATTCCAATCCAATCCTTCATACCGGACGACTATATTCAATGTTTCACGGTCGGGAGAATGAAGTGTTTGACCACAATATCCTCTTCTACAAGGAATGGACTGATGAGGCTTCACAGTTGCTCATAGATATGGATGCAGAGTTCTTCCATCTGCTTGACAAATTGAATGTTCACAGTCTTCCTATCTTGCTTGACTACTATGAGAGTACGGATGCGTCTTCACTGACGCGCAAAATACAGTCTATACCAGCATTTCAGACGATTTCCAGCCCTATGAAGCAAGTCGAGGGCGGATGGATGGTTGACTTTGAGAGTCGGTATTTTACGGAAGATTTTCCATTTGGGCTGAGGTGGATTCATGATTTGTGTTATAAATACCAGATATATACTCCAAAAATTGAGATGGTTTATTCGTGGGGAAAAGGACGTTGTAATAATGTAATACTATGAAGAGAATAACTGATATAAAGGAGCTAAGGGAGATCCAGATGCGGATTATGGATTCCATTCACTTTTTTTGTATTAAGAATAATTTATGCTATTCTTTGTCGAGTGGAACTTTACTTGGCGCGATACGTCATAAAGGATATATCCCATGGGATGATGACATAGATATCTACATGCCCCGAAAAAGCTATGAGGTATTTATTAATTCGTTTGGTGTACAAGATGGCAAGTTCGAACTTGTGGATTATCGAAACAGGGATAAGTATACTCAAACCTACGCCAAAGTAATCGATAACACGACGATAGCTTATGAGAAGGGGTTTAACGCCCCCGATATGGGTGTCTGGGTAGACGTGTTCCCTGTTGATGGAATGCCTGAAGGCAAATTTCTTCGCACAGTTCTTTTCATTGCAAAGCGGTTTGTAAGTATGCTTATTCAGAATGGATACAAGAATGAAAACTCTAAAGGTATGAAGTATCTGTTTTCTCGTTATTTCCCTATCAGAATGAGCAGCCGCTATAAATTGTTTGAATGGATTACAACCCGCTGGCCAAAGGGTAACGATATATGTAATCTGTCATCAGGTGGCCCGCTGAAAGATTCCAGCTTTCCAGTCTCCTGCTTCGAACATACAATTGAAGTTTCTTTTGAGGACAGGAAATGGTATGCAATGAATGGATGGGATACTTACCTGCATCGAACCTATGGAGACTATATGAAATTACCCCCTGTCGAGAAGCAGACGCACCATGATTTTGAAGCATATTACAAATAAACTATGCAAACAGGGAATCATAAAACAGAACAAAAACAATACCCTGGACTTGATATTCTCAAGTTCATAATGGCTTTGGTTGTCGTGGCAATTCACGTCAAACCATTCGAAACGAATGCAGTTCTAACAGCCTTTTTCAAACCGTGCTTAGATGCTGCCGTACCTGTTTTTTTCTTGATCTCTGCTTTCCTTCTATTTTTCAAGATAGAACTGAATGAAAAAAAAAGTGGGAGGGGAAAATCAATGGTTTACGGTTTTGAGGTTCAATAAACGCATAGGTATTCTCTATCTTGTATGGTTTCTCATAGATAGCCCATACATAATAGCAAACAAAGACTACTTTAGAACAATGGGCATAGTCGAGACCGTGACCTGTTTTTTGAAAGACTTGTTTCTCAGTTCCACTTTTCCAGGTTCGTGGTTTCTTTCTGCCCTCGTGGTTTCAGTGGTTCTTGTTTATGGTCTAAGTCGTGTGATTGGGAAATGGCCTGTCCTTGTTATTTCACTTCTCATTTCAATTTATATTCAGGGACAAGAACTGTTCCCTGAGTCCTGGCACGGTGCGTACGACTGGTATGCGGCAAATATTAGGAAGGATGTGGTCTGCAGTTTCCCGTTTGCTCTTGTTTGGGTGTCAATGGGGCAAGTCCTTGCATCACTAAACGCTCAGAAAGATAAAGAAAAGGCACTTATGTCACAATGCTGGTTGTGGTGTGGACTTGGTATCGTGTATTTCATCATGGTATTGACAGGCTCGCCATTCTATTGGAAATATTTACTGGTAGTGCTTCTTTTTAGTGCTTTTTTCCGTCTAGACATCGAAACAGCTCCTGTTTACAAGAGGATGCGCAACGCTTCCATCTTGGTATTTTTGTTTCATTTCTCAATTGCTGGAAAGAAAAGTCTTTTCCTCAATATGCTTGGCGTATCTAACACTGCCTATCATATCCTCTACTATCTTCTCGTCGTGTTAGTGAGCTTGATTTTCGCTTTTACAGTGCTCTGGTTAGAGAAGTATAAGCTGTTTAAATGGTTGCGTTATACACACTAATATTGAAAAAGATGATAGCTTTTAAGAAAGTAGTTTTCTCTGTACTACTGCTTGTGGCGGCTGGTCAAGCTCCGGTTTTGGCTTACCCAAAGCATACCATCTATGTTAGGAAAGGTATTGATCTTAAGGGCGAGGAATGGAAACTGGAGGAAGGGGCGATGCTTATCTTTAAGGGAGGTATGGTGAAAAATGGAAAGATAATAGGCAACAAGTCTGTTATCAAGGCTTCCCCAAATCTAATTTTTGAGGATATCGTATTTGAAGGTACTTGGAATAACAAGGAAGTGTATGCTGCTTGGTTTCCCATCGCCCAAGGCCGTGAACACGACAACGCGCCACATTTCAAGAATATGATGACTCTTTGCCACGGTGAAATAATGACCCATCTGTATGTTCCTAAAGGAGTGTATTATGTGTCGACAATATCAGGAGCATCAAATATTAATATTCCGTCTAAGACCTATTGGCACAATGAGGCGACCATTGTCGAAATCCCTAATGATTTTACCAAAAGCTCTTTAGTTTTAATTCATGGTAGCAATGACGTGACGATAGATGGTGGTGTGTTTATTGGTGATGTAACTAGTCACAAAGGGACAGAAGGCGAATGGTGTCATGGCATTAAATGTGCCGGAGCACAGAACACAACACTTAAAAACCTTGTTTGTCGTGAGTTCTGGGGGGACGGGATAGACTTGATTGAAGGCAGGGATCCGAATACGAAGGTTTATTTTAACTGTAACGACATCCGGATTGAGAATGTGGCGTGCTTATATAATCGTCGTCAAGGAATGAGCGTCGAGGCGGCGATTAATGTAATAGTAATGAACTCGGTATTTGCATACACGGGACAAATAAGATTCACTAAACCAGGCGCCGGAGTAGACGTAGAACCTTGGAGAACAGATGTGGAAAAAATACGGAACATAGAATTCATCGACTGTAGGTTCCATAACAATAGAGGTTTTGACTTTCATAGTGTCCCCAACTGGAAGCTCGATGAGCCAACATACCTGCTGCGAAAAAATGATATTGAGCTGACCCGATGCAATTTGGGTATAGTATATATAGGCAGCACAAACGGGATCTTATTAAGAGATTGCAAAATAGGAACAGACGTAAACTCGCTGTCAAAACGTGAAGGTTTTGTATCAGGCAATGATCTAGCCATACTTCGAATTACAAGAGCAAAAGCACAGGTCGTTGGTTGCGAAGTTGAGAATAAAGTGGAAGATGTATTTACATTGGCCGTAAGAAACTCGGACTACACGCTTGACTTACCCGTTGTCCTGAAAAACAATAGATTTAGTAGTACATCTGTGAAACATTCTGGCCCCTTTCAATATGCAATGGATATTTCATCTCCAAATTGTAAGATAGAAGGCAATGAGATTTCCGTACAGCAGGGTATACTGATACGGACATCTCGTGCACAGAAAACGGATGAAGCTATTGTACTGCAGAATAATAAGTTCGTCGGTCAAAATGGTTATTGGAAGAAGGCCTGCCTGACATTTCGTTCATCAAACTTATCGCGTCGTTTTAGTTCAATTCATATAAACGACAACACTGTAGAAGGTTTTCCTTATGTAATGGAGAACGATAATTCTACCCATATTATAGATTATTCAGGAATTAGTACAGTCCCTCTTGAGCGCGGGAACAGTCTTTCTACGATAAAAGTGAAGGAGGGAAGTATTCAAAGAACAGCGAAAGGAAAAATGGTTTATAAAAAAGGTCAATGGCAGAAGCAATGAAAATTAGTTGTATTATTCCAGTTTATAAAGTAGAATCCTATCTGCGCAAATGCGTGGTGAGCCTGAATCATCAAACTTATCGCGATATTGAAGTAATTTTGGTTGATGACGGTTCGCCAGATGGTTCGCCACAACTTTGTGATGCTTTGGCAAGTGAGGACTCAAGAATAAAAGTTATTCATAAGGAGAATGGCGGTCTGTCGGATGCCCGTAACGCAGGACTGCTCGCAGCGACTGGTGATTATGTTGTGTTTGTGGATGGAGATGACTTTTGGATGGACAATAATGTGTTGCAGCATCTTGTAGATGTTGTCAGTCCTGAGATGGATTTCATCGGGTATAATTGTTCGTATTATTATCCCGATTCCGGCACCTATTCGGCTTGGGTGGCGTATGATGAAGCCCTTGAAAAGCCAACGGATAAGAACACTGCGATGATTACCTTGGTGAAGAGTGGAACGTTTCCAATGAGTGCGTGCCTAAAACTGATGAAACGCAGTTTTCTTATTGAGAATAAGTTGTATTTTAAAAAAGGTCAGATTGCTGAGGATATTCCGTGGTTCATCAATGTGCTGGATACAACGAATCAGTGCTGTTTTGCCAATCAGTACATTTATGCATACAGGCAGAATGTATTGGGGTCTATAACCAACGCCAGCGGACGAAAGGGTTTTAATAATCTTTTCGATATTTTCAAGACTGAATTATCACTGCTTGATAGCCGTTCTTTCAGCATGGAAGCGAAGGATGCCTTGAAGTCATTTCTGGCTTACGAGTACTGTATCTTGTTGACTTATAGGGGTATTGACAAAACAACAAGAAGAGAGCTGCTGAATTATAAAGGTATTCTCGCATATGACCTGAATCCAAAAGTCAAGAAAGCATCAAGAATCTACAAGACCTTTGGGATAGGTGTCACCATCTTTGCACTTAATGTTTACCAATGGATTCGGAAAAATCGCAAATAAGGAAAAGAATGAATAAAAAAAAGATTATCAGAGCATCTACAGTTCCTCAGTCGTTGGATGTGTTCTGCAAGGGAATGCTAAAGGAACTGTCGGAGAAATATGAAGTTGTTGCGCTGTCTTCACCTGGGGAACCGCTGGATAGGGTAAGGGAGCGAGAGGGAGTGCACACCATAGCTGTTCCAATGGAGCGACATATCTCTCTGATGAAAGACCTGAAGGCCTTGTTCGCGATGATTAAGACGCTTCGCAAGGAGCGTCCGTATATGATTCATAGTATGACACCCAAGGCCGGGCTGCTTTGTATGGTGGCAGGAAAACTGACGGGAGTGCCGGTACGTATCCATACCTTCACGGGCTTGGTGTGGCCTACATCCACAGGACTGAAACGTAATATTCTGATGCTGACGGACAAACTGACTTGTGCCTGCGCGACCAATATCATTCCTGAAGGTCAAGGTGTGAAGAATGATCTGATTGCAGGGAAGATTACCAAGAAACCATTGAAGGTACTTGGTTTTGGAAACGTGATGGGTGTGGATATGGAGCATTTCTCCAGGAGACCGGAGGTGTTGAGACTCGTGGAAGAACTTAAGCTGTGGGATTCATCAAAATTCACGTTCCTTTTCGTGGGAAGAATCGTTCGGGACAAGGGCATCAACGAACTTGTTGGTGCATTCAAAAAACTCTATAGTGAATATCCTGACATTCGTCTATTGCTGGTTGGACCTTACGAGGACAACCTTGACCCGATTAGTCAGGAATCCCGTGATGCGATAAGCGCATACAAGAACATCGAGGCTGTTGGTAAGAAGATAGGCGAGGAGTTGCTGGCATACTATGCTGCGGCGGACTGCTTTGTGATGCCCAGCTATCGTGAGGGTTTTCCCAACACAGTACTTGAAGCAGGTGCAATGGAACTGCCTTCGATAGTAACCGACATTAACGGTTCACGTGAAATCATTGTGGACGGTGAGAATGGAATGATTGTACCGCCTCAAAATGAGGAGCGGCTCTATCAGGCGATGAAGATGATACTGACCTCACCGGCTGACAGGGAGAGAATGGCTGGCAAGGCCCGCAAGATGATTTCAGATAGGTTCGAACAAAGCTTTGTCCGGAAGTGCTTGTATGAGTACTATGATGAGGTGATTAAGTAGCAATAAAAAAACATTTATGTATAAGCATTTTTTAAAAAGATTTTTTGACTTCTGTATCTCGCTGGTGGCACTAATCATTGTGTCGCCCATCATTATCGTGGTTGCCATCTGGCTGCACTTTGCCAATAAAGGTGCAGGAACATGGTTCTTGCAAGAGCGTCCCGGAAAAGACGGAAAGATTTTCAAAGTCATCAAGTTCAAAACGATGACTGACGAACGTGGGCCGGACGGCGAACTGCTTTCCAATGCAGAGCGACTGACCAAGGTGGGACGCTTTGTACGTGCTGCCTCATTAGACGAACTGCCGCAATTGATCAACGTTGTGAAGGGTGACATGGCACTGATAGGGCCTCGACCACTGCTGACGTGGTTCTTGCCACTATATGACGAGACGCAGATGCGTCGTCACGAGGTGCGACCGGGAATTACTGGCTGGGCACAAGTGAACGGACGTAATACGGTGACGTATGGCGAGAAGTTCAAATACGACGTGTGGTATGTGGACCACTTGACGATGGGACTCGACATTAAGATCCTCTGGATGACGGTGATGAACGTCATCAAGCGCAAAGACATTGGAAACGGACTGCAGGATGAAGTGGACGACTTGGGATGGAACGCCCGGAAGAAAGAGGCGATAGAACTGTTCGAAAAGAATTTCAGAAACAAAAAATAACACTAATTATGGAAAGAAAGAAAATCATCATCTTTGGTGCAACAGGCAACGTGGGGTCGTACCTCACCTTGTATGCGTTGAACTTCTTCAACAAGGACGAGTATGAGGTGATTGCCTCGGGACGTCGTAAAACGGATTTCTGGACCAAGCAGGGTGTGCCTTACTACTCTGTGGACCTGACTAAGGCAGAGGACTTCGATGTGCTGCCGAAGGAGAATGTCTATGCCGTGATTCATCTGGCAGCGGAGATACCGTCGTATATGAACGAATACCATCCCCGCAAGTACATCGACAGCATCGTGGTGGGAACGACCAACGTGCTGGAGTACTGCCGGAAGGTGAAGGCCGACCGAATGATGTTCAGCCAGACGGTGTTCGACGTGTCGCTCTATCCCAGCGACCACGTGCTTGACCCGTATGACAAGCCCAACTTCTCCTATACCGGCGACCATGCCGTGTATGTGATTGCGAAGAACTGTGCCATCGAGATGATGGAACACTACTACCAGGAGTTTGGTATCAAGAAGTTTGTGTTCCGCTTTCCGACCATCTATGAATACAGCCCATACCAGTACTACTTCCCGAATGGCGTGAAGACGATGCGTCCGCTGTATCAGCAAATCAACAAAGCCATCAAGGGCGAGCCGCTGACCATTTGGGGCGATAGGAACTATGCCAAGGATATGGTGCACGTGTATGACTGTGCACAGATGATTTGCAAGGCTGTGCTGGCTGACCGAGAAGGTGGCTTCTACAATGTGGGAACAGGTATCCCAGTGACGTTGCAGCAGCAGTGTGAAGCAATTATTGATGTATTTTCACCGAAAGACCATCCTTCGACCATTGAATATGTAGATCCCGACCGCAAGAGCGGTGGCGGGTTCCTGATGGACATCACCAATGCCAAGGAGGAACTGGGCTATGAGCCGGTGTACGATGTGCACAAATTGTTTGAAAACTATAAAGAGGAAATGGCTATTGATCGTTTCCTGGAACTGAGAGGAAAATAAGTGAAAGAATTCGGATCAGACTTCCACTACATCGCACCGACAGGTGGAAGCGATACCCTACAAGACTTTTTCCCGTCCGCAAACTACTATGCGGACGGGAGGCAAGCCTTAATAGACCTGTATAGGTCGCAAGGCTGGCAACGGCTGTGGATGCCGGAGTATTTCTGCTATGATGTGATAGAATCGCTGAAGGTGGCAGGACTCGAACTGCGGTTTTATGCGGACTACCCAGGTTATTGGGAGGATGGCAAGACGCTGGAAGCCATTCAGCGGGAGGGACATTTTCGCCCGACGGATGCGATCCTGCGGGTGAACTATTATGGGATGCGTTCATATCGATGTGTTGATAAATTGAATATCCCCGTGGTGGAAGACCATACACACGACCTGATAGGTGGTTGGGCATTGAATAGTCATGCGGATTGGTGTATTGCCTCATTGAGAAAGTCGCTTCCTGTGCCGGAAGGGGGAATGCTGTGGTCGCCAATGGGATTGCCATTACCCAAGGCTCCAACGGTTTCCGACGAGAACGAGAAGATTGTTGCAATCCGCTGGGAGGCAATGAGGCTGAAGGCATGTTATCTGAATGGAGAGAATGTCGAGAAGGCAGCTTTCCGGTCTGGCTTTGTAGATACAGAGGAGTATTTCGACAGGGCTGAGGTTTGTGCCTTGGACGCTGAGTGCCAGAGGTTTTTACGGTCGTTTGACATTCGTGAATGGAACAAACGGAAGTGGGAGAACTGGGAACTGTTGCAGGACATCAAGAAAGACGGTGTCCGTGTGCTGCGGCCCGAGAATAGGGGCTGCTATCCCTTCTCGCTGATACTGGTCTTTATGACGGGTGAGGAGAGAAACAGGGTGCGGAAGGCTCTTATAGAGAAGCAAGTCTATCCGGCCATCCTATGGAGTATCCCACATTGCCCTGCTGACGGCGAGTTGTTCCAGTTTTCGAACGGGATGCTGTCCATTCATTGCGATGCGAGATATACGAAAGAAGATATCCTTCAGATGAAAAGTATTATTGAATCAACTCTATAAGCATTGATACGTTTATTTGACTTGTCCCAGTCTGCGGAATGGGACGCTACGGTTCGTTCCTTTGCGGAGCACGATGTGTATTACCTGAGCGGATATGTGAAAGCTTTCCATATACACGGGGACGGAGATCCGTATCTTCTGTACTACGAAGACAACGGACTGCGGGCTATCTATGTGTATATGCGCAGGAAGACGGCCTTGGAAGGCGTGTTTGACTCCGTAACGCCTTACGGCTACGGAGGTGTGCTGTTTGAGGGTGACACCTCGGAAGCCAACCTCCAAGCGTTCTGGACTGCCTATCTGAAGAAGATGGCGGAGGAGCATATCGTGGATAACTTCGTACGCTATCATCCCGTGCTGAAGAATGCCGTTCCGATGAAGGCCGTCTCGAACGTGATAGATCTCGGGAAGACGGTGGCGTTTGACCTGGCTTCGCCGGAGGTGATCTGGGACAATATCATCAGCAAGAACCGCAATATGATTCGCAAGGCGGAGAAGAATGGCATCGAGATACGGCACGGCAAGGGAATGGAGCTGTTTGCGGACTTCAAGCGCATCTACAACGCCACGATGGACAAGGATCACGCCGAGGAGTATTACTACTTCGGCGATGCGTTCTATGCGTCCATCCACAACGACCTGCACGACAACTATGAGATGTTCTATGCCGTGCTGGACGGGCAGATTATAGCGATGAGCATAATGCTGTTCTGCAACAAACAGATGCACTATCACCTGTCGGGCTCGATGATGGAGTATAGGAATCTGGCACCGTCTAACCTGCTGCTGTATAAGGCAGCGCTATGGGGCTGCGAGCAGGGGTACAAGACCTTCCATCTGGGTGGTGGGGTTGGCAGCGGTGAGGATAACCTGTATAAGTTCAAGGCTGCCTTCAACAAGAATTCGGACTACCAGTTCTCGATAGGCAAGCAGGTGTTTGACCAGGAGAAGTATGACGAGCTGGTGAAGATCCGCAGGCAGAGCGACCCTACGTTTGACGGAGAGTCGAAGTTCTTCCCGTTGTATAGAGCGTAATAAACTGAAATACATCAATAAATGACCTTTAACACTTTCATCTTTTGGCTGATATTCCCGTGTATCTTCGTGATACACTGGATATTGCCAAATAGTATCGGTGGGTGGTATAAGTCTGATTCTCAGGCTATTATACGCCCAAGGAACTTATTCCTTATCCTTGTAAGCTATCTGTTGTATGCGAACTGGAAACCGGCATATACGCTGATCCTTCTCGGGATAACGCTACTGACCTTCTTCGGAGGCAAGTATATAGCAGCACGCGAGGAGCGGCGGAAGAGGTCAGTGATATTCATCTTGGCGTTGGCAGTATTACTGCCGCTGCTGGTTTTCAAGTACTACAACTTCATCAATGAAAGTGTTTGGTCACTGTTGACTTCGTTAGGACTTCGGTATGAGCTTCACGGTCTGAATTGGGCAATACCGGTCGGCATCTCGTTCTATACCTTCCAGGCGCTGGGGTATCTGTTTGATGTGTACTACAAGAGGACAGAGGCGGAGAAATCGCTGATTGATTACACGCTCTTTGTGTGTTTCTTCCCGCAGATTTTCTCCGGCCCCATCAGCAAGGCAGGGGAGCTGTTGTCACAGATCAAGAAGGAACGGAAGTTTGATTATGCGCAAGGCGTGCAAGGGCTGAAGTTCCTGCTTTGGGGAATGTTCCTCAAGCTGGTGCTGGCGGATCGACTTGGGTTGTATGTGGATAAGGTTGTCGGGAGCTATGAGATGTATAGCGGCGGTACCTGTATGTTGGCTGCGGTGTTCTACTCCTTGCAGATCTATGGGGACTTCGCCGGATATTCGCTGATGGCTATCGGAGTTGCCAAGACGCTAGGTTTTGACCTCATCAACAACTTTAATAGGCCGTACTTCTCGGTCAGCATCACTGATTTCTGGAGGCGTTGGCACATCAGCCTGTCACGGTGGTTGAAGGACTACGTGTATATCCCGATGGGTGGAAGCCGATGCTCGAAGTTGCGGAACTATTGGAATATCTTTGTGACATTCTTGGTGAGCGGCATATGGCACGGGGCCAACTGGACATATATCGTGTGGGGCTTGATACATGGTTTTGCGCAGATTATCGAGAAGGCCCTGGGGGTGAACAAGAAGGAGTCGAAAGGCAGAGTGCGGCTCGTCCGTATCACAGGAACTTTTGTGCTGGTGACAGTGGCCTGGGTGTTCTTCAGGATGCCAACGTTGGGCGATGCCGTTGGGATTATCGGACATTGGTTCACGGACTTCGGGAAGCCGGAAGTGCTGTCGGTGACGAACTTTGCCATCTATGTGATGGCGATAGTGCTCGTACTGTTCAAGGAAACGTGGGAGGAGTTCTTCCCGACGAAAATGTATTTCCTGAACAACCGCTATGTGCGATGGGCTGAGTATGTGGTTGTGTTTTGCTTGATATTGCTCTGCGGGGCACTGGACAGCGGTTCATTTATCTATGGGAGTTTCTGATATGAAACGGTTTATTATCAATATACTGGTGTTCTTCGGTATCGTGGCTGCCGTGGATGTGGTGGCCGGGAAGGTGTTCGGGTACTTGCAGGCGAATGTGGCAGGTGGACGGACTGGTGCGGAGTATTATGCCTGCAAGGAATCGAATGAGGAGGTTATCATAATGGGAAGTTCTCGAGCTTCGCATCACTATGTGCCGCAGATAATCACCGACAGTCTTGGTATGAGCTGCTTCAATGCAGGGCAGGATGGTAATGGGATTATCCTCCAGTACGGAAGGTGGAAGATGATTTCTAATCGGTATACACCGAAATTAATCATCTATGACATCGCGATGAGTTTCGATATGGAGCCTACGGACAATATGGCATACGTGGACAGACTGAAGCCTTTCTGCAAAGAGAAGTCTGTGGCTGACTATGTGGCAGGGATATTTCCGATAGAACGGGTGAAGCTTCTTTCGCAGATGTATTGCTACAATTACAAGTTTCTTGAGATGGCCTCTGACTGCCTGAGGTGGGGAGACTTCAAAGGCAATGCAGGCTATATTCCACTGAATGGACATATCCGGCAGGAGGTGGTAAATAAGCCTAAGCCGGAGAAAGAGGCTTCGATTGAAACAGACGAGGTGAAGCTGCACTATTTGGGAATGCTGTTGAAAGAGACAAAAGAGGCGGGAACTGAGATGGTGATAGTGGTATCGCCCTCGTGGAAAGGTGGAACCCGATTGCCTGAGGCTTTTGCACCGGTAAGGGCATTGGCCGAGAAATATGGAGCACCGTTCTATGAGTATATCAACTCGCCTATGTGCGATAATCCGGATTATTTTGAGGACTCGTCACATCTGAATGATAAAGGAGCGAGACAGTTTACAAAAGAGATTGTTTCGCTGATTAAAAAAGCGTATGAAGATAAAGGATAAGAACATACAGGCCTTTTTCGCCCTGGTTCGAGCCGGCCTCTGGGAACAGGAGGTGCAGCTCGCCCCCTACGGAGAGATCGACTTCGCCGAGGTGCTGCGGCTCTCGGAGGAGCAGAGTGTGGTGGGACTGGTGGCGGCGGGCATCGAGCATATCACGGACGGGAAGCCGCAGAAGAAGGACGTGCTGCAGTTCATCGGCCGCACGGTGCAGCTGGAGCAGCGCAACCAGGCGATGAACTATTTCATCGGTGTGATGGTGGAGAAGATGCGGGAGGCGGGAATCTACACGGTGCTGGTGAAGGGGCAGGGGGTAGGTCAGTGCTACGAGCGTCCGCTGTGGCGGTCGTGCGGCGACGTGGACCTGTTCTTCGATGCGGAGAACTACGAGCGGGCGAAAGGGTTCCTCTCGCCGCTGGCCTCTGAGGTGGAGCCGGAGGAGAAGCGCAAGAAGCATCTGGCGATGACCATCGACCTGTGGGTGGTGGAATTGCACGGTCTGATGCCGACGGAGATCTCGGAGCGTATCAATGCGGGCGTGAAGCGGGTGCAGAGCGACATCTTCGCTGGCGGTGGCGTGCGGGTATGGAAGAACGACGGAGCGGATGTGCCGCTGCCCTCGCCGGATAATGATGTGATTATCGTGTTCACGCACTTCCTGCAGCATTTCTTTGTGGGAGGCGTGGGCCTGCGGCAGATCTGCGACTGGTGCCGGCTGCTGTGGACGTATCGGGCGTGTATTGACCGTGAATTGCTTCTGCGTCGGCTGCAGGAGATGGGGATTGTGAGCGAGTGGCAGGCGTTCGGGGCGTTTGCGGTGGAGTGGCTGGGGATGCCGGTGGAGGCGATGCCGCTGTATTCTCCTGAGGCATCTTGGCGGCGGAGGGCTAAACGGATTGGCCGTGTAGTTCTGAATGCCGGGAACTTCGGCCACAACAAGGACAATTCCTACCGCTCGAAATACCCGAAACTGGTGGAGAAGAGCATCACCTTCTTCCGCCGCCTCGGCGAGTACGGGCGCCTGTTCTTGATATTCCCCGCCGATGCCCCGAAGTTCTTCGTGACGTATTTGGGGCGGAGGACGAAGGCGGTGATTTTAAGATGATTATCGACCAGAAAACATTGGACTCCCTGACCGCAGCTGCGAAGGCTTCGCCCCGGCTGCGGATGAACTACGACCTGCGGAACTCAGCAGAAGACGGTTCGCAGCGGATGCTGAATGCCATCGAGCCGGGAACGGTGATGCCTATCCACCGGCACAGGTCGTCATCGGAGACGGTGGTGTGCGTGCGTGGGCATTTCGAGGAGTATCTGTATGATGACTCGGGTGCTCTGGTGGAGACGGTGGATATGGTGCCGGGAGGCAATGTGCTGAACGTGCCCGCGATGCAGTGGCACTCGCTTCGTTCGCTGGAGAGCGGCACGGTGCTGCTGGAGTGCAAGGACGGACGGTGGGAGCCGCTGGGGGAGGGGAATGTGATGGGGTATGTGTAAGGAAGATGAAGCAGACTGTGCCGGAGTACAAGAGCAACAATTATAGATAATCAAACTTCTAAGGAATGAGAACGATAGACAAAGTAAACATAGCACAGGCATATATTGAAGGCATGCTATGGGCTGCATTCGGCGTGAGAATCTTCAGTGAGGACGTGGCTGAATGGCAGATAGAGGCTGTGAAGAAGTATGCAAAGAATCTGAAAGATGAAGAGATAGAGCATTCTGCGCTGACTGCAGCAGAGAAAGATGAGCAGAAGAGGTTGTGGAAGAGATGGATAGACGAAACGACTAAGGGCTTCAAAGAGGTGCTGAAGAAAGAGGGGAGGATGAAATGAAAGACACCATAACAATTGACGGGGAGTTATTCTACACGGATTACGAGATTCCTGAGGATGATGCGGTAATCTGGCGTTTTCTTGACTTGGCGAAGTTCATTTCTTTGCTGAAGGAGAAAGCTCTTTATATGGCTCGGGCAGACAAGTTCGAAGATCAGTTTGAAGGAGCGGTTTGCTCTGTTGAGGATTCGGACAGGTATGACGAGGCTTTGATGGACTACTATTCCGAATGTCTAGAAGGTAAGCCTGTTAGCGAGCAGTTGATTCAAAATGAGCATTATGCCATCCAGATGATTAGGAAGAACTCGTTTTTGAATTGTTGGTTTGAAGGCTCTTACGAATCTGTCGCGATGTGGAAGTTATATGCCTCGGGGAAGGATGCAAAGGGCGTTGCAATCAAAACGACAGTGGGTCGGCTCAAGAAAGCGATAGGCCGCATTGTTGAGATTGGTAGGATATCGTATATTGACTATTCTAAGGAGTGGCCAAACGCCAATGAGGCTCTATGGAGAAAAAGGCTATCGTTTGAATATGAGCACGAAGTGAGGGTTAGGGTTATCACTGAAGGAGGTTTGTCTCCGACGCCGCCAGAGTTCATTTTGCTCCCCGTTGATTTGGACGTATTGATAGAATCTGTATTTGTATCGCCCATGGCAGAACCGTGGTTCAAGGATTTGGTCGTAGACGTGTTGCAGAAGTATGGGCTCAATAAGGAAGTCTTCCATTCTGCGTTGGACGATAAGGCATTGTATTGAAAGGGTATAATATGGAAGACTTATTGTTGCCAGCATATCAAAAATTGTATGCAGCTTTGCTGAGCCTTGAACGGTTCAATAAAGGGCAGGACCTTTTTGAGAATATCGCTTGTTTAGATTCGTTTTTGTCCGAATTCCGAAATGTCACCTTCGTCCTACAAAAATCGCTGGCGCATACGGACTATATTAGAGAATATGAAGCGCTCAGAGAACAATATCTTAAGAACGATGACTGCTCTTGGTTGGTGGAAAAGAGAAACGAAGTGTCGAAAGAAAGACCATTTAACCTAGAGAAGATATTAAGACTGACGCTTTTTCATCCAAATGGTGCAGGCGTGTTTTCAACTGATAACTACACTATTGCTGATGAGGTTGACTATTCCTCTCTTATTGAAATGATAAAAGGGGTGATTGAGAAGATACCGGCCATCGAAGTTTTCTTTTCCGTAGAATTCGATTATAGAGAGGTCGGCTCTGAGAGAAACCTGTTCATTACTATTGATAATGGAATAGATGCGATGATAGATCTGCTTGATAATCTGAACAAAACGATGAAAAGCAAACCATCCGCAGCAAGGGAAAAAGTCTTGGAAAGAATCAGCGGATTGCATTTCCATGAAGCGCCTAAGAATTTTTGGTTCGTTGATGATTATGTGTTTTATCGGAAAGACAATGTCTTTGAGAAGGGTGATAGATTCGAACTGATAACGCCTTTCAAAACAGCAATTCCATACACCGCATTTTGCGAGATGCTACATGTTGAGAATAAGGGAGACTTTATTAATGAGACCTTTGAGGCGTTTGAGAAGATGCATTGTTTTGCATTCTACAGACAGAAGGAGATAGCACCTACCTTCTTATCGTTGAGCAAGGATGGTTTATTATCAATGGTGATGTACCACGCTAGCATTAAAACTACAACCTACAGGAGAATACACGAGATAGCGGAAGAGATTAAAAGTGGAGTACCGATTGTTGCGGTGTTCTATGTGAGTGAGATGTTGATTTATGATGATCTGGAGATACTAAATCAAGATTATTCATATAGAAGAGAAAGAAAGCATGCTGAACTACTTTCATTCGAAAAAGTGACTAAAGATGGTGCAGAGAACTATTGTATCAGTAGTGAGGCTATTTTGGAAGGAAAGAGGGATTGTAGGTTCCCTACACTTATGAAAGTGGAAACAGATGATGCAGTATCATTTATGAACCCTCTGGTTAAAGCTTTGCAGGGTATATAATGACTTATTTGGTGCCAAGAAAGAATTATTCTTGTGAAGGAATGCAATATAACGTCTGTTAAAATCCAAGAATTGTTTGTCGTTTTGTGAAGAATTGAGTAATTTTGCAGAGTAATTTGAGTAAAACAGTAAGAAGATTTGAGCAAAATTGCAACGGCGAATGAATGTGTTACTTCATTGACAGACAAAAGGATGGTGTACAAAAGAAGTCAGTTTGAGACGCTGAAAGAGCGCATCGAGGAGCCACGCAGATTTATGCAGGTGGTTGCCGGCCCCCGTCAGGTGGGGAAATCGACGCTTGTGGGGCAGGTGCTGGACGAGGTGAGCATCCCTCATACGACCGAGGTGGCCGATGCGGTAGCACCGAGCGACAGCGACTGGATCCACCGCATCTGGGAGGCGGCACGGTTGACGATGGCACTTCGCGGGCTGGAGGAGTATCTGCTGGTGATCGATGAAGTGCAGAAGATTGAGAACTGGAGCGAGGTGGTGAAGAGGGAGTGGGATGCCGACACACGGAACCGGGTGAACCTGAAGGTGGTGCTGCTGGGGAGTAGCCGTCTGCTGCTGAAGAGAGGGCTGACGGAGTCGCTGGCCGGACGTTATGAGCTGATACGTATGCCCCACTGGAGCCTGCGCGAGATGCAGGATGCCTTTGGGGTGACGGTGGACGAGTACATTTATTACGGTGGCTATCCGGGGCCTGCGCACCTGATGAAGGACGAACGCCGGTGGCGGAAGTATATCAAGGACTCGCTGGTGGCACCTGCCATCGAGAAGGATGTGATTATGACGTCGAACATCTATAAGCCTGCACTGATGAAGCAGCTGTTCGAGCTTGGATGCGGCTATTCGGCTGAAATCCTGTCGCTGACAAAGCTGATGGGGCAGCTGCAGGATGCGGGCAACGTGACGACGCTGGCGGGATATCTGGGGATTCTGGATGAATGTGCCTTGCTGACGGGACTCCAGAAATATGCCCGTGACGAGGCCCGCAAGCGAGGATCGGTGCCGAAATTCCAGGTGTATAACAACGCGTTGCTGACGGCCTACAGGGGGCGTGGGTTCATTACGGACCGGACGGACACCAGGGCCTGGGGCCGGTGGGTGGAGAGTGCCGTGGGGGCGCATCTGCTGAGTATGGCTGAGGAGCTGGATTATGAGGTGTATTACTGGCGCGAGCCCTTGCGGACGAAGGAGGAGAAAGACAAGGAGGTGGACTTTGTCGTCGTGAGTGGCGGCGAAGCAACAGCCATTGAGGTGAAGAGCGGCCGCAGGGGGATGAACTTGGGCCTGCCCGCCTTCGTGGAAGCATTCCACCCACGCCGTTCGTTTGTCGTAGGCACAGGCGGCGTGAGCTTGGAGGACTTCCTTGGAAGTGATGTGGAGAGGTTGATAGGAAATCAATAAACTTATAACATACTATGTCAGAAAGAAAAAGAATCTACCTGTGCTTGGCCCACATGAGTGAGGAGGGGCTGGAACAGAAGTACATCAAGGAGGCATTTGACACTAACTGGGTGGCTCCGTTGGGACCGAATGTCAATGCGTTTGAGAAGGATTTGGAAATCTTTGTGAGCGAGGGGAAGCGCGTCGTGGCGCTGTCGAGCGGCACCGCGGCGGTGCATCTTGGGTTATTGGCTTGCGGAGTGGGACCGGGTGATGAGGTTTTGGTCCAGAGTTTCACTTTCTGTGCCTCTACCCATCCGATCACTTATCTTGGAGCTACTCCAGTGCTGGTGGACTCTGAGCCTGAGACCTGGAATATTGATCCTGACTTGTTGGAGGAAGCCATCAAGGATCGTATCGAGAAGACAGGAAAGAAACCTAAGGCGATAGTGCCGGTCGCGTTGTACGGAATGCCATATAATGCGGAAAGGATAATGGAAATCGCTGATCGTTATGGGATTCCGGTGGTTGAGGATGCCGCTGAAGGGTTGGGCTCACGCTACAAGGGTCAGGTTCTGGGAACCTTTGGCCGGTTCGGCGTCATGTCATTCAACGGCAACAAGATGATCACGACCTCCGGTGGTGGCGCTTTGATATGTCCGGATGATGAGCTCTGGCAGAAGATAATGTGGTACGCCACGCAGGCCCGAGAAAGTTATCCTTATTACCAGCATGAGGCGATAGGCTATAACTATCGTTTGAGCAATGTCTGCGCAGGTATTGGCCGTGGGCAGATGACGGTCTTGAATGACCATCTGGCACATCACAAACACGTTCAGGCTTTGTATGAGGAGCTTTTGAAGGATGTTCCAGGGATTCATGTCCATTCCCAACCAGTGGGAGGAAATTACGATTCTAACTATTGGCTCTGTACTATCACGATTGACCCAGAAGTCCGTATTAGGGGGCAGGAAAACGCCTACAAAACCATCGTCAAAGGTGCGGTCGGTGGCGCTGCTGGTGTTGTCCATGCGGTCGATAATCCCCGTACGGAGTGTGAACCTAATGACAATGTCGAGGCTCTCCGAATGTTCCTTGACAAGGCCGGAATCGAGGCCCGTCCGCTTTGGAAGCCCATGCACAAGCAGCCGGTCTATAAGAACGCTCCCGCCTATGTCAACGGAGTGTCCGAGGCGTTATTCAAAATCGGGATGTGCCTTCCCAGCGGTCCTCTAGTGACCGACGATGATGTCCGTTATATTGTGGACACAATCAAGGAAGCTATTGTGTATTAATTGATGAATGAGTTCTTCCTCACCTTGCTGCTGATGGGCGCCCTCTCTTCGGGAGGGCCGCTTCCTTTCTGGATGACTGCCAATCAGTTCGGCTTGATGCCGGAGTCCTCCGGGGCTGTGGCGTTGGCGAGGATGGGGACTGAATATGACCCTTCGAAGACTGTTCAGTGGCGCTGGGGAGCCTCGTTGGCTGCCAATTATGGCGGATCCTCTGCCACCCCTGTCATCCTGAGCGAAGCGAAGGATCTAGCGGCGCAGAATCTACGCCCTATGGTCGACGAGCTTTACGCCAGCCTCAAATGGAATCTCCTCTCCCTCGACCTCGGCATGAGGCGCTTTGACTTGGATTATTACGGAGCCGGAACCCAGACCCTGGGATCGATGTCCACCACGGGCGGCCATCTAATCTGGAGCGGCAACGCCCGCTCACTTCCGGGCTATTCAGCAAATCTCGATCCGATCGCGATTCCGCTCACTAAAGGCCGTGTCAAATTCTTTGGCAGTTTCGCTGATTATCGTACCACTGACAATCGTTACATGAAGGGTGCGCTCATCCACCGGACCAAGATGGGACTCGATATCAAGATCACGGAAAGACTTGATTTCCATGGGGTTTTCGATCATTATGCTTTATGGGGAGGTAAGCGAGACACTCTTGCAATGCCCGTGACTCTCGGGAATTATTTCCGGGTCATCACAGCTAGGAAAGCATCTTCAGACGGTACTAAAAGTGACCAGCTCAATGTGATTGGTGATCAAAGAGGTGCGGAGACTTTCCGTCTTAACTGGCGGGGGAACGGATGGAAGATTTCGGTCCAGCACGACATTCCTTACGATGACGGTTCAGGAATGGGCTTCCAGAATTTCCCCGATGGAGTCAACACAATCTGGTTCGGTTTCGACGACAAAGACAAGTGGGTGACGGATATTCTTTATGAATATCAATACACTATGTTCCAGTCCGGCACAAGGCATGACCGTCCCACCACCGATGAGGAGAAACAACACTTGGACCCCTCTGACCAGTATCATTACAATAAGCACATTATCGGTGGGGGAGACAATTATTTCAACAACGGCGAATATCGTTCCGGTTGGACATATTACGGCCATACGATAGGCAATCCACTGTTCGTTCCTGCCGGCACACACACCGGTTCCTGGACAAGCTTGAACACTGTTCTCGGTGTTGAGAACAACCGACTTAAAGCTCATCATTTCAGCCTAGCAGGGAAACTGTTCAGGAAAGCACCCTATAAACTGATGCTGACTTATAGCCATAATTACGGTACTTATTTTAAACCATACACCGGTGAGTCGCAGTGGGGCAAAGACTGGGGAACCGTCAAGGAAACTCCTCTGAATCAATTAAGTGGCGCTTTTATGGGCGAGATTCCGGGACTTGTCAAGAACTTCGCTCTGACTTACGGTCTCTTCGTTGACAAAGGCCAGCTTCTTCCTGACAATTTCGGCGCCACCTTAGGTATTCGTTACACTTTATGAAATACCTCTACGTCACAACAATCTCTATGACGCTCGATTACTTCCTGAAGGGAGTGATGACTGACCTGAAGACCACGGACAAGCTGACCTGCTCCTGCACTACTGACATTATCGCCGAGGGGCAGGGAATTACCAAAAAGGAGGTTCGGGTGTTCGAGCCAACTTGTTTGGTTTTTATTCCGAGTTAAAAAGTGAATAATTATCGTTATTATTCGTAACTTTGAAGCCCCATAATTATGGTGACCTTTAAAGAGATAATTGAGGACTATTTTTCTAAAAGGACTTTACCTTACTGGTGCGTCCTGGCTTTGGATGCTTTTATTATCCTAGCATCCGGTTTCTTTGTTTATTGGGCTTTCTATCGCGGTGCTGCTCTCCAGCGGAATTTCTGGCCCCTTTTTAAAGTCCTAGCCATTTACATAGTAGTTACTATGGTGTTTTTCAGGATATTCCGCACCTATGCGGGTATCCTGAGATATTCCTCTTTTGTCGATCTCTTGCGCATAGTCTACGCTATGGGTTTTGCCATGGTGGTCTGTTTTGGTCTCCACTATGCTATTTATAGACTTCCTTCTTCGATTTTCGCTCATTTGTCCGGAAGGGTAATAGTCCTCACTTTTGTCTTGGCCACCATCTTGATGTGGTTTGAGCGGGTGATAATTAAAGTTTTGTACGACAGCGCGTTTGAGACTTCATCCACAACCAATGTATTCATTTACGGCATCCGTGCCGGCGGGATTGGAGTAGCGAAGTTCATTAATGGTGAAAAGCCAATGCGCTACAAATTGAGGGGCTTTATCACTCACGATCCTTCACTTCGTTCACAAGGGACTCGTTTGATGGGAGTCCCGATCTACGATGTCGATGATTCTCTACCTTCTTTCCTTGCCAAGAAGAGAATCGGGGCTGTCCTTGTTTCTCCTGCCAGAATCGATCGTTTCCGTGAGGACACGGCTTTACAGGATTACATTATCAAGAGCAAAGTCCGTATCCTGTTCGCTTCCAGCGCGCAAGAATGGGACAAAGATGCTGTCTTGCCGGGTGGTGGTATTGCCCTTAATGAGATCAGTGTGGAGGATCTGCTTCCTCGCGACCAGATCAGCATAGACATGGATTCCGTGGCTGCTGTCCTCAAGGGCGCCAAGGTCTTGATTACCGGCTCTGCCGGTAGCATCGGTAGTGAGATAGTTCGTCAAGTGGCCTCTTTTGACCCTTCCGAAATGATGTTGATTGACTCGGCTGAGAGCCCTCAGCACGATATAAGACTGATGATGAGCAGGCTGTATCCGGATGTTAAGGCCACGACTCTTGTCACCAGTATAACGAACGCTGACAGGATGGAGGCTGTTTTCCGTGATTTCCGGCCTGATTTTGTATTCCACGCTGCCGCCTATAAGCATGTCCCCATGATGGAGGACAACCCATCTGAGAGCATCCAGAACAATGTATATGGCACCAAAATACTGGCGGATTTGTCTGTAAAATACGGGGTCAAGAAGTTTGTCATGATCTCTACTGACAAGGCTGTCAATCCGACCAATGTGATGGGTTGCTCCAAGAGGATTTGTGAGATATATGTCCAGAGCCTTAACAATGCTGAGGTCGCTGGCAAGGTCGAGGGGCACACTCAGTTCGTGACTACCAGGTTCGGTAATGTATTGGGTTCCAATGGCTCAGTTATTCCGATTTTTGAAAAACAGATCAAAGATGGAGGTCCTGTCACTGTGACTCATCCTGACATCATCCGTTTCTTCATGCTTATTCCCGAGGCCTGCAAACTCGTTCTTGAGGCGGGAACCAAGGGCAATGGGGGAGAGATATTCGTGTTCGATATGGGCAAGCCTGTAAAAATCGCTGACCTGGCGAAGAGAATGATTGAGCTGAGTGGCGCCAAAGGCGTTGAGATTCAGTATACTGGCTTGCGTGACGGCGAGAAGCTTTACGAGGAACTCCTTAGCGAGAAGGAGACAACCAAGCCTTCTTTCCATGAGAAGATCCGTATCGCCGAGGTCCGCCAATATGACTTTGAGAAGGTTAAGGAAACTATCGACGAATTGATTGCGATCTCACGTGAATATGACGACTTCAAGACCGTGGCCGCAATGAAGCGTCTGGTCCCTGAATATGTAAGTAACCATTCGGCCTTCTCGGTGTTGGATAAGTAGTGTTATATGTGGCCATTTTCTAAGCGTCTTTCTCTTTCATCATCCCGTATTTTCGAGGGATTCACAGATTGCCATTCGCATATTCTTCCTGGTGTAGATGATGGTGTAAAGCACATTGAGGAGTCGCTGGATATCCTGAGCCGTTATGAGGAGATGGGACTCAAGGCTGTATGGTTCACTCCTCACATAATGGAGGATATTCCAAATACTACAGCTGATCTGAGGGTGCGCTTCGAGGCGCTGAAGGCCGCTTATCACGGGCCGCTTGAGCTACATCTCGGAGCTGAGAACATGATCGATAATCTGTTTGAGAACCGATTGGCTGCCAATGACTTCCTTCCTATGGGGCCTAAACTTGACCACCTCCTGGTCGAGACCTCGTATTTCACTCCTCCATACGGTTTTCATGACACTCTTGAGAAGGTAAAGGCCGCTGGATTTTTCCCCGTGCTGGCCCATCCTGAGAGATATGTCTATATGGGATCAAAGGACTATGACCGCTTGAAGGAGATGAAGATTCTCTTCCAACTTAACCTGTTCTCTTTGGCTGGATACTATGGTTCTTCTGTCCAGCACACGGCTGAGGCGCTTCTGAAGAAGGGGTATTATGATTATGCCGGCACAGACATCCACACAGTCACGATGCTGGATCACTGGCCTCTTCGTCCGATCGGTCCCAAACGCCTCCCGGAATTCCGCACACTTTAGATTAAAGCTGCTTGTTAAGTCGGCGTATTATCCGATCCACGTCGGACTCTATAACCGTGCCTTTCAGGGCCACGACAGTCTGACCATAAAGGATTATCACTAAGTCAGAGACGTGCGCTCCATCCTCTGAGACCTCGCCGTAAGTCTCGTCAAACGCGAAGGTTCCTTCACCGTTTTTCCTGACCAGATTCTCTGGCCTAAGGTTGTGTTTCACGGCCGTTTCTATCTCGTCCTTCAGCTCCGGCCGGCTGTCACCGTAGTCCAGCATATAGACTACGCCGACCCTCTTGAAAGCCTTGGCCACTTTCCTGGTCCAGGCACTTCCAGCTTTACCTACCGTTTTACCCATTGTCATAGCGACGCGTCCGAGTTTCATCAGTGACACGTTGCCTCGGCCGTCATAGCGTTCCATAAGGGCTGTGATGTTCTCAAATCCTTCCTGATAAGTTCCCTCGAACGGGGTTTCGGCTGGGGCCGCCAGACCAGATAAAGGCCCCTGGCCGGGGATCTGGGCATTGGCCCGTATTCCCATCGCCAGGAGCGCTGATAATATTACTAAGCGTAATAATCTCATAGTCATTATGGACTAAAACAGATTCTTTGATGCGCCGGCAACAGCCTCTTCCACATCGGATCTTTTCATCAGGCCATCTATTCCGATAAAGACAGTCTCTCCATCGTCCTTATTGAATATCGTGAGCAACAGACTCTTGAGGAACTCCTCATTGCCGAGGGATAAGATGTTGACTTTCTGTCCGCCATCCTTTACTTCCATCAGCGTCTCAAACTTCTGGCCTCCAATGACTTTGTTGACATCCTTTGATATCTTCTCGGCCAGGGAGCTGTCCTCTGTCCTGAGCAGGTAAAAGCCTGTCATCGACTTGATCATCGGGCCGAAATCCACATCGCTGTCCTCGATTCTGACCTCGGGCACCTTGCCGATCATCTTGAACATGGAAGGGGAGATATAGACCGCGGTAATGCGATCGTCATCAGAATATTTTTGGTACAAGGACCTATAGTCCTGGGCAGCCGCGGATATAGTCAATAATGCGGCGGCGAGTGTTATTATAATCTTATTCATTTTGTCAAAGCGTTATTAAGTTGTTCGTTGATTGTTCCGGACACGGAAAGAAGAACCCGTTCCACCTCGGCGTAGGCCAGGGCCGGGTCATCAAAGGTGTCTTGCAGCTGAGGTTGCCTGAGGCTTATAGCCAGGCCGACGACAAGGAGTAGGGAAGCCGCTATGCCGCAGATCCAAGGGATCAAGCGCTTTCTGGAACGGGCGGATACCGCCTGTCCGACTCTGTTCTCAAGACCTGCCGGGACCTCTATTGAATTATCAAGCGAGATCCTCTCGAGATCCTCGAGACTCAGTTTCTCTATTTCATCTATTGTCTTCATCTGCGATCATTTTCTTTAAGTTCTTTCTGGCGTTGCTGAGTTTTACTCTCACATTGGTTTCGGAGAGTCCGGTCAACAGCGCTATCTCCGGGTAAGATTTATTGTCGAAAACTTTCATTTCCAACACCTTCCGTTGTTTGTCAGGAAGCCTCGCCAGGCATTGTTTGATTCTTTCGAGGTTCTCTTTCCTGATCAGAATCGTGTCTATTTCGTCGGAGTTGTCCGGCACTTCATCCAAAGTGTCTTGGGCTTTGAGATCTCGTTTGGCAAGCGCCGAGCTCCGGATCTTGTCCAGGCAGACGTTTCTTATGACCGTGATTCCAAAGGCCGCGGGGTTCTTTATTCCGCCTAGGGTAGAGCGCATATTCCAAAGCCTGACCATCAGGTCTTGGACAGCGTCCTCGGCACCGGCTTGATTCTCCAGGATGTAGTAGGCTACCCTGTAGAACCGTTCGGTAAGCGGAACCCAAATCTCCTTGAACTCAGCGGTTGTCATGGTCTACTTCGACTTCGAATCTAGGAAGGTAGCGACGTCCTGGACATTGACTTTGCCTCTGACGCAGATGACAGCTCCGCTTCTGGGGGCGCTGATAATCAGGTCGGAAATATTCTCTCCGTCATCATCCGGGATGGCGAATATCTGCACTTTCTCGCCGGCGTCTTTGGCTTCGACGAGTAGGAAGTCTTTAGTCAGCACTTTTGAGAGCCTTGACTCGAAGTGGGACCTTACATCGGGGTCGCAATCAGCGAAACTGGCTATCGTTACTTGCTTGACATCTTTCATTAAATCAAGTAGTTCCAACGCGTCTTTATCTCCACTTTTCCTGATGGCTCGTTT
>JAEEGG010002260.1_pt1 | contig 50191 bp, 50 predicted proteins | sample 9134161 | NCBI WGS metagenome assembly JAEEGG01 (sample SAMN16246543, study PRJNA631951) | gut metagenome | biome: gut microbiome; feature: rumen; material: CR-attached | host: Bos | place: Iran: Karaj | collected 2018-10
GTGAGAAAGGCTTCCAGCGCTACTACACATTCCTGAGCCTGTTCACCATGTCAATGCTCGGACTGGTACTGGCTACCAACATCTTCCAGATGTACACCTTCTGGGAACTTGTGGGTGTCAGCTCTTATCTGTTGATTGGATTCTACTATCCGCTGAAGCCTGCCATTGCCGCTTCCAAGAAAGCATTCATCGTGACGCGCTTCGCCGATATGTTCTTCCTGATTGGCATCCTGCTCTTCGGCTATTACACGGATTCGTTCAGCTTCTCGTTTGCAGGCGACATCGTGATGGGCGAAGGCACTACCCCGTTCATTGCCGGCAATGCTGCCAAGGCAGTGGCTGCCGGTGGCTTTATCCTGCCGACAGCACTGGTGCTGATGTTCATCGGTGGTGCCGGTAAGAGTGCCATGTTCCCATTGCACATCTGGCTGCCCGATGCCATGGAGGGCCCGACGCCTGTCTCGGCACTCATCCACGCTGCAACGATGGTGGTGGCCGGTGTGTTCCAGATTGCACGTATGTTCCCCCTGTGGGTTGAGTACGCTCAGCCGCAGATGAGTATCGTGGTCTGGGTAGGCGTCTTCACCGCTTTCTATGCCGCTGCCGTAGCCTGTGCACAGAGCGACATCAAGCGTGTGCTGGCCTTCTCGACGATTTCGCAGATTGCCTTCATGATGGTGGCACTCGGCGTATCGCTGCCCGGTCACCACGGCGTGCTCGACAACCACGCACAGTTAGGCTTTATGGCTGGTATGTTCCACCTCTTTACACATGCCATGTTTAAGGCTTGCCTGTTCCTGGGTGCCGGCTGTATCATCCATGCCGTCCACTCAAACGAAATGGCCATGATGGGTGGCTTGCGCAAGTACATGCCGATTACGAACATTACGTTCCTCATCTCATGTTTCGCCATTGCTGGTATTCCCTTCTTCTCGGGTTTCAGCTCGAAGGATGAAATTATCACTGCCTGCTTTGCCTACAGTCCTGTAGTCGGTTGGATCATGACGGGTATTGCCGCTATGACCGCCTTCTACATGTTCCGTCTGTATTACGGCATCTTCTGGGGTACTGAGAATGTGGAAGCTCACGAGCACCACACTCCTCACGAGGCTCCTGCTACGATGACCATTCCTCTCATTGTGCTTTGCGTCATTACGATGGGTGTGGGTATCTACTCCACCATCGCAGGTTTCGCAGGGTGGGGTGGCAGCTTCGGCAGCTATGTGTCTGCCGCTGGCACCGACTACACCATCCACTTCGACACGCAGATTGCTGCTACTTCTACGATTATTGCCATCCTGAGTATCTGTCTCGCTACCTATATTTATAAAGGTGAGAGTCAGCCCATCGCAGATCGTCTGTACAAGACGTTCCCCAAGCTGCACCGTGCAGCCTACAAGCGCTTCTATCAGGACGAGATATGGCAGTACGTCACCCACCGCATCATCTTCCGCTGCATCTCCACACCTATTGCCTGGTTCGACCGTCACGTCGTTGACGGCACGTTCAACTTCATGGCTTGGGGTGCCAACGAGGCTGGTGAGTCTCTCCGTCCCTGGCAGAGTGGCGATGTCCGTCAGTATGCAGTATGGTTCCTCACGGGTACCGTTGCATTAACGTTAATCCTGCTTGCAATCTAAATCGAAAGTACAATTATGAGTATATTAACATTATTCGTAGTAATCCCCGCCCTGATGCTCGTCGGCCTTTGGCTGGCCAAGAGCCTGAATCAGGTGCGTGGTGTGATGGTGGCTGGCGCCTCGTGCCTGCTGGCCCTGTCCGTATGGCTGACCATCTATTTCGTTCAGCAGCGTGCAGCAGGTAATACCGATGTGATGCTGTTGACGGCTTCTACGCCTTGGTTCAAGCCCCTTAATATCGCCTATTCTGTTGGTGTCGATGGTATCTCTGTGGTCATGTTGCTCCTGTCGAGCATCATCGTGTTCACCGGTACCTTTGCTTCTTGGCAGCTGAAGCCCCTCACCAAGGAATATTTCCTCTGGTTCACCCTGCTTTCCACGGGTGTTTACGGCTTCTTCATCTGCACCGATATGTTCACCATGTTCATGTTCTACGAGGTAGCCCTGATTCCCATGTACCTGCTGATTGGTGTCTGGGGTTCCGGCAACAAGGAGTATGCTGCCATGAAGCTGACGCTGATGCTGATGGGAGGTTCCGCCCTGCTCATCATCGGTCTGCTGGGCATCTACTACTTCAGCGGAGCCACCACGATGAACGTCAACGAGATTGCTGCCATGCACAATATCCCTGTTGACATTCAGAAGATGTTCTTCCCCTTCATCTTCATCGGTTTTGGTGTGCTGGGCGCTTTGTTCCCCTTCCACACATGGTCACCTGATGGTCATGCTTCAGCCCCCACGGCAGTGTCTATGCTGCATGCCGGTGTGCTGATGAAGCTGGGAGGCTACGGCTGTTTCCGCGTGGCTATGTATCTGTTGCCCGATGCAGCCAACGAGCTGGCCTGGATCTTCCTCATCCTCACCACCATCTCGGTAGTCTATGGTGCCTTCTCGGCTTGCGTACAGACCGACCTGAAGTACATCAACGCTTACTCGTCGGTGTCTCACTGCGGTCTGGTGCTCTTCGCCCTGCTGATGATGACCAAGACTTCTTGCACCGGTGCTATCCTGCAGATGCTCTCTCACGGTCTGATGACGGCCCTCTTCTTTGCCCTCATCGGTATGATTTATGGTCGTACCCACACTCGTGACATCCGCTACCTGGACGGCTTGATGAAGATTATGCCTTTCCTCGCTGTGGGTTACGTCGTGGCTGGTTTGGCCAACCTCGGTCTGCCGGGCTTCTCGGGCTTCATTGCTGAGATGACCATCTTCGTGGGTTCGTTCGAGAATGCTGATTCGTTCCATCGCATTGCCACCATCATCGCTTGTACGTCGATTGTCGTCACGGCAGTTTACATCCTGCGTGTTGTTGGTAAGATCCTGTATGGCGAGGTGAAGAACAAGCACTATCTGGAGCTCACCGATGCAACTTGGGACGAGCGCGTCGCCGTCATCTGCCTCATCGCATGTGTCGCCGGCCTCGGTCTGTTCCCACTCTGGGCAAGCAACGTCATCTCTGACGCCGTAGGACCAATCTTGGCTAACATCATCTAATAAATAGGAGAAAGAAATTATGGGATATAGTCAATTTCTAAATATGATTCCCGAGGCCTTGTTGGTTCTCGCATTGATTATCGTGTTCTTTGCTGACTTCTGCCTGACGAAGAGCGAGCGCAAGGTTGGCGTGCTGGGCAAGCTCACCGCTGCCCTGCTGCTCTGCCAGACCATCATGCTCACCACCGTCGGTCCTGCCGAGGCCTTCGGCGGCATGTATGTCGCTGGTCAGGCTGCTCAGGTCATGAAGCTCATCCTTACCTTCGGCACGTTCATCGTCGTAGTGATGGCCGAGCCTTGGTTGGAGAACGAAGCCCGTCGTTATGCCGGTGAGTTCCATCTGCTCGTGCTGAGCACCCTGCTCGGTATGTATATCATGATGTCGAGCGGCTCGTTCCTCATCTTCTTCCTTGGTCTCGAGACTGCCTCAGTGCCTATGGCCTGTCTGGTGGCCTTCGACAAGTTCAAGAAGAAGAGTGCCGAGGCTGCTGCTAAGTACATCCTCGTGGCTACGTTCTCCAGTGGCGTCATGCTTTACGGCATCTCGTTCATCTATGCCGCTACGGGTACACTCTACTTCGATGATGCCGCCAACGTGCTCAGTTCTAATTATTGGGCATCGCCGCTGCAGATCATGGGTCTCGTGTTCTTCTTCAGCGGACTGGCATTTAAGCTCTCGCTGGTGCCCTTCCACTTCTGGACGGCCGACACCTACGAGGGCGCTCCCACGCCAATCACCGGTTACCTCTCCGTCTGCTCGAAGGGTGCCGCAGCCTTTGCTGCACTGGTCATCCTCATGAAGGCCTTTGGTCCGATGATAGAGTACTGGGAGTACATGCTCTATGTCGTCATCGTGCTCTCTATCACCATTGCCAACCTCTTCGCCATCCGTCAGAGCGAACTCAAGCGCTTCATGGCTTTCAGCTCCATCTCGCAGGCCGGCTACATCATGCTGGCAGTCATTGGTGGTTCGCAGACGGGCATGGCTTCGCTGATGTACTACATCCTCGTGTATGTCGTTGCCAACATGGCCGTCTTCACCGTCATCTCCGCAGTAGAGAATAATGGTCAATGTTCAATGGTCAATGGTCAATCGCTCACGAAGATGAGCGCCTACGACGGTCTTTACCAGACCAACCCCAAGCTGGCGTTCCTCATGACGCTGGCCCTGTTCTCGCTGGCTGGTATTCCTCCGTTCGCAGGTATGTTCTCCAAGTTCTTCGTGTTCATGGCTGCTGCCGAGCAAGGCTCTTTCTGGGCTTACTTCGTCGTCTTCGTGGCTTTGGTCAACACCGTTGTGAGCTTGTACTACTATCTGCTCATCGTTAAGGCCATGTACATCAAGCCGAGCGACTCACCCCTGCCTACGTTCAAGACCGATGTCAACACCCGTGTTGCCCTCGCCATCTGCACCGCAGGCATCGCCCTCTTCGGCATTTGCTCATGCATCTACGACTACCTCTTCGCCGCCTCGGCCATGTAAGTAGTAAATACGTATAATCCCTATAAAAACAGCAGGCTCCACATCAGGAACCTGCTGTTCTTTCATTTGTAGTATCCAATTCTGACGAAGTGTCAGGGAGGGGAGAAGGGCGTCCAGGAGATGTGGAGCCAACCGGGGCCGGTCAGTAGTTGGTCGGTATAGTCGCAGGTGCGGAGGAAGTCCACCAGGCGTTGGAACTGGCGTGGGCTCTGGAGGGCCTGGTAGGGAAGTAACAATTAAGAACTGGCTGCTGGTTACGGTTACAGTAGTTACAGTTTAAAATCGAGGCCACAACACGCCTTATAATACTTTATAACTTATTGATATATAGATAGTTATATATAATATAGGGAGAGTTGACACCCCTCAAAAACGAACTGTAACAACTGTAACTGTAACCGCAGGGAGATTATTATTCATCTAAAAAGCTGATATACAATGAAATACGAAATTAGTAAAGCGACTGCGCCCGCTATGCCGAACCTCGGTAAAGGCACAGAAATAGTGAAATTGCTGCTCTCGCAGGCCTCAAAAGACATGTACGAACCCCTCGTTCCGATGTTTTTCCCCATCTTTGGCGCGCACATCTTTGGTGCGGAATTTCAGTATCCGGACTTCAGTTGGAAGGAGCCGACGGGCATGATGGCCAATTTGGTGGGCGATTCGAGCTGTAACAAGGGTCAATTTTGTCAAGAGTTGAATGCTCATATTAAAACCGGATATTGTAAATAAAAATCGCCAGAATTTAATACTTTCTGACGAGGGGGCTCGTTGGAGTTTTCCCACCGGCTGTTCAGCCCTCGCCTTCGGGATTGTTGGCCTTCATCAGGGAGCAGATCGCCATTCAGCCGGGAAGGTGATAACGAAGACAATGGGGCACCCAAAAACCTCGTTTTGTAAAATAGTTTCTTTTATTTGTCTTCGTTCTTCTCGTATGTACACGAGAGATGTTTTCTGATAAATAGAGAATAATATAATGTGACTTAGGTCGTCGTCGGATAACCCTGCTTTATTGCCGAATAACCCTACCTTATTGGGTAATAATGGCAGGTTATTTTGTGTAGGCGGCGTGTCGGTTGATTTGGCATATACCGTAAATCCTAAACTATCCTAATATTCGCTGCAAAAGTACAAATAATTGTAGAATTATGAGTATCTTTGCAAATGAATAGATAAGATTCGTGAAAATAAACAGTAGTATATATGACACCACAAGAACAAAGAAATGAGCGTTTGGCTCAGACGATTATTAAGAACCTGAAGCGTCGCCACATAGAGGGTTTCTATTGTGCGACGGCGGAAGAGGCTGTGAAGAAAGTCTCCGAACTCATTGAGGACGGAAGTAGTGTGACATGGGGCGGCACGATGACTGTCCGCGATATGGGTATTCCGCAATATCTCAAGGATCGTGGCACGCTGGAGGTGCTCGACCGCGACCTCGTAGAAACGCCGGAGGAGAAGCAGGCGATGTATCTCAGGGCGTTCTCGGCAGATGTCTATCTGTCCAGCGCCAATGCCATCTCTGAGGACGGCGTCATCGTGAACATCGACGGCAACGGCAACCGCGTGGCAGCCATCACGTGGGGACCGAAGAAGGTGATTTTCGTCATCGGTCTGAACAAAGTGGCGCAGAACGTGGAGGCTGCTCTTGCCAGGGCCCGCAGCACGGCATCGCCTATCAATGCAGCGCGCTTCGACATCAAGACTCCTTGCCAGACGGACGGCGTGTGTCATAACTGCAACTCGCCCGAATCCATCTGCAACTACGTCCACTTCCTCAGGAACTCACCGCGAGGCCGCCATGCCGTCGTGCTGGTAGGTGAGAGTCTCGGATATTGATGGATGTTTGCAGGGTGCGAATGTGCGAAATGTACCTAATAATGGGTAAGAATTGGGTTGCGAAGGAAAAAAGAAGGGAAAAAACGTTGTTAAATGGGGAAAAATTCGTACCTTTGCGCGCAATTAAATAAAAGAACAACGGATGAATAAGATAGATGTGACAAAAGTGACGTGCAGGCGGGAAGTGAATGATTTCGTTCATCTGACCGACCGCATCTATCGCGATTGTCCGCAATATGTGCCTGACATGCGGAGCGAGGTCCGTGCGCAGATTGACCCGGAAAAGATAAAGGCCGAGCAGGGCGCATTGCGTCTCCAGCCCTTCGTGGCCTATCAGGACGGAAAGCCTGTAGGTCGCATCGTTGGCATCATCAACCAGCGTGCCAACGAGAAGTGGCAGACGAAATGCGTGCGATTCTCGATGATAGAATTCATTGACGACCAGGACGTGTCGAGAGCCTTGATAGATGCCGTTTCCGAGTGGGGACGGTCGTATGGCATGACGCGCATACAGGGGCCGCTGGGCATTACCGACTTCGACAAGGAAGGTATGCTGGTTGAAGATTTCGACATGATGGGTTCGCCCAACACCATCTATAACCATAACTACTATCCCCGCCACATGGAGGCTTTAGGGCTGGAGAAGGAGGTGGACTGGGTGCAGATTCGCATCAATGTGCCCGAGGAGGTTCCCGCCAGATACCAGCGCGTAGCTCAGTATTGCAGGGAACAGATGGGGCTGAGGGTCATCAAGGTGACTAGCCGAATGGTTCGCGAGGACTATGGCAAGAAGGTCTTCGACTTGTTGAACGAGGCCTACGCGCCGTTGTTCGGATTTACCAGATTCTCGGACGAGCAAGTGGACGAGTTCGTACACAAATACCTGCCCGTTGTTGACTTGCACCTAATGCCTGTCGTCGTGGATGAGAAGGACAACGTCGTAGGCGTTGCCGTTACGATGGGCGCTCTTTCGCAGGCCATGCGCAAGGCGGATGGCAGCCTGTGGCCGTTTGGGTGGTATCATCTGTTGAAGGCGCTGAAGTGGAAGTGTGAGGACAATGCCGAGATGCTGTTGATTGCCGTGCGTCCCGACTTGCAGGGCTATGGCGTGAACGCGTTGTTCTTCGAAGACCTCATACCTATTTATAATAAATATGGATTCCGCTGGGCTGAGACGGGCCCGCAGTTGGAGGACAACGTTCGTGAACTGTCGCAGTGGAAGCCGCTGCACCCGGAGACGGTCAAGCGCCGCAGGTGCTATTGTAAGGAGTTAAGAAGTTAGAGAAGTTAAGGAGTTAAGAAGTTTAATAATAGATATTATGAATCGCGTAGTAATTACAGGAATGGGAATTTGGTCCTGTCTGGGCGTAACGCTCGACGAGGTGCGCCAGTCCCTGTATGAAGGAAAGAGTGGAATCATCAAGAGTCAGGAACGTGTCGATGCGGGCTTCCGCTCGCCGTTTACAGCCAACGTGCCGCGACCTGACTTGAAACCGTTTATCGGTCGCAACCAGCGGCAGTTTATGCCCGAGGAGGCACAGTATGCCTATATGGCCACGAAGGACGCCTTGGAGGCTGCCCGCATGGATCAGGACTATATTGACCAGCATGAGGTGGGTATCATTTATGGTAACGACTCCGTAGCCGAGGCCACGATGCTTGCCCTCGACAAGTTCCGCAATTGCGGTTCGACGGCCGCCTGTGGCAGTGGTGCCATCTTCCAGTCGATGAACTCGACGGTGACGATGAACCTGGCATGCCTGTTTCATCTGAAGGGTATCAACCTGACCGCCTCTGCAGCTTGTGCCAGCGGTTCACAGTCAATCGGACTGGGTACGCTGCTCATCCGCAACGGCCTGCAGGAGTGTGTGGTCTGTGGCGGTGCTCAGGAGGCCAACATGTATGGCGTGGCATCGTTCGACGGCATCCAGTCGTTTGCCTTGCGTGACGACGATGACGCCACCAAGGCCAGCCGTCCCTTCGACCGCGACCGCAACGGACTGGTGCCTGGCGGTGGTGCTGCAACGGTGATACTGGAGAGTTACGAGAGTGCCGTGCGCCGTGGTGCTCCTATCTTGGCAGAAATCGTAGGCTGGGGATTCTCGGGCAATGGTGACCATATCTCGACGCCTAATGTGGCTGGTCCTGCCCGTTCGCTGGAGCTTTGTCTGAAGGACGCCGGTGTCAGTCCGAAGGAGATTGGCTATGTGAACGCCCATGCCACCTCGACGAAGATTGGTGATGCCCGTGAGGCTCAGGCCATCGCCCAGTTCTTTGGCGAATGTAATGTGCCCGTGACTTCGACGAAGAGTCAGACGGGTCACGAGATGTGGATGGCTGGTGCTTCGGAGATTATCTATTCGATGCTGATGATGAAGAACGGCTTCATTGCCGGCAACGTGAATTTCGAGAATCCCGACGAAGAGACGGCCTGCATCAATGTGCTGGGTGAGACCAAGGAGATTGCCTTCGATCAGTTCCTGAGCAACTCGTTTGGTTTCGGAGGAACCAATTCGACGCTGATAGTGAAGAACATGTAAAATTAAAACATTATAAAATTAAAACAGTAAAAAATTAATTATGACAAGAAATGAAATTATTGAGCAGGTTAATGAGCTGCTCGCAGGTGAGTTTGAAGTAGAGGTAAGTGACATCACTCCGGATGCAAACATCAAGGAAACTTTGAGTCTTGACAGTCTGAGTCTGGTGGATATGGTGGCCCTGCTGCAGGTGAATTATAAGGTAACCATTCCTGTATCAGAATTGCACAAAATCCAGACGTTCAACGACTTATACGACTACATCGAACAGAATATTCCTGCATGAAGCTGAAAGACGAAGACATCAAACAGGTGATTCCGCAGCGTGAACCATTCATCATGCTGGACGAGATTGAGACGTGTGACGACACCCATGCCGTCACCGCTCTCACCGTCCGCGCTGACAATTATTTCATGCTGCCCGACGGCACCATCTCCGAGACATGTCTGATAGAGCATATCGCCCAGTCGTGCTCGGCAATGATGGGCTGTCAGATACTGAATCAGCATTTTGACAATCCCCCCGTGGGTCTTATCGGTGAGGTGAAACGCTTCGAATGTCAGCGTCGCCCTCGCCTGGACGAGAGGATAGATACGTCCATCGAATTCGGTTTTACGTTCGGCAATGTGACTATTGCTAACGGTGAGAGTCGTATTGGCAAGGAAATGATAGCCAAGGCGCAACTTAAGATATTTGTGCAGCAATGACAAGTTTCTTCATTCACATATATCGTTATTTTCGCAACCATCGACTGATTTGCTGGCTGTCGATGATAGCTTTGTTCGCTTTCTTTGGCTATTTTGCCGCACAGCTACATCTGGAGGAGGATATCAACAAGCTGATGCCGTCGTCAAAGAATGAGGACGGCACGACTAAGCTCGCCTTTGCCGACCTGAAAATCAAGGACAAGACATTCGTGCTATTTGAGGGGAGTGACGTCGGGAAACTGACGCAAGTCTGCGATGCATTTGCTGACTCCGTCAGACAAGATTCGATGCTGGTAGAAGACTTGTTCTATCGTTTGGATGAAGACCTGCTACCCAGCGGCATTGACTATCTGTCAGAGCATTTGCCAGCCTATATCGACACTACGGCCTACACACATTTCGACTCACTATTGACACGTGAACACTTCGCCCAACAGATGCAAGAAAACCACGACGACCTGTTGAGCGAAGTGGGAGAGATGTTTCCGGAACTGATAGAGATGGACCCGCTGGGCATGCGCAATGTGTTGGCTGAGCAGATGGCACCATTGCTGAGTGCTGGCAGCTATAAGACGATAGACAACCACTTCTTCGTGCCCGATTCCACGGTGTGCATCGCCTTCCTGACACCCCGTTTCTCTTCGACCAATACAGGACAAGGTTCTGCACTCTTTGAGCGGTTGAACACACTCATCGCGCAGTTTGCCACGACCAATCCCGATGTACGTATCAGTTATCACGGCACGCCTGCAAGTGGTTATTACAATTCCACGACCATCAAACGCGACCTGACGACTACCATTGCCGGGGCACTCGTTTTGGTCTTGGTATTCCTATTTGTCTGTTTCTCCGACCTAAAGGGCGGAGTGTGGCACGCAATTCGTCGTTGGGATACCATTCCCCTGCTGTTGTTGCCAGTTGTCTTCGGCACCCTCTTCGGCCTGTCGATCATGTATTGGCTGAAAGGGGAATTCTCGTTGCTGGCTTTAGGTATAGGCGGTGTGGTGCTGGGTGTTGCCCTGAGTTATGTACTCCATATTCTGACCCATCACCAATATGTGGCTGATGGAGAGCAATTGCTGCGCGACCAGGTAAAGCCCGTCTTGCTGGGCTGTGTCACCACCATCGGTTCGTTTGCAGGACTTATCTTCATCAATACCGCCCTATTGCAGGACTTTGGTTTGTTTGCCGCTTTTGCCATCCTCGGCACGACGCTGTTCTCATTGGTTTATATACCGCAGTTGTTGGAGGTCAAAGGTCAAAGGTCAAAGGTCAAAGGTCAAAGGTCAGAGGGAAAAGGTTTCCCTGCCTTTATCGAGGCTATCAACAGCTATCCCTTTGACCGCAACAAGCCCTTGTTGGCCATTGTTTGTCTGGTGATAGCCGTTGGTATCGGTGCCTACCTTGTGGGCGGCATTCGTTTCGATGCCGACATGCATAATCTGGGCTATGAGGACCCGATGACTGAACACTCGGAAAATTTGCTTCGCAGCAAGACCTATACCGGCGACAAGACGAAATACTTTGCCAGTAAAGGCCAAACGATGGAGGAGGCCATCAGCCATTTCGCCATCCTTGACCGTAAGCTCGATTCGCTGCAGCAACTCGGTCTTGTCAAGGACTATACTCATACCAATCAGGTTTTCGTTCCCATGCATGTTCAGCAGGAGCGCATCGATGCATGGAAGAATTACTGGACACCGGATAGGCTCGGCAAGGTGCGCATGCTGATAGCGCAGACGGCACCACAGGCCGACCTTACTCCTGAGGCCTTCGATACTTTCTTCGAAGCGGCTGCCCGCGACTACGAGCCAGACTCGCTCTATGCCGCAGGGCTGATTCCCGCAGGTTATCAGTCGACGCTGATGGAACATTCGTATGGCGACGATTATCTTTGCTTTACCTCTGTACGCTGTGCCAACGACTCCGTGCGCAGCAGCGAGAGCGACTATATCCGTATCTGTGATGCCATTGCCAGCGACCCCAATCTGCTGGTGCTCGATACTTATTACTATACTACCGACACGCTGCTCCAGATGAATGATGACTTCAACGTGCTGCAGTGGATTTCCATGCTTTTCGTCTTTGTCGTGTTGCTGCTGAGTTTCCATTTTAACATTAAGCACACCTTGCTGGGCTTCATGCCGATTTTATTCAGTTGGCTCATCGTGCTTGGAGCAATGGTATTGTTCGACGTGCGCTTCAATCTCATCAGCATCATCATCTCGACTTTTATTTTCGGTATCGGAGTGGACTACAGCATCTTTGTCATGAATGGGCTTACGTCTGACAACGACAACAAACTACACTATCATAAGACAGCCATTCTCCTCAGTGCCGTCACCCTGATAACGACCGTCAGCAGCATGCTTCTCGCAAATCATCCTGCTATTCGTAGTGTCGGATTCTCAACGCTTGTAGGTTTGCTCTCGGCAGTTGTTTTAGCTTATGTGTTACAGCCCGCTGTCTATCGATGGCTTAACCGACAGAAGAAATGATGTATGATGTCGTTGTCATAGGTAGCGGATTGGGTGGACTGGTGTGCGCCAGACAATTGGCGAAGGAGGGTAGGAGCGTGCTCGTGCTCGAACGCCAGGCACAGCCGGGTGGTTGTCTGCAGAGCTATCGCCGTGGGAACTTCGAATTCGACACGGGTTTGCATTATGTCGGTGGACTGGCAGAGGGCCAACCATTGCATGAGGCTTTTGAGCAGCTGGGACTGATGCAACTACCCTGGGTGCGGTTGGATGCTGATGGTTTCGACCAAGTGACCATCGGAAACCAGACATTTCCTTTAGCTGAGGGCTTCGACCACTTTGCCAGTGTGCTGGGTGAGTATTTCCCCAAGGAGAAGACCGCCCTGAGGCAGTATGTCGACACGCTTCGCCACCTGCCACCAATGGAGGATATTGTCGAGGTGAACGCCTACGACTGGCTGTCATCGCTGTTTCATGACCCGCTGCTTATTAACGTGCTGTCTGCCGCAGCCATGAAAATGGAACTGAGGCGGGAGTCGCTGCCGTTGTTTAACTTTGCCCATTCGATGAGCAGTTATATCCAGAGCAGTTGGCGGCTTAAGGGCGGTGGCAACATGATCATCGATTCACTGGTAAACGACATCAAGTCCTTTGGTGGAGAGGTTGTCTGCCGTGCTGAGGTGGAGGAACTCGTGGAGCAGGACGGCAGGATTGTGGCGGCAAAATGTTCAAAAGGCCAAACCTATGAAGCCAAAGCGTTCATTAGCGATGTACACCCGCAACTGACGTTTGGCTGGTTGAAGGACTCGCGTATAATGAAAGGCATCTTCCGTCGCCGAATCAATGCGTTGGAAAATACCTTCGGCATGTTTACGGCCTCGTTGGTACTGAAACCGGATGTGCTGCCTTATTTCAACCACAACAAATACGTCTACAAGAAGGCTAATGTGTGGTCATTCCATGAGGATATGGACGGCGTGGGGGGTGTGATGGTGAGTTGCCGGGTGCCAGAGAATGGAGACTATACGCGACAGATAGACCTGCTGACTCCTATGCCGTGGACGCTTTGCAAAGACTGGGAGAACACCCTTGTTGGGCGGCGCGGCGATATTTATGAACAACAAAAACAGCGGATGGCCGATGAGTGCATTCGTTTGGCAGAACGGGTGATACCCGGTTTGCGAGATATGGTGGAGAATGCAACGCCACACTCTGACCATAGGTCAGAGAAATGTTACACCAGTACACCGTTGACTTGGCGCGACTATACTTTGTCGCCTTGTGGCTCGGCCTTTGGCATCAGGAAGGACTGCCGCCAGTCGCTGATAACCATGCTGTCACCTAAGACGCCTATTCCCAATCTGTTCTTAACGGGACAGAGTCTGGTCTTACACGGACTGGAGGGCGTGACGATGACGGCATTCAAGACATTGGAAACTATTAAAAACGAAAAATTATAATCAAGAATGTGCATATGAAACATTTATTTTTATTGTTATGCTGCCTGTTCGCACTTTGCGCACAAGCACAGACCGTGACCAAAGTGAGTCATTCGAAGGCCGTTAAGACCGATGTTGTAACCACTGGGGATGTGACTATCCGCAAACCTGACTATATCTGCATTTCTACAGATGGAGGCAAAGACCAGTTGCTGATGGACGGTACGCAGTTTACCATGACTCAGAAAGGTAAGAAACATGTCACAGACAGTCGCAAGAATCCGCTTTTTTCCGACTTCCATGCTGTATTGAAAGCCGTCATCAATCACCAGCCGATTCCTGCCAGTGACGATGTCAAGGTGACCACTAAGGGTAATGAGCAAACCATCACCATTACTCCTTCTGGTAAAAAGCGTCAGATGTTTACCTCCTTCGTCCTCGTTGTTGACAGCAAGTCGTCAACGATGAAGCGATTGCGGATGAATGGACGTAGTGAGAGCTACACAGAATACACCTTTAAGTAAGTCTGCTGAGAGACATAAAAAAATAAAGAAAAAAATTATTGTGGAACGGGTATTTTTTTGTACCTTTGCAAATAAAATAATCATTTAATTCTATAAGACTATGGGTAAGATTAAGACTATCGGCATTTTGACGTCTGGCGGCGACTCGCCTGGTATGAATGCAGCTATTCGTGCCGTGACGCGTTCTGGTATTTATAATGGTTTTAACATCAAAGGTATCTATCGTGGTTACGAAGGACTGATGAATGGTGAGGTGAAGACCTTCACGACGGAGGACGTCAGCGGTATTATTACCCGCGGTGGAACGATTCTGAAGAGTGCCCGTTCGAAGGATTTTATGACGGTGGAAGGTCGTCAGAAGGCCTACGAGACGTGCCTGAAGGAAGAGATAGACGCACTGGTGGTGATTGGTGGTAACGGTTCGCTGACTGGTGCGCGCGATTTCGCCTTGGAACACGACTTCACTTGTATCGGTCTTCCAGGAACCATTGATAATGACTTATATGGTACCGACGCTACCATCGGCTACGACACGACGATGAACACCATTATGGAGTGTGTGGACCGCATTCGTGATACGGCGAACTCGCACGAGCGCATCTTCTTTGTCGAGGTGATGGGACGTGACGCTGGATTCCTTGCACAGAATTGTGCTATTGCCTGCGGTGCCGAAGCAGCTATCGTGCCTGAGGAAACAACAGACGTCGACCAGCTCGCAGCATTCATGGGCCGCGGCATTCGTAAGTCGAAGAAGTCGTGTATCGTTATCGTTTCGGAGAGTCCGAAGTGTGGTGCCATGTATTATGCCGAGCGCGTAAAGAAGGAGTTTCCGGAGTTTGACGTGCGCGTATCGATACTCGGCCATCTGCAGCGTGGCGGCACGCCGTCGGCCCGCGACCGCATTCTGGCCAGTTGTACGGGTGTTGGTGCTATCCAGGCCATTTTGCAGGGGCAGAGAAACGTAATGGTGGGTGTGCGCAACAACGATGTGGTGTATGTGCCCTTCTCGGAGTGTATCCGTACCGATAAGCGTTTCGACAAACGACTCATCAATGTGCTGGACGAACTGAGCATTTGATATTTTCCAGATACGGAGTTCCCGGATTAAACGGATGTCAGATGAAGAAAGCGTTTCTGTTTTTTGCTTTTTTGCTATTCAACATATTATGCGCGAAGGCACAGACTTTCGTGTTCACGCCTCAATGGACTGCGCAGGCGCAGTTTGCTGGCTATTATGTTGCTGAGGCGAAGGGCTTTTATCGCGAAGTTGGAGTGAATGTCCGGATAGAGCATCCTTCCGCTACGCAGCCCGCTATGAGCCGTCTGCGTAAGAACCAGTGTCAGGCTACGACGCTGCAGTTGTGTCAGGCCATGGAAATCGTGGACGACGGCATCCCTTTGGTAAACATCCTTCAGACCTCGATGAACAACGCAATGGTCATCGTTTCGGCGCGTGGTAAGGATCCGCTGACGCAGAAAGGTGCGAAGGTTGGCATTTGGAGTGTCGGTTTCGGTCAGTTGGCTATCTGTATGAGCATCAAGGACCATCTGGACTACGAGTGGGTGCGTTTCGCACAGAATGTCAACCTGTTTGTGACTGGAGCGTTGGACGCCACGTTGGCCATGAGTTACAACGAGTATTACCAGCTGGTGCAGGCCGGCATGGAACTGTCGGACAAGAACGTTTACCGCTTTTGTGACCACGGGTATAATGTGCAGGAAGACGGTGTGTATATGACGCGCGACTACTACGAGAAACATAAGGATCAGGCGCAGAAGTTCGCTGCCGCTAGCAGACGCGGGTGGGAGTGGGCTGCTGCTCATCCTGATGAGGCGCTGGACATAGTGATGAAGTATGTGGACCGCGAGCACATTGCCACGAACCGCGTGATGCAACGGCTGATGTTGAAAGAGGTGTTGCGTCTTCAGGTGGATCGTGAGTCGAAGAAACGCGAGTTCCGCCTTCGCCCGGATATGGTGAAACAGGCCAGCCAGCTGATGGTGGAAAACCAGATGCTGAGCCGTAATGTGACGTACGAAGAACTAATGGACAAACGATAGACTATGGATAAGATATTCTCATATATCCACCGGAAGCTGTCAGTTCGTGTCAGTCTGTGGGTCGTCATGTTTGCCGCTGTCATTTTCATCGCCGCCCTTGGATTTTTGTTCTACCAGTCACGTGAGGCCGTGCGTCAGGAGGCTATCAGCCGTGCTACGCAGATATTGGATAAGACATCGTTGCGCGTTGAAGGTATTCTGAACCGTGTCGAAGTAGCCACTGGCATGACAGACTGGCTCGTGCAGCGACATCCCGATAAGGCTGACTCAATGTTTGTCTATAGCCGCGGAATGTTGCTGAACAATCCCGATTTCTATAACTGTTCGATAGCCTTCGAGCCTTACTATTTCAAAGATAAGGGTTTGTATTTTTCTGCCTATTCCAGGCATAATGGCGACTCTATTCGCACCATTCAGGGCGGTAGCGAGAATTACCAGTACTTTTTCGCTGATTGGTATCTCATGCCCGCATTGCTTGGTCATGCGTGTTGGACAGAGCCCTACATGGACTACGACGCCCCTACCAATACCAGTGAGATGGTTACCTCCTACTGTCAGGCCATCAAAGCAAGCGATGGTAGTTTCATAGGAGTCATTAATACCAGCTTGTCACTGAACTGGCTCTCGCAGACCATTTCTGCCGTGAAGCCATATCCTAATTCCTATAGCATTATGATTGGTCGCGGTGGTACTTATTTCGTGCATCCCGACTCGACGAAAATTACGCGTCAGACCATCTTTACGCAAACTTTAGAAAATCCTGACACGGCGATGGTTTCTTTGGGCCATGCCATGCAGCGTGGCGAAGAAGGCGTGCGTGAAATGCACATCAACGGTGAGCATTGCTATGTGTTCTATAAACCATTGGGCAAGACGGGCTGTTCGATGGCTATTGTATGTCCGGAAAGCGATATCTTTGGTGGCTTCGACCGTCTGAGACGAACAGTCATGGCCATTGTATGCGTCGGATTGTTGTTGATGCTGTATTTCTTCATTCGTATTATTACCCGAGAGCTCAGTCCGCTGCGTCGTTTGGCCCGCGAGGCTGAGACGATTGCTTCTGGACAGTTCGATACACAATTGCCTAACTTCGAACGTACCGATGAAATCGGCCAGTTGAGCCAGTCGTTCGGTAATATGCAGCAGTCATTGGTTCGTTACATCGAAGAACTGAAGGATACTACCGCCCAGAAGGCATCTATTGAGAGCGAGCTGAACGTAGCCAACAGCATCCAGATGTCGATGTTGCCCAATGTATTCCCTGATCGTGAGGGTCTGGACATGTATGCCTCGATGACACCAGCGAAGGAAGTCGGTGGCGATTTGTACGGCTACTTATTGAAGGATGATAACCTGTATTTCTGCCTTGGTGACGTGAGTGGTAAGGGCGTTCCCGCGTCGTTGTTTATGGCTCAGGTCACGCGACTGTTCCGAACACTAGCCAATCAGCAGTTATCACCCTCCGATATTTGTATTCACATGAATGATGCGCTGTCTGGTGACGAGAATCCTACGAACATGTTTGTTACGCTGTTCGTTGGCATGGTCGACCTCACTTCAGGACATCTCTCTTTCTGTAATGCCGGTCACAATCCGCCTGTCATTGGTGGTGGTGAGCATCATGGAGATTTCCTAGAGATGAAACCGAACTTCCCCATTGGCGTGTTGCCCGGATTGGAGTTTGAAGGCGAGGAGATTGAGAGCATCAAGGGACGAGCACTGTTTATTTATACCGATGGCTTGAACGAGGCTGAGAACCGCGAACACGAACAGTTTGGTGATGAACGGTTGCTTGATATTCTGCGCAACACGCATTTCGACTCGGCACGACAAGTTATTGAAACGCTGGCAGCCGAAGTGGAGAAACATCGCGATGGTGCCGATCCAAACGACGATTTGACGATGATGTGTCTGCGCATCAGTTGATGATATATAAATATAATTTACGTTTATGGATTTCAAGGATTTAGTTCAGCAACGCCGCTCGCACCGTAAGTTTACGGCTGAGGAAATCGACGGCGAGGATGTGAAGATGATATTACGTGCAGGACTGATGTCACCGACATCGAAGGGCCAGCGCGCGTGGCAGTTTGTAGTGGTCGACAACAAGGCGGACCTTGAGAAATTGTCTGACGCGAAAGATCTGGGCGGTGCGTTCATCAAGGATGCTGCTATGGCTATTGTCGTACTTGGTGACCCCATGCAGAATGATTGCTGGGTGGAGGATGGTTCGATTGCTGCCATCACCATGCAGTATCAGGCAGAGGAGTTGGGTATTGGTTCATGCTGGGTACAGATGCGTGGTCGCGGACTGTCGGACGGCACTACGGCGGATATGGTGATTCAGGGCGTTCTTGGCATTCCTGAGAACCTGTCATGCCTCTGTGTTCTTGCTCTTGGTCGCAAAGCCGACGAGCGCAAGCCCCAGAATGAAGACAAGTTGAAATGGGAGAACGTACACGTCGACAAGTATTGAGATGAACATTGTTGTAATTGGCACTGGTCGGCTGGGTACGAATCTCGCACAGGCATTGCGTGATGCTGGTCACGACGTGACGATAGTCCGTGGAAGAGCTGTGACCGTCGATAGTGGTGGGGAATCCCCACTGCCGCAAACTGCTGACGCGTTCATCATCGCTGTCAAGGACGACGTGCTGGAGGACGTTATTGTCCGCGCAACGAAGGGTAGGGAAGACCAATTGTTTCTGCATACGGCAGGATCGATGCCGATGTCGGTGTTTTCAGACCACTGCCGTCGTTACGGTGTATTTTATCCTATGCAGACGTTCTCGAAAGAGACAATCGTTTCCTTTAATGATATTCCTCTTTTCCTTGAGGCTGACTCCGCGGAAACGCTCGGCGTGCTAAACGAATTAGCGCGCACACTCAGCCCTCACATTTATCACTTGTCGACGGATGACCGCAGGTATCTGCATTTGGCAGCAGTATTCGCCTGTAATTTTGCCAACCATTGCATGGCACTATCTGCCGATGTACTAGGCCGTATCGGCATTCCTTTCGATGTGATGCTGCCACTGATTGATCAGACCGTGCGTAAGTTGCACACTATGTCCCCTGTTGACGCGCAGACTGGTCCTGCTGTGCGCCACGACAATAACGTCATCATCGGTCAGCATCATTTGCTAGATGATAATCCCAAGATGCAAAATGTCTACGACCTACTTACAAATAGTATTTACGAAAAGTCTACGAATAAATGATTAATTACGACTTGACAAAGATTCGCACCATCGTTTTTGATATTGACGGGGTGCTGTCCTGTGAAACAATTCCACTTGGAACCGATGGCGTGCCCTGCCGTACAGTGAATATCAAGGATGGTTATGCCATTCAGCTAGCACAGAAAATGGGCTTGCGCATTGCTATCATCACTGGTTGCCGCATTACATCCGTTGCGTTGCGTTATCACGGCCTAGGTGTCGACGACGTCTATCTGGGTGCAGCCGTAAAAATTCAGACATATGAGGAGTATGTGGCTAAATATGGCTATGAGGACGAAGAGGTGATGTACATGGGTGACGATATTCCTGACCTCGAAATCATGCGTCGTGTCGGATGCCCTGTGTGTCCCAAGGATGCTTGCACCGAGGTTAAGGCTGCCAGTATCTATGTCAGCGACTACTGCGGTGGTTATGGTTGTGGACGTGATGTGATAGAGCAAGTATTGAAGGCTCAGCACAAGTGGTTGTACGACGAAAAGGCATTCGGATGGTAGCAAAAGATTATCATATTATACTTGCCAGCAATTCGCCGCGTCGCAAGGAGTTGTTGGCAGGTTTGGATGTTGAGTTCGATGTACGCGTCATCGATGGCATCGACGAGAGTTATCCCGACGATTTGCCCACGCGTGACATTGCACAGTATATTTCCCAGAAAAAAGCTGCAGCCTATCGTCAGACGATGGCTCCGGACGAGTTAATCATTACTGCAGACACTATTGTAGTATTGGGCACTCATGTGATGGGCAAGCCCAAAGATGCCGCTGAGGCTCACAATATGCTGCGCGAATTGAGTGGACAAACACATCAGGTCATCACTGGTGTCACGCTGACTACGACGGATTGTCAGACAAGTTTCTCTGTTACCACCGACGTGACATTTAAGTCGCTCACGGACAGCGAGATAGACTACTACGTTAGCCATTACCGCCCTTTTGACAAGGCTGGTGCTTACGGCATTCAGGAATGGATTGGCCACATTGGTGTCACGGCCCTGAACGGCAGCTATTTCAATGTCATGGGCCTGCCAGTGCAGCGTATCTACGAAGCACTTAGAACTTTTTAAAGCCATTTGACATGCAGACACCATATTATATGATAGAGGAGTCACTCCTTCGTCGCAACCTCGCACTCATTCGCGATGTTGCCCGTCGCACAGACTCAGAATGGATACTAGCCTTCAAGGCCTTCGCACTTTGGAAAACATTCCCCATCTTCCGCGAATATATCAGCGCTACAACGGCCAGTTCATTGTCCGAAGCCCGTCTGGCACTGGAGGAGTTCGGTGCGAAGGCACACACCTTTTCGCCAGCTTACAAGGAAGACGAGATGGACGACATTATCCGTTGCAGCAGTCATCTGACATTCAATTCGCTCTCGCAGTACGAGCGCTTTCATGAGCGTGCTGCAACATGTTCACTAGGCATCCGCGTTAATCCTGAATACTCCGAGGTCGGCACGTTACTATATAATCCTTGCGCACCAGGTACACGCTTTGGTGTTACGGCGGATAAACTGCCAGAGACGTTGCCAAGCGATATCCGAGGTTTTCATTGCCATTGTCACTGCGAGAGTGGGGCAGACGTGTTCCAGCGCACGCTGCAGCATATAGAAGAAAAGTTTTCTCGGTGGTTTCCGCAGTTGGAATGGATTAATTTCGGTGGAGGACATCTGGTTACGCGCAAGGATTATGACATAGAACTGCTTGTCAGTATGATGCAGAAATTCCATGAACGCTGGCCACATTTGAAAGTCATCTTCGAACCTGGTAGTGCCTTTGCCTGGCAGACGGGACCGTTAGTTTCCTCTGTTGTTGACGTTGTCGAGGATAAAGGCATCCGTACCGCTATCCTTGATGTCAGTTTTACGTGCCACATGCCTGATTGTCTGGAAATGCCGTATTATCCGGATGTCCGTGGCGCCGAGCATATTGAACCGTCGGAAACGGGTGGACTACCAGCAGACCTTCAGCCCTCTGCTTTCGTTTATCGTCTTGGTGGGAATAGTTGCCTGTCTGGTGATTTCATGGGCCTTTGGCAATTCGACCATGAGTTGCAAGTTGGCGAGCAGATAGTGTTTGAGGATATGATTCACTATACCACTGTGAAAACCAATAGGTTCAATGGCATTACCCATCCGTCCATCTGCATGCTTCATGAGGACGGCACATTGGAACTTCTGCGCCGATTCACCTACGAGGACTACCGAGACCGCATGGATTAATCGTTGTGTTTGTTGCTATGTCATAGCAATATACCTCAATTCCCAGAATGCTACTGCAGCAGCTGCGGCAACGTTCAGCGAGTCAACGCCATGCGCCATCGGTATGCGAACTGTATAGTCTGCCTCGTCGATAACTTGCTGTGGCAGTCCGTCACCTTCTGTCCCCATGATAATCGCCAGGTGTTGTTCAGCCTTCAGCCGTGTGTCATCCAGCGCGATGCTTTTATCCGTCAATGCCATTGCTGCTGTACGGAATCCGTAGTTGTGGAGTGTCGCTGTAATCGACCCGTCGAGCCACGTCCAGGGAACGAGGAACACGCTACCCATAGACACGCGTACTGCTCGACGATTCAGTGGGTCGCAGGTGTCGCGAGTCAGTAGGACGGCGTCGATGCCCAGTGCTGCTGCTGAACGGAAGATGGCTCCGATGTTTGTTGTGTCTGTCACGGCGTCGATGATTACCACACGTCTGGCATCGTGTAGCAATTCATCCAGTGTTGGAGATTTTCTACGTTTCATGGCACATAATACACCGCGTGTCAAGGTGTAACCCGTGAGTTGTGCAAGCAGTTCACGACTACCAGTATAAATAGGTACGCGCGAGGCGATGCGGTCGACGATGTCCTTGGCATCACCCTCGATGTGCTTTCGTTCACACAATAGCGACACGGGTTCCCAACCAGCATCTAATGCTACGCGGATAACCTTCGGACTTTCACAAATGAATAATCCTTTTTCGGGTTCCAGTGCCATACGCAACTGCCCCTCGGTAAGCCTGCTATATGGACTTACGCGAGGATCGTCGAGCGTGGTGATTTCTATCATGTAAATGTGCTTTTATACTACAGCAGCATTGCCAACTGGTCAATAATATCTTTGGCAACGGCGCTCTTGGACTTGCGTTCGTAGTCACGCTGTCCGTCAGCGTTGATGATGCTGATTTGGTTTTCGTCCGACTGGAAGCACGTCCCTTCATTGCGGAGCGAGTTCAGCACGATGAAGTCGAGGTTCTTCTTCTGTAGCTTCTTCTGGGCGTTGGCTTGTTCGTCATTCGTTTCGAGGGCAAAACCGATAAGGCGTTGTCCAGCTTGCTTCATATGTCCCAGTTCTGCTGCGATATCGGGATTGGGTAGCAAACGGAGTTGCAGGTCGTCACCTTCGCGTTTAATCTTCTGGTCTGCCTGATGGTCAGGACGGAAGTCGGCCACAGCAGCACAAAGAATGGCGGCATTGCAATGGGGGAATGCAGTGGTAGCAGCGTCAAACATTCCCTGACAACTCTCCACGTTAATGCGCTTGATAATTTGCGCAGCCATTGGTGACAATTGTGTGGAAACAGGTCCGCAAACCAGCGTTACATCAGCTCCACGACGTACACATTCCTCAGCAAGGGCAAATCCCATTTTACCACTGGAGTAATTGCCAATGAAGCGTACAGGATCTATCTTCTCATGAGTGGGACCGGCAGTAATCATGATGTGCTTGCCTGACAAATCCTTCGTTTCGAAGAAATAGTCCAGCGCTTCGACAATGCGTTCTGGTTCCTCCATACGTCCCTTGCCTTCCAGTCCTGAAGCCAGAAATCCACTCTGTGGTTCTATGATGTGGTTGCCGAACGAACGCAGGCGTTCCATGTTTTGTTGTGTAGTCGGATGTTGGTACATGTCAAGATCCATCGCTGGGGCAATGAATACGGGAGCCTTCATGGATAGGTAGGTCGTAATCAACATGTTGTCGGCTATACCGTTTGCCATCTTTCCCAGTGTTGAAGCTGTGCAGGGAGCCACGAGCATGGCGTCAGCCCAAAGGCCTAATGCCACATGGGAATGCCACGTGCCATCGCGTTGGGAGAAGAAATCGCTGATGACGGGTTTCTGTGTCAGTGCCGAAAGTGTGATGGGGGTGATGAATTCCTTACCAGCAGGGGTAATGACAACCTGCACCTCAGCACCAGCCTTGACAAGCCCACGGATAATCATGCAGGCCTTGTAGGCTGCTATAGAACCCGTAATGCCTAATACGATTTTCTTGCCTTTCAACATCTTGCTACTTACTTTGTTGCTTCGCGCAGACGGATGCGTGTGAGCACCTGTTTCGTGTTATACGTGAAGTCGCCAGCCAATATCCAGCTATAGTATCCTGGATCCATGCGGAGAACGTCAGCCACAGGCAGGCCTTTGTGTTTGCCAAAGTTGAAAACCTCCGTACGCTTGCCGTTGACGTCAGCCCAGACGATACGTCCGGCAAAGTCGACGTTATCGTTCTGCTTTGAGAAATCTGCCAAAGCCTGCATGTCGTTCTCAAGTACTTTCTCTGGATCTTCGTTGGCACCTGGGGCATATTTGTCCAATTCGCCCATCAGTACGCGATAAGTCGCTTCGGTATCCTGATCGGCACGGTGCGCCTCGAAGTCTTCTTCCATTTTACGTCCGCAGTAGAACCTATAGGCCGATGCCAGGTTACGACGTTCCATCTTTTTGAAAATGGTGCAGGCGTCGATGAGGCGGCATTTGGAGAAATCAAAGTCGATACCAGCACGTAGGAATTCCTCAGCGAGCAAGGGAACATCGAAGAAATTGGAATTGAATCCTGCAATATCAGAACCTGAGAACACGGTCTCCATCTTCTTCGCAATCTGCTTGAAGGTGGGCTTGTCCTTTACATCCTCGTTGCTGATACCTGTCAGTTGGGTGATGATATCATCGATGTGCTTCTCGGGGTTAATCAGTTCGTTACCTCTTTCCTCGCGTCCGTCTGGGTATACCTTAATATATGACAACTGGATGACACGGTCCTTGACCATGTCAAGTCCCGTAGTCTCCAAGTCGAATATAACAAGTGGTTTTGTTAAGTTCAGTTTCATACTAGCTTTTAGTCATTAATCAACATGGGCATCATCAACATCAGGACATCCTGATTCTCAGACTGTTCTGTAGGAAGAACCAAACCTGCACGGCTAGGATCCGCCAATTGGATGAGTACCTCAGGACAATCGAAGTTGCCAAGTATCTCAATGAATGAAGAACCCTTGAAACCGATGCTCATAGGCTGACCTTCGTATTGGCAAGCCATGCGCTCAGTAGCTGTCTTCGAGAAGTCGTAGTCCTCAGCATCAAGCTGCAGTGTACCACCCTCAACGTGGAAACGGATGAGGTTGCTGGAGTCGCTGGAGAATGGCTGAACACGACGCAATGCTGCCAACAAGCCCTGACGATCGACGGTGAGCTGATTGGGGTTGCTCTGCGGAATGACAGAGTTGTAGTTCGGATAGCGGCCCTCAATGAGTCGACAGGTGATTTCACCATCGGTATAGTCGATGAGTGCGTTACGCTCGTCAAAGCGGATGATAACATCCTCACCGTCCTTGCTCAGCAGTGTCTTCAGCAATGAAGCAGGCTTCTTGGGCAGAATGAACGATGCGGGCTGATCGCTATGAATATTCAGAATCTTGTTGCGCACCAACTTATGACCGTCAGAAGCCACGATAGACAGGCATTCGGGAGTGAGGTCGAAATAGATACCGTTCATGACGGGGCGCAATTCGTCTTGCGCTGTGGCGAAGAGCGAGCGGGTGATGTTCTCGGCCAGCACGGCACTTTCAATGACAATCTCCGTGGCACTGTCGCTGACTGTCTGGGTGACAGGATATTCATCGGCACTCTCGACAGGCAGTGAGAACATACCATTCTGATAACTGATCTTTGCGATGTTGGCCTGCTGGTCTACATCGAACGTGATAGGTTGCTCGGAGAAACCCTTAACGGCCTCCAGCAAATCGTGGTTGCCTACTGCAAAACGACCGTTGCCGTCGCTTTCAATCAGTTCAACCTGGGTCTTCATGACATTCTCGCTGTCCGAGGCTGTCAGGTGGAGCACATTGTCCTGAATGTCGAAAACAAAGTCTGCCAAAATGGGCAGAGAATTCTTACTGTTGATAACTCTTGAAAGAGCATTAAGCTTGCTGCTAAGTGCAGTACTTGATACGGTAAATCTCATATGTATATCTGTTTTTAGTTTCTTTTCTATTCAAATTGAGTACAAAAATACAAAAAGTCTGGCTCAATAGCAAAAATATTTCGTAAAAAATGCACAAATTCGATTTTTTTTATGTAATTTCGCAATCTGAAACACGTAATAACAAGAAAAAAGTAATATTTATTATGGATTTAACAGGTAGAGTAATAGCCGTGTTGCCGGCTAACAGTGGAGTCTCTGCACGTACAGGTAACCCTTGGATGTCGCAAGAGTATGTAATTGAGGTACCAGGTCAGTATCCTCGCAAATGTTTGTTCCGTATCTTCGGTGAAGATCGCATCAAGCAATTCAATATTCAGATGGGTGAAGACATTACGGTATCGTTTGACATTGATGCCCATGAATATCAGGGACGTTGGTTTAACGAGATTCGCGCTTATAATGTGACTCGTGGTGTTGCTCCCGTTGCTGGTGGCGCTCCTGTTGCTGGCGCAACTCCGTTCCCTCCCCAGCAGGCTGCTGCTCCTAACGACAGTACTTCACCATTCCCTCCTGCCCAGGAACCCGCTGGTGAAGGTTCGGCTGACGATCTGCCCTTCTAAGGAAATCGGTAACACAAAGAATAAGCCCAAGGCAAGAGTTGATGCTCAAGTCTTGGGCTTTATTTTTGTTTAGCTTTGATAAAGCGAACAGGCGATATTGACTATTTCAGTTGTTCAGCGACGAAAGACTCCAGTTCCTCACCGCGAAGTCCACGACGCAGGATAGTACCCTTTTGGTCGACGACAATGGTGTGGGGGATGCTTGTTACTTGGAAATGCTGGGCAATTTCATTATCCCAACCCTTCAAGTCGCTCATCTGAGGCCATGTGAATCCCAGTGCTTCCGTGCCCTTTACCCATGCATCCTTGTCGTTGTCAAGCGAAATACCAATGATGCCGAGTCCTTTCGAATGGAGTTTGTCATACATCTGCATCATGAATGGCATTTCCTGACGACATGGACCACACCATGAGGCCCAGAAGTCGATGACGGTTACTTTGTGTTTCTTGACTTCGTCCATCAGACTGATTTCCGTTCCGTCTGGAGTCTTCTGCGTGAAGTCTTTGATGGTGGAACCCTCAGCAGTCTTTGCTGCAGCATTGATGGTCTGTTCCATCTGCTTGATAGCTGTTCGCTGGCGCATCTCTGCAGGCAACTCCTTAATCAGTTTTGCACGAGTGTTGTTGTCAATGAGTTCCTCAGGATAGTACGTCAGCAGGAAGTATCCAAACTCGTTGTCGATATTCTTCTCTGCAGTCTTAACCACCAGTTCTGCAAATCGTTTGTTCAGTTTTTCAATCTGCTCCATACCTTTCTGCTGTTCTTCCTGCGAAAGGTTATTGCCATAGATATGCTCTGCAATACGATTGATTTCCTTACCGATGGACATCACACTGTCGTTCAGTGTCTGCCATTGGTTATTGCAGGTCGTTCCTCCCACACGCGAACCGCCAGGTTGGTCAGTCAACTGAATGTCAATGGTGCCAGGCTCCATAAAGAATGCCGCATTGATTTCATTGCGTTTGGCACTATATATCATGCACAATGCAGTGGAATCCGTCTCACCGCTCAATTTGAATTTGCCGTCCTCAATGATGAGCGTGTCGCTAGGAATGCCTGTCTGCAGGTCCTTGGTGACAAAAAGCGTGTCACCGTCAGCCAGCCCTTCAGAGGAGCTAACCGAACCGCTAATCTTGTAACTGTTTGACTGGCAGGAGGTCAACAGGGCAACACTAAATAATATACTGGCTAGAGATGCTTTCATTGTTGATGACTCTACGGATTGTTTCTGCAAAAAGGTCGGCTACACTCAGCTGCTTTACTTTGGCGCATCGCTGAGAGTAGGGGATAGAATCGGTGAACACGATTTCCTCGAGGGCGGAATTCTGAACGCGTTCGCTGGCAGGACCACTCATCACACAGTGTGAGGCACAGGCGCGAACAGTCTTGGCACCAGCTTCCTTCATGATATCTGCAGCTTTGGTAATGGTACCTGCAGTATCCACCATATCGTCGATAATCACCACATTCTTACCTTCCACGTCACCGATAATCTGCATCGTGGCTACGACATTGGCACGGGCGCGGGTCTTGTTACACAGTACCAGCGGACAGCCCAGATACTTGGCATAGGTATTAGCACGCTTGGAACCACCTACATCAGGCGAGGCAATCACCATATCCTCAAGCTTCAGACTCTGCAGATAGGGAAGAATGACGTTCGACGCATAGAGATGGTCGACGGGAACGTCGAAGAAGCCCTGAATCTGGTCTGCATGGAGATCCATCGTAATCACGCGATTGATACCAGCAGCACTCAGCAGGTCTGCCACCAATTTTGCGCCAATGCTGACACGTGGTTTGTCCTTACGATCCTGACGCGCCCATCCGAAATAGGGGATGACAGCATTGATGGTACGGGCAGAAGCACGCTTGGCAGCATCAATCATCAAGAGCAACTCCATCAGATTGTCAGAATTGGGGAACGTGCTCTGTACGAGGAAGATGTCGCGTCCACGGATGCTTTCCTCGTATGAAACAGCAAACTCGCCGTCGGAGAACTTGGTGATAAGAAGTTCACCTAACGGACACCCAAGGCTTTGGCAGATTTTCTCCGCGAGGTACTTTGTGGCCGTACCTGAAAATACCATGTAGTTTTTATTGTTCATAGCTTATCCTATAGCTTTACGTAGTTTTGCAAAATGATCAATCAGTGCCTGATAGTCCAGTTCCTGCTGGATGTTGAAACGATTCCAGAGGTCACCGCTGATGACGATACCTCCGAAACCTAAGTCCTTGGCCATCTTGATAGTGTCGAGATTCATGCCTCCTAGCGCATAGACGTGGCGGTCGATGAGTCCACGACGTGATGCCTCTTTCAGCTCCTCGGCGGTGAATGACGCTTTCTGGTCTGGTTCCGTCTGACTGTCAAAGATGTATTTCAACAGCACATAATCGGCATTCTTCTTGGCAGCCTTCAGTTGGTCCAGATGCGTACATGTACGACTGATGTTTCCTCGATAGCCTTTTGGTGCAGGAGTGGTCTCGTCGTCAATATGGATACCACGCAACTTGTATTCTTCCTTGAGGTAGAAATTGTCGTGAACGGTAATCTTCTTGTAGTAATCGTCCGACAGCAATGTCAGCAGTCGTTCAGAATAGATGGGCTCGGACCCTGGCTTATAAAGATGCAGGTTGTCGAGTCCCTCCTCGAAGAGTGACGTCAGGATTTTATCTTCCTCCACGAAGAACGTGGGTTGTGTCATGAGAACGAGTTTCATGCCCTGTTTAGTTTGCTGATTCGAATTCCTTCAGGAAGCGTACGTCGTTTTCAGAGAACATACGGAGGTCAGAGACGCGATATTTCAAGTTGGTGATACGCTCTACACCCATGCCGAAAGCATAGCCGCTGTACTCTTTGGAGTCGATGCCACACTGCTCGAGCACGTTGGGGTCAACCATACCACATCCGAGAATCTCCACCCAACCAGTATGTTTGCAGAATCCGCAACCTTCGCCACCACATATGAAGCACGAGATATCCATCTCAGCACTGGGCTCCGTGAACGGGAAATACGAAGGACGCAGGCGAATCTGCGTGTCTGGTCCGAACATCTCGCGAGCGAACGACAGCAGCACCTGCTTCAGGTCGGTGAACGAAACATTCTTGTCGATATACAGTCCTTCCACCTGATGGAAGAAACAGTGTGCACGGGCTGTAATGGCCTCATTACGATATACACGGCCTGGGCAGATGACGCGGATAGGTGCTGTCAGTTTACCGTCTTCCGTGTGCATATTCTCCATCACGCGAGCCTGTACGCTTGATGTGTGTGAGCGCAACAGAATGTTCTTGGTGACATCGTTTGGATGCTGGCTGACAAAGAAGGTGTCCTGCATGTCGCGAGCCGGATGGTCGGCAGCAAAGTTCATCTTGGTGAACACATGCAAATCGTCCTCCACCTCAGGGCCGTCTGCAAGGACAAATCCCATTCGCGAGAAGATGTCGATAATCTCGTTGGTCACGATGGTCAACGGATGACGCGTACCCAGTCCAATGGGGTAGGGCGTACGTGTCAGGTCGATGCCTTCGTTGTCGCCTTCCTGAGTAGAACAATTCTCGCGTAACTGGTTGATGCGCTCTGTAGCCAGCGTCTTCAGCTCGTTGATCTTCATGCCGACCTCTTTTTTCTGGTCAGCAGGAACTTCGCGGAAATCGTTCATCAAGAGCGTAATCTCGCCTTTCTTACTCAGGTATTTAAGGCGCAGCTGCTCTACTTCCTCAGCATTCTGCGCGTTTAATGTTTGTACTTCTTTCAGAAGTTGGTCAATCTTTTCAAGTATCATGTTTCTATAATAGAATTCTATTTTGAGTGCAAAGGTACGAATAAGTGAGTAAAGAACCAAAGGAAAATTCATTTTTCTTTGTTCTTTCGAACGAAAGTACCTTCTCGCGAAGCGAAAAGGTACTAAATATGAATTATAAGTTACGAATTGCAAATTATTTTTGCCATTTGCTCTTGCAACTCCTTTGCTTTCTGTCCTGCCACTTCGGCAAAGTCCTCATCCTGAGAAGCATAGATAATTCCGCGAGAGGAATTGACTAACAGCCCAATCTCGCCAGGAATCATGCCATATTTGCATACCTCTTCGAGACTTCCGCCTTGTGCACCAACACCAGGAACCAGCAGGAAGTGCTTGGGGGCTACCTTGCGGATGTCTTCAAACATCTGACCTTGTGTGGCACCAACGACGTACATCATGTTATCCTCGTTGCCCCATTCCTGACTCTTCTTCAGCACCTTTTCAAACAGACGCTCGCCCTGTGCATCCTCCGTCAGTTGGAAGTCGTGCGAGCCCTTATTCGAGGTCAATGCCAGCAGAATCACCCATTTGTCGTCATAGCCAAGGAATGGCGTGACACTATCCTCGCCCATATAAGGAGCTACCGTCAGGGCATCCACGTCATACTCCTCAAAGAATGTTTTTGCATACATCTTCGATGTGTTGCCGATATCGCCACGTTTGGCATCGGCAATAATGAAGTGGTTGGGATACTCCTCCTTTAGGTAGTCGATGGTGGCTTCGAAAGCCAGAATGCCATCCACTCCGTATGCCTCGTAGAAAGCAAGGTTAGGCTTGTAGGCCACGCAATAGGGGGCTGTGGCATCAATGATCAAGGCGTTGAACTCGCAGAGGGCGCGGAAAATGTAGTCCTCGCCGTCTTTCTCCTTTGCCTCGTCAATGATACACTGCGGTATTTTGTTGATATCTGTATCGAGACCTACGCAGAGAAAACTCTGCTTCTCCTTAATCTGCTGTATTAATTCTTGTCTGTTCATAGTTCTGTTTCTTTCATGCGTTCTGCGTTCTCGGCCACGGTCAGGGCGTCAATCATGGGTTGGATATCGCCAGCCAGGAAACCCTGCAGGTCGTGGGTCGTATAGCCGATGCGGTGGTCGGTGACACGTCCTTGTGGGAAGTTATAGGTACGAATCTTGGCCGAGCGGTCGCCCGTTGACACGAGGCTCTTGCGTCGTGAGGCGATGTCGTCCATATACTTCTGATGCTCCTTATCATATATAAAGGTATACAGGCGCGAGAGTGCGCGTTCCTTATTCTTAGGTTGGTCGCGCGTCTCAGTACATTCTATCAGGATCTCCTCCGTCTCGCCAGTATTGGGGTTCTTCCACATATAGCGCAGACGAACGCCCGATTCCACTTTGTTCACGTTCTGACCACCGGCACCGCTCGAACGGAAGGTGTCCCACTTGATTTCTCCCTCGTTCACGTGCACTTCAAACTTGTCAGCTTCAGGCAGCACGGCAACCGTTGCGGCCGAGGTATGCATGCGACCCTGCGTCTCTGTGGCAGGCACACGCTGAACACGATGAACACCCGACTCATACTTCAACGTGCCATAGACATCAGCACCGCTGACGGCAAAGTCAATTTCCTTGAAACCACCCACAGCACCCTCCGAGACGCTGGTGATAGACAACTGCCAACCCTTCGAATCGCAGAAACTCTTGTACATCTTAAACAAGTCGCCAGCAAACAGGGCGGCCTCGTCGCCACCCGTTCCGGCACGAATCTCCATCTGCACGTTCTTCGCATCCTCTGGGTCTTTGGGAATGAGGGCTATCTTGATTTCCTCCTCTAACTTCGGTTGTAGCGCTTCGTTCTCCGACAGCTCTTCGCGGGCCATCTCCTTCATCTCTGGGTCACTCTCGTTGGCCAGGATGTCCTTCGCCTCCTTGATGCTGTTCAAACAGGCGATGTAGCGCTTACGGGCGTCCATGATGTCGCCCAAGTCCTTGTACTCTTTTGTCAGTTTCACGAAACGGTTCTGGTCGGCTATCACGTCAGGGTCGGTAATCAGTGTCGACACCTCCTCAAAGCGAGCCTCCAGACCGTCCAATTTTTGTAGTATACTGTTATTCTCCATATTCAAAAGTTCCGAATTCGCTCTTGATGGTGAGGCTCTTCTTGCCTTCCTCGATGTGGCCTACGACTTGTGCGTCGATGTTGAACGACTTCGAGAGGGCAATGACCTGATCGGCTACCTCAGGACGAACGTAGATTTCCATGCGGTGTCCCATGTTGAACACCTGGTACATTTCCTTCCAGTCTGTGCCAGAACAATCGTGGATGGCACGGAAGAGTGGGGGAACGGGGAACATGTTGTCCTTGACGACACGGCAGTTGTCGTTGACGAAGTGGAGCACCTTGGTCTGGGCGCCACCTGTGCAATGCACCATACCATGAATCTCAGGGCGCAGCTCATCGAGCAGGCGCTTGATGACAGGCGCATAGGTGCGGGTGGGGGATAGAACCAGTTGACCGGCGTTGACGGGTGAACCGTCAACCACGCTATCTAGCTGATACTTGCCGCTATAGACGAGGTCGTTGGGCACGGCGTGGTCGTAGCTCTCAGGATATTTCTCTGCCAAGTATTTCGAGAATACGTCGTGACGCGCTGAGGTCAGACCATTGGAGCCCATACCACCATTGTAGCGCTTCTCGTAAGTAGCCTGTCCCGTAGAGGAAAGACCAACGATGACGTCGCCTGGACGGATGTTGGCATTGTCGATGACGTCAGCACGACGCATGCGGCAGGTAACGGTAGAGTCGACAATGATGGTGCGCACGAGGTCGCCCACATCAGCCGTTTCACCACCTGTAGGCCAGATGCCGATACCCATTTCGCGGAGCTCTGCCAGCAACTCGTCAGTACCATTAATGATGGCCGAGATGACCTCGCCTGGAACGAGCATCTTGTTGCGTCCGATGGTGGACGAAACGAGGATGTTATCCACAGCACCTACGCAGAGCAGGTCATCGGTATTCATGACGATGGCATCCTGGGCAATACCCTTCCATACGCTGAGGTCGCCCGTTTCCTTCCAATACATGTATGCCAGCGACGATTTTGTGCCTGCGCCGTCGGCATGCATGATGTTACAATACTCTGGGTCACCTCCGAGTATGTCAGGGATAATCTTGCAGAAGGCCTGCGGGAAGATACCCTTGTCGATGTTTTTGATAGCAGCATGGACGTCCTCCTTTGCGGCAGAGACGCCACGCTGCATATAACGGTTGTTCATATTAGAATTTTACTTTTGGAGCATTCTGAGCGTCAGCATCGGCCTGGAACTTATCCATGGTGTTGAAGCCGAAGATGCCAGCGATGATGTTCTTGGGGAACTTGCGGATATAGGTGTTGTAGTTCTGTACGACACCGTTAAACGTGTTGCGAGCCTCGTTGATGCGGTTCTCGGTGCCTTCCAACTGTACCTGCAGGTCGCGGAAGTTCTCGTTGGCCTTCAGTTCAGGATAGTTCTCCTGTACGGCAAGCAGACGACCCAGTGCAGAACCCAGCTCGCCCTGAGCCTGCTGGAATTCCTTCATCTTCTCAGGAGTCATGTTTGACGGGTCGATGGTTACCTGTGTAGCCTTTGCACGGGCGTTGACGACAGCCTCGAAGGTTTCTTTCTCGTGTGAAGCATAGCCTTTGACGACCTCGACGAGGTTAGGGATGAGGTCAGCGCGACGCTGATAAGCCGACTGTACGTTAGCGAAGGCAGTAGTAGCTTTCTCCTGCTCTCCGACCATTGAGTTGTAAGCACTTGCAGCCCACATGACGACAACGACAACAGCTGCGATGATTCCGATAGTTGATTTACTTAATTTCATAATGTTTTATTTTTTAAAAAGTTAATAAAATCGTTTTACCAGCGTGACGTAGCGCCACCACCACCGAAGGAACCTCCTCCGAAATGGCCGCCTCCGCCACCGCCTCCAAAGTGACCACCGCCACCGCTGAAGCCGCCGAAGCCGCCTCCGCCACCACTGCTGTGGGATGCCTCGTAGAACGGGTTAGCAAGCAGTGATGCAGCACCAGCCATGCCAAGCCAGTGGTATTCGCGGTTCTTGCGCAGGAAGAACACACACCAGACAATGATTGCCAGTGTGGCAATTCCGATGGTTCCCAGACCATCATCACCACTGTCGCCCAACAGGTTCGACATCTGGGGCAGTTCTTTCTTCTGCAAGGTAGAATAAATTGCCTCAGTCAAGTAGTACATCGCACTGTCGGGCATTTCTGCGCGCATGGCAGGCACGACGTATTCCTGTTCCAGACGATGACATTCGGCATCTGTCAGGTCAGCCTCCAATGCACGTCCTGGCGAGATGTTGATGCTGTGGTCCTGGTAGCCCACGACTACCATGAGTCCCTTGTTGCCATAGCCTACGCCATATTTGTTACCCACCTCCTGTGCAAAGCGGAAGGGGTCGTCGTTTTCGATATTGTTGACCACGATGACTACCGACTGGACGCCCAGCTCGTTTTCCAGACGTTTCAGCGTGACGTTCATCTTGTCGACAGTTTCCTGTTTCAGCACATAGTCGGGATTAGAGACATATTGTGTCGAGTCCTGCAAGTAGGGAATGGGAATATTCTCGGCATTCCACAGCGTAGCTTCCTGATTGTTGCTGACAGCCTGCGAAGCAACGGCTGATGCCGGTTCCTCGGAGGAAGGCAACGATGCCCCGCAACAGACCATCGCGCAGATAATGCCTATAATGAACATCCAGCCCCATATCTTGCGGTTCTTCGTCCATTCTGGGTTGTTCTTCTTGTATTCTTCGAAAATCTCTTTTCGCTTGCCAAGATATTCCTTCGCCAACTCTTCATATTTCTTAGAGTACTGGTGTTTCAGTTTTGACGATGTCAGGATCTGCAAACCAGAAACCTGTGAGGACTCCATGTTATATGAATCCTCCAGCGCATTGATGGCGTCGTTGTACTGACGGGTCAGTTCGTCGATTTTCTCTATATATTCTGCCATTGTTATTCTATTTATCTTCATGCCAGAACTCCCACGAGGCAAAAGCCTGCAGGAGCAGCATTTCCAGTCCGTTCTTCACTTGTGCACCTTGTGCAGCACCCTTGCGCATAAACAGCGTCTCGTCTGGGTTGTAGATGAGGTCGTAGAGGATGGTGCGGCTGTCCATAGCCTCGTAAGGCAACAGCGGACACTCCTCCGTCTTGGGATACATACCCAGCGGGGTGCAGTTGACGATGACGTTATACTCTTTCACGACTTCGGGCGTGATACGTTCGTACTGGATGGTTCCAGGACGCTCGTAGCGACTGACGAAGACGGTTTCGAGTCCCAGGTTGCGCAGTCCGTAGTCGATGGCTTTCGACGCTCCTCCTGTTCCCAGGATGAGTGCCTTCTGGTGCCATTTCTTTTCGAGCATGGGTTCTATGCTCTGTGTGAATCCGATGACGTCCGAGTTGTAGCCCTTCAGCTTGATATTCTTACCCTCGTGGATGACTCGGATGACGTTGACGGCTCCGATGGCCCGTGCCTCTGGCGATATGCTGTCGAGGAACGGTATCACCTTCTCCTTGTAGGGTATGGTAACGTTGAGGCCTTTCAGTTCTGGGTTCTGACTGAGCACCTCGGGCAGGATGTCGATGGTGGGAATCTCGAAATTCTCATAGACAGCGTCTATGTCTTCATCATGAAACCTCTGGTTGAAGTAGCTGATGGAGAACGAGTGTCCCAGTGGATAACCGATGAGTCCGTACTTGTCCATAGTGGTTGGGTTGTTGGGTTGAAACTATTTTTTTGCGAAATACATCGTGCAGATGCCGAAGGTCAACCGTCGGAACGATGCCTCGGCAAAGCCTGCCTTCTTCAAGATGTCCACCATGCGCTCGCCTTGTGGAAACGCTTCGATGGTCTTGGTGAGATAAGAGTAGGCGCTGGTGTCTTTGGAAATAAGTCGTCCGTAGACGGGCAGCACCGTATGAGAGTAGATGTGGAACAGCTGTCGCATGGGGAACGAAACGGGTGTCGTCAGTTCCACGATGCTGAGGTGTCCACCAGGCTGTAGCACACGGCACATCTCGCGCAGTCCTGCGTCGAGGTCGGCAAAGTTGCGGATGCCGAAGGCCGCTGTTACGGCGTCAAAAGTTGCGTCAGGGTAGGAGAGGCGGGTACAGTCTTCGCGCTCGAAAGTGATGCGTTCGGTGAGCCCCAGTTCGTTGACTTTCTTCCGTCCGACGTCCATCATACCTTCGCTGATGTCGATGCCTGTGACATGTACGCCGTCCAGCATCTGACAGGCCTGTATGGCAAAGTCGCCTGTGCCTGTTGCCACGTCAAGGAGTTTCTTGGGGGCGAAGGGTTCCAACTGCTTGATGGCCTTGCGTCGCCACCCCTTGTCGATGTTCCAGGAAAGTCGGTGATTGAGTGTGTCATAGGTAGGGGCAATGTTGTCGAACATCGCCTCCACCTGTTGTGCTTTGTCTCCGCAGGTGTATGGGTTTATTTGTTCCTGCTGGTAAGCCATTCGCTGACGTTCTTCTCAATGCGCTGGGCAATATCGCCTTCCTCAGTAGCCTTGTCGAACTTCTCGCCTACGATGTGCTCGTAGAGTTCGATGTAGCGGTCTGAGACGCTCTCGGCATACTCGTCGGTAATCTCAGGCATCACCTGTCCAGGCTCGTTCATGAAGTCGTGCTCAATGAGCCACTGACGTACGAACTCCTTCGACAGCTGGCGCTGGGGCTCACCCTTGGCCAACTTCTCCTCATAGCCGTCGGCATAGAAGTAGCGGCTGGAGTCGGGCGTGTGAATCTCGTCGATGAGGTACACTTTGCCGTCGCGCTTGCCGAACTCGTACTTGGTATCAACGAGGATGAGTCCGCGCTTCTCGGCAATCATCTGACCACGGGCAAAAATCTTGCGCGTGTAGTCCTCCATGATGGCGTAGTCCTCGGCAGAGACGATGCCCTGGGCGATGATCTCTTCCTTCGAGATGTTCATGTCGTGACCCTCGTCGGCCTTGGTGGTCGGAGTGATGATGGGCTCAGGGAAACGCTCGTTTTCCTTCATGCCGTCTGGCAGTTTCACGCCACACAGCTCGCGACAGCCGTTTTTGTACTCACGCCAGGCAGAGCCAGTGAGGATAGAGCGGATAATCATCTCCACACGGAAACCCTCGCACTTCAAACCTACGGTGACCATGGGGTCGGGGGTAGCCAGTTTCCAGTTCGGACAGATGTCGGTAGTGGCATCCAGGAACTTCGCGGCAATCTGGTTCAGCACCTGACCCTTGAAGGGGATGCCCTTCGGCAGTACGACGTCGAAAGCGGAGATGCGGTCGGTGGCCACCATCACCATCAGGTCGTCGTTGATGTTGTACACATCGCGTACCTTTCCGTGGTACACGCTCTTCTGTCCATTGAAATGGAAATCAGTCTTTGTTAATGCTTTCATCTTTATGTTGTTCTTTATCGAATTTATCGTAAGCGTTGACGATGCGGGTTACCAGCTTGTGGCGGACGATGTCCTTGCGGTCCAGTTCAACAATGCCAATACCCTCGACGCCATTCAGAATATGTAATGCCTCCACTAGTCCGCTCTTCTGCGACTTCGGCAGGTCTATCTGCGTCATGTCACCCGTGATAATCATCTTCGTATTCCAACCCATGCGCGTCAGAAACATCCGGATTTGCTGTGGGGTCGTGTTCTGGGCTTCGTCCAAGATGACGACGGCATCACTCAACGTGCGCCCGCGCATAAACGCCAGCGGGGCTATCTGGATGACGTGCTTCTCCATCATGTCCTGTAGCTTCACCTGTGGCAGCATGTCCTCCAGTGCGTCGTACAACGGTTGCAGATAGGGATCAATCTTATCCTTCATGTCGCCAGGCAGGAATCCCAGTTTTTCGCCAGCCTCTACGGCAGGGCGGGAGAGGATGATCTTCTTTGCCGTCTTTTCCTTCAAGGCCTTCACGGCCAGTGCTATCGACAGGTACGTCTTGCCGGTTCCTGCAGGGCCTACGGCGAATACCATGTCGTTCTCGGCATAAGCGTCAATCAGCTTCTGCTGGTTCTCCGAGCGGGCCTTGATGGCTCGTCCCGACATCGAATAGACCACCACACCGTCCGCTACTTCATCCTTCGTGCGGTGTCCCTTGACGATGTCCAGAATGTCTTCCTCGCGGAGGGTGTTAAACCGTACAATATGCTGGCGCAGCTTCTCGGACGCTTCCTCGAAGGAGGCCATCTGTTCCTCGTCGCCGAGGATGCGGATGACGTTGTCGCGCGCTACAATGCGTAGCTTGGGGTACAGGGCTCGCAGCATCTGCAGGTGCTGGTTGCCAATGCCGTAGAACACTACGGGGTCTATGTCTTCTAATACAATATGCTTCTCTATCATATATTATAATATGGTGCAAAGGTACAAACAATAATCGATATACGCAAATGTTTTTCCGTTTTTCAGTGTTAAATGCACATTTTTTTGATACGTTTTTGACCAATTTGTTTGGCACTTTCGTTTTTTTGCCGTACCTTTGTCGCTGTTATGAGGTACAATACAAATGCTCAGGGAGAATGGGACCATCTGACGGTCCAGCAGGAACAGCCGCTTCTCGAATTCCTGCTTGCGAACGTGAAACAGAGCCGCACCAAGATCAAACAGACACTGCAGGGTCAAGGCATCAAGGTGAACGGCAAGACGGTGACGCAGTTCGACTACCCGCTGCAGCCTGGCATGAAGGTCGCAGTCAGCAAAACCAAGCGCAACCAGCAACCCTTCCGCTCGCGCTACGTGAAGATAGTGTACGAAGACCGCTGGCTCATCGTGGTAGAGAAGGCCGTAGGCATCCTGTCGATGGCGGCAGGCCACTCGTCGCTGAACGTAAAGTCGGTGTTGGATGATTACTTCAAGAAGTCACACCAAAACTGTACGGCCCACGTGGTGCACCGGCTGGACCGCGACACCAGCGGACTGATGGTCTATGCGAAGGATATGGATACTGAACAGCTGATGGAGCACAACTGGCACCAGATGGTCTATGACCGCCGCTACGTCGCCGTGCTGTCGGGCGAGATGGAACAGGACGAGGGCACTATTGAGAACTGGCTGAAGGACAACAAGGCCTACATCACCTATTCATCACCCGTTGACAATGGAGGAAAGTATGCCATTACCCACTTCTACGTCATGGACCGTACGACGGAGCATTCGCTGGTGGAATTCAAACTGGAGACAGGCCGTAAGAACCAGATTCGCGTGCATGCTGCCGACATGGGGCATCCCGTGTGTGGCGACACGAAATACGGCAATGGCGACGACCCCCTGCACCGCCTCTGTCTGCATGCCTGGCTGTTGTGTTTCTACCACCCCGTGACACGTCAGCCTCTGGAGTTTGAGACTCCTGTACCATCCCAGTTTAAGAGAGTGATAGAAGAAGATAGAAAGAGATAAAAAGAAGATAGAAGAATGGAAAACAATATTGGTTATTACCTTGCGTTGCTGGCACTCATCATCATTGGTTTCATCGTGGTGAAGAAAGTGGCCTCATGCATGATTAAGTCCATTGTGGGCATCATACTCATCCTGGCCGCCGCCGCTATCTACTGGTTATATTTAAAGTAGCAATACGCCAGCACTGACGCAAAGTCCGTAGATAAAGATGTTGCGGGCTGTCTCGCCTAAGCATTCGTTCAACTGGCGTCCGTAGTTCATGCGGCGCATCTTCAGCCATGTGAACGTGTGAAACAGCAGGTAGAGCAATGGCAACACAAAGGCCAGCACATGGCCGTTCAGCCAGAATACCAGTCCTATGAGACACGCCGTACAGCCCAATGCCAGATAGAGCCACTCCGTAGCATCGGCACCAATCAGTACCACCAGCGTTCGTTTGCCGTCAGCTTGGTCGTTATAGCGGTCGCGATAGTTATTGACGATGAGCAGTCCGTCGATGACCAGTCCGCAGGCCACGGAAGCCAGAAAAACCTGCCATGTGACGGTATGCAGTTGGACGTAGTAGGTGCAGCAGACGGGCACGATGCCGAAGAATACCAGCACCAGCACGTCACCCAGTCCAAGGTAGGACAGATGGGTGGTGTAGAGGAAGCAGAACACGACACACAACAGCCCGACAGCAATCATTTCCAGTCCCCCATACCATACCAGCGGCAGTCCTACGAGGCACGCTACAACGGTGGTCGAGGCGATGGCCTGTTTCATGGCCTCAATGCTTACCCAGCCTTGTGTGCAGGCTCTGAGGGGCCCTAGTCTTGTGGCGCTATCGTCGTTGCCACGGGCATAGTCGAAGAAGTCGTTGACGAAGTTGGCGTCAATCTGCATAATGAAAGCAAACAGCATACACAATGCTGCCGCCAGCCAACTGAACGCGTCGTCGCCGTATTCGCGACAGTCGACAAAGGCCAATGACAGGCCTATCATGACAGGAACGGCAGCACCTGTCAGCGTTTTCGGACGTGCTGCTAACAGCCAGGCTTTCAGGGAATTCTGACGAACGTTATCTTCTTTCATCTTCAAACAGCTTATCAAACACCTTTCTCATTTCCTTCGGTTCGGTAATCAGTTTGCGCAGTTCGTTCAGCTTGCGCTCGTTTTCCGAACCTTGAATCCATAGACGGATATAGCCGTTGACAGAGTATTTCTCGTTCATGTGCTGCATGAAGCGTTGCCAGTGGCCTTCCGTGTCGAGTTCAGGATAGTTGGCCAGCCCATACTGGATGGTACGTCGGATGACCGTCTCAGGGTCGATGTCACGATCGGCCTCAGCAACGATTTTCCCGTAGATGCTACGCGGAGCCCTCGACGCAGAGGCACGGTGGTCCTCAACGGCTTCCTTCATCATCTGCAACTGGTCTGCCGAGAACCAGCGCTTGAGCCGTGCATCGGCAATTAGGATCTTACCGCTCGTCAGGTGGTGGATGGCACGAGGACCGGAGAGGCCCAAGTCGTGGTAGGCAGCAATGGCGTATGCCATATTGAGGTCGGCCCCTGTCTTGCGTGCCAAGTCCAGTGAACGGCGTATGACGCGTGTGGCATGCTCCATATTGTGTGCCTTGTCAAAATTGGCATACTGGGGAAGAATCTTTGTCTCCACAAATTCTACCAAATCGAGCGAAGGGTTCTGTGTCATCATATCTTTCTGCTTTCAATTCTCAGCTATCGACTAATTGATGAAAGTCCATGAAACACCCATGCGGAAAGTACGGTTGTTCATGGGGTAGTGGGGTGTCAGGAACTGCATTTTCGAGCCGGAGCCTGCGTTGATATGACTCATGGCAATGAAGAAACGGGCACGCTTCAACTGAAAGTTGGCATAGACGTCGATAAACGGATAACCTCCCAGTTCAATACGACTGTCTGGATTCTCCTGGATGGCAAACTGAGCGATTTGCGGCAGGTAGTCAGGAGCATCGTATTTGGTGAAATAGGTGGCACATCCACCCAGCTCGACGTCAAGTACACGGGCTATCTTAAACTTCAGGAAGAGGTTTGAGAAGATGTTAATCGAAGGCAAGGGCAATACTTCCTTGTTGCTGGAGTTCTGATAGGTGACGACGTTCTCCCAGTTCAGCGGACCTAAGCGGAAGTTCTGCATCAGCTGGGCGGTCAGCACGTTGATATTGCCAGATTCCTGGTAGACACCGCCTGTCAGTCCCGTTCTGTTCTTTTGAGCATCGAGCTCGTAACTCATGCCGAAATACGTATAGTTCTGTATCTCGTCGATGGCCACGCGCAGACGGGTATCGGTCTTCTGATAATTGAAGTTGCCTTCGATGTGGGTGTGTGTTTCATTATCCAGTGACTGGTCCCACCAGAGGTGTTTCGAGTGGTAACTCTTCTGAAAGAATTGTGGTACCATGCGGTGGAAATAGGCATTCGCTGCCAGTGTCACGGTATCGCCCAGCAGTCGGAAATTCAGGTCGGTGTCAAAATCAACAGCTATTTCTCCGGAATTCATACCTGTCAAACCTATCTCGGCACTCAGGTTGAAATGGAATGTGTTGCCCTCGTGACGTGACAGCTGACCACCGACATTGAGCGCGTGATCTGTCCATTTGTTCATCATGTAACCTGTCGATTCACTATTCAGGACAGGCATTTTGCAATTCTCCATCGCGAAGGACACAAAGCCCTTTAAACCGGCCTTCATGTACTTGTTGAACCCTTCGAGCAATGCCAGCGCGAGGGTATTTTTGATGTAGAGGTATTTGGTGTTGTCGTAGATGGAGTCACCACTGTAGGCATGCTCGTCGTTCATGTCGTAATACGTGTTGGCATAGTAGTCGTTGGGCGTCTGGTAGGCCTGATAGGTGCGCTCGTGGTTGTTGAGTTCTAGCGTGTGGATAAAACTTGTCACAGGCACGAAGACTTTCTTCATGTTCTTGTCCTCTTCGGCCTCTTTCTCAGCCGCTGCCTTCAGACTGTCCATCTTTTCATCAGTATCCACCTTGATACGTGTCGAGTCGTTGGCGATGTCTGTCTTTGCTATATCAGGCTGGTCGCCCATGATTTTTGCATTGTCAGGACGGCCTGAGGGCTGTTTGTCGGCAATGGTGCCACCCTTGCGACCTTCCGATATCGACTGTAGCTTTTGCCCTTTGTTTTCACGCTCTTCCTTCTGCTTGGCCGACTTCTCAGCAAATTCACGGGCCTTGATTTCCGCTTCGGTCATCGGCACCTTCTTGTAGAATCCGACGTTATAGCGGTGAGAGAAGAAGATGTGCTGGGAATTGTTGCGGTTCCAGTTCTGCGACAGCACGGTGGGGATTTCATCCTCCGTGTACTGTTCCTGCTGGGCCTCTGGGTGGGTGATATAGTCATCGTCGACGATACCGCCGTTCTCAGCGGCCTTGCGATGGTATAGCGTACCGAGGAAATGCATCTGGTATCTGTCACCAGTATAATAGGCGTATATCGCGGAACGGAAATGGGCTGTACTCTGATTAGCATAGTAACCCATGCCATAGTGGTAGTCAAGGTCGAATCCGATTCCAAGGTTTTTGTTGACGTTGACACCAAACTTCCCATCGATGTGATCCTCACCATATTGCTGGTTGCCACAGTTGTCGTAGGTGATATTCGTGTATGGCGACAGGGTGTTCATAAACTGAAACTGGTCTGGCTCCTTCGTGGTATAACTATAGGCATCGGTGAAGAAAAAAGTGTTCATGTAAGGACGGTCTATGAAAATACGGCTCTGACGGGCTGTGTAGTTGTTGCCTATCGTATTGTATTCTCCATAGATGCCAGTGTTGTAGATGGTGTTTTGAAACAGGTGGTGCAATGTGTCAGGGACGGTAGGCCGAATATCGCCAAATCGACGGTCTATCGTCCAGAAACGCACACCATACGGCACTTCTTTGTTTTTCGATGTGGTGTCGTTGCTATTGGGATTGAAATTGCTGTTGTTGCCGTATTCGTTGCGCTGGGTGAAATTACCGTTGTCATCCAGTTGGTTATACGACTGAGCCTGCACGATGGTTGTCGTGCAGACCAGCAGCAAGAGCAGAGTGATGATTTTTTTCATACTTTAAACATGCGCAATGAGGCCTCTGCAAACTTGACAACCATAGAGATGAGGATGATGTAGATGCCTGTCTCCTTATGGTGTGTAAAGTAAAAGACGAGTCCTACGATGGCTCCCAACATGAAGATGATGTTCAGCCAATTGCGTATTACGGTAGTGTTCATTTCAACAGTGATTCGAATTTGTTAAATATGAAATCCTTACGGTCGATGGTCTTGCGACGGAACTTGCCCATAAAAGGATAAAGCTTCGTATTCTTCTTGTTGACAGCCACGTCGTCGGTAATCCACTCTTCAGCCTTAAGCTTCTGAGGCTTACGGTACTCGTCGTAAAGATAGTGGATGTGTTTGATAGAGATCTCTGCCTCGCCGTTCTTGCAATTGACCTCAATGACATAATACAGACGGGTCTGGTCCAGCATGAGTGCAGCCTTCTTAAACACCAGCCATTCTTCAAAACTGGCTCCGATTTTGTGCTTTTCTGTGTCTTCGACGACTAACAAACTGTGTATCTGGTACGAAGCCTTGGTCATCTTTTCAATGTAGTCGTGCAGAATGGTATATATCTGATCAGCACTCTTACCAGGAGCCTCGATGGTCTTACTGAACACCACCTTGCCGTCGACTAAGGGAACAGCCCCACGGAGGTATTTCTCATCAGGATTGACCTTTTCTGGCTTAACAACCTCTTGTTGCTCTTCTTCGGCTATTTCCCAATTGTTGTCTTGCGCCCACATGCTGACAGGTAATGCAGCCAGCAACATTATCAAAAACTTTTTCATTTCTTGTCCTTTTTTTGTTTATTTTCGTGCAAAAGTACGAATAATAATTGGCAATCAAGCAGAAGAAAGGCTGTTTTTAAACTTTCAGCGTCGATTTTAAATTTATTTAAGTTCTGATTCCTGTTGCAGAACTTATTTAAGCTCCAACTCTTTTTGCAGTCGGATAATCTCATCGCGATATTGTGCAGCCTGCAGAAAATCGAGTTTCTTGGCAGCATCTTTCATCAGACGAGTCGTTTCGGCGATGCTCTTCTCTAACTGGGGACGTGTCATGCGCTCGATGATGGGATCGGCAGCAAAGGCAGCCTGAGCGCCTTCAAAACCAAACGAGGCACGTTGCAGTTCTTTGGCATCGCTGGAATCTCCCGTTGTCAGCGAGACGTTCAGCGCCTTCTTGATTTGCGTAGGTGTGATGCCGTGCTCTTCGTTGTATTTCAGTTGCTTGGTGCGTCGGCGCAGGGTCTCGTCGATGGTGAGCTGCATGGAGGCCGTGATGGTATCGGCATACATGATGACCTTGCCATTGACGTTTCGTGCAGCACGGCCAGCCGTCTGTGTCAGACTGCGGTGTGAACGTAGGAATCCCTCTTTATCCGCATCGAGAATGGCCACCAGCGATACTTCAGGCAGGTCGAGACCCTCGCGTAGCAGGTTTACACCCACCAGCACATCGTAAGTGCCGTTGCGCAGGTTCTCGAGAATTTTTACGCGGTCCAATGTTGTCACCTCGCTGTGGATGTAGGCTGTCTGCACACCGTGGTTCAACAGGTATTCCGACAGTTCCTCTGCCATGCGCTTGGTCAGTGTAGTCACCAATGTACGTTCCTTACGGCTGATGCGTTGCTGGATTTCCTCCATCAGGTCATCAATCTGGTTTTCTGTGGGACGCACCTCAATCTCTGGGTCTAACAGTCCTGTGGGACGGATAAGCTGTTCGACGACGACGCCCTCGGCCTCATTCAGTTCATAATCAGCAGGGGTGGCTGAGACATAGATGATTTGATGGGTCAGTTGCTTGAATTCGTCAAAGGTCAGCGGACGGTTGTCGAAGGCTGCAGGAAGACGGAATCCATATTCTACGAGATTTGTCTTGCGCGCCCTGTCGCCACCATACATGCCACCAATCTGGGGTACGGAGACGTGACTCTCGTCGATGACCATCAGGAAGTCGTCAGGGAAGAAGTCCAGCAGACAATAGGGGCGTTCGCCAGCCTCACGACCATCGAAATAGCGTGAGTAATTCTCAATGCCTGAACAATGGCCCAATTCCTTAATCATCTCCATGTCGTATTCCACGCGCTCCTTGATACGCTGGGCCTTGATATTGTCGCCCAGTTCCTCGAAGAAGGCTATCTGCTTCACCAAGTCGTCCTGAATATGACGGATGGCGATGTTGGTCTGCTCCTCTGTCGTCATAAAGAGATTGGCAGGATAGAGCTTGTATTCGTCGAAGGAGGACATGCGTAACATGGTGTAAGCATCCAGTTCCTCAATGGCATCTATCTCGTCGTCCCAGAATGTGACCCTTAGAATGGCCTCGCTATAGGGGATGGCAATGTCGACGGTGTCGCCTTTCACACGGAAGTTGCCGCGTTTCAATTCTATGTCGTTACGGACGTATAAAGCAGCGACTAATTTTCTTAACAAAACATTGCGGTCGATGATTTGTCCGCGATGAATTTCAATGATGTTCTCGTTCAGCGCTACAGGACTTCCCATGCCGTAAATGCATGAAATAGAAGATACAACGATAACGTCCTTTCTTCCTGACATTAAATTACTTACGGCTCGCAGACGAAGGCGGTCTATCTCGTCGTTGATGGACAGGTCTTTTTCTATATAAGTATCTGTTGTCGGCAGATAGGCTTCTGGTTGGTAATAGTCATAATAACTGACATAATATTCTACAGCGTTGTCAGGGAAAAAGCCCTTCATCTCTTCGTATAACTGGGCCGCCAGCGTCTTGTTGTGGCTCAGGATGAGCGTCGGTCTTCCAGCGTTGGCAATGACATTGGCAATGGTGAATGTCTTACCAGAACCCGTGACGCCCAGCAACACCTGTGCCTGATCGCCACGTTCCAAACCGTCCGTCAATTGGCGGATGGCTTCGGGCTGGTCGCCCGTTGGTTTGTATTTGGATGTTAAATGAAAGTCCATAATGGCGCAAAATTACGAAATATTTCCTAATAAACAGCCTAAATCCCTAATTTTTATCAAAAAACCTTTGGTTTTCGCAGGAAAATGCGTAATTTTGCACGTCAAAATCGAAAGAGATGAACAAAAATAACATCATAGCACTATGTATGGCATTCCTGATGACAGGTTGTACGTCTGAGTTCAGTAGCGTTTTAAAGTCTTCTGACAAGGATTTTAAATATGAATATGCCAAGCAGTGTTTTGCACAAGGAAAATTCGACAACGCTATCACGCTGCTCTCTGAGGTGGTGACGGCACAGAAGGGTAGGCAGAATGCCCAGGAAAGTCTCTATATGCTGGCTATGGCACAATATTGCAATAGGGATTATGAGGCTGCAAGTGCTACCTTCCGTAAATATTTCCAGAGCTATCCGAAGGGCGATTTTGCCGAGCAGGCATCGTTCTACGTGGGACAGTCGCTCTTTGAGAGCATGCCTGACCCCCGTCTGGACCAGTCGTCAACGGTAGGAGCCATTAATGCCTACCAGAATTTCATGGACTACTTCCCTGAGTCGTCATTAAGGGAGGAGGCCCAGAAGCGACTTTTCATCCTGCAGGACAATCTGGTCATGAAGGAGTATCTGTCTGCCGAGCTCTATTACAATTTGGGCGGATACTTCGGCAATATCAATTCCAATACGGAGTCCAACTACGAGTCGTGCATCATTACGGCACAGAATGCGCTGAAGACCTATCCTTATACGACGATGCGTGAGAAGTTCTCGTTGCTCATTATGAAGAGCAAGTTCGAACTGGCTCAGAACAGCTCTGAAGAAAAGCGTGTGGAACGTTACCGTGATGCAGAAGACGAATGTTACGGATTCCTCAATGAATTCCCTGAGTCGGAAAACTGCAAGACGGCAGAGAAGTTTATTGCCAAATGCAAGAAGATAACAAATGATTGAAAAATTAGAAAGTTAATTATAGAATATGGATTACAAGAAATCAAAAGCACCGGTTAATACCGTGACCCGTAACATCATGGATCTTTGCGAGGATACTGGCAATATCTATGAGAGTGTGGCAATCATTGCCAAGCGCGCCAACCAGATTAGCGTACAGATTAAGGAAGACCTCAGCAAGAAGCTGGCTGAGTTCGCTTCGTATAACGACTCGCTGGAGGAGGTATTTGAGAATCGTGAACAGATAGAGATTTCACGCTATTACGAGAAGCTCCCCAAGCCCTCACTGCTGGCTACGCAGGAGTTTGTCGAGGGTAAGATCTACTGGCGTGACCCCGCCCGTGATTCTCAGCAGTCAGCAAATTCTGAAGGAGAACGCCTGTCATGATACAGCGTATACAAACACTGTATCTGCTGGTAGCAGTCATTCTGGGGATGGTATTCTTCCTGGCGTGGCCGTTGTTCATCGTCCAGATACTGGCATCGGCCATCAGCCTGTATACCATCTTCCTGTACAAGCGTCGTAAGGTTCAGGCAAACCTTTGCCTGTGCAGCATATTTGTCTGTCTGGTATGGTATATTGTGCTGGCAGTACTTATCCAACAGGGGAAACTCGCTGAACAACTGCCTCTGACAGCGGCATTGCCGATGGTAGCAGCCATTCTTTGCTTTATGGCTCGCAGGGCGATACTTGCCGACGAGAAGCTGGTTCGTGCTGCCGACAGAATACGTTGAACAATAGAAGCATAAGTGGGAAAAACGGCCACCTCGTTCTGATAAGGCACGCTTCCCACTTCTTTGTGTCTTCTTCTCTATAATATAATAAGGTGTAAAATGATGAAAAGGATAATAGCCATAACCTGCTGTTTGCTGATGGTGCTCACTATTGTGGCACAGAAGAAGGAAATCAGTCAGGCAAAGACATATATCAAGAGCGGCAAGGATAAGGAATTCGTTTCAGCCGAGAAGCTGATGACGAGTTTGTTGGCGAAGGACACTGCCAACAGGCAGAATCCCAAGATATACGACACGTGGTACGAGGCTGTCATGAAACAGTATGAGGCTGCCAACGAGAAACTTTACCTGAAGCAGAAGTACGACACGGTACAGTTCTTTGGCCTTATCCGCAAACTCTACCAGATTGCAGAGACACTCGACACCTTGGATGCCCGTCCGGACAAGAAGGGACGCGTCCGTCCGGAATACCGTTCTGACCACGCCCGCCAGCTTGACCTCCTGCGTCGTAACCTGTATTATGGAGGAACTTTTCAGGTTCGTAAGTCGCAGTATGCTGATGCCTTCAGTTTCTTGTCCACCTACCTGGATGCTGCCTATCAGCCGCTCTTTCAAGGCTATGACTACCTGAAGAACGACTCGCTGATGGCGCAGGTTGCCTATTGGGCAACATTCTGTGGCTATAAGCTTCGTCAACCTGAAAAAACGTTACGCTATCATACGTTGGCTTTGGGCGATAGTGCCAAACGGGATTTTACGCTGCAATATGTTTGTGAGGCATATAGTCAGCAGCAAAATGATTCTGGCCTGGTGGCTATGCTGACTTTGGGCTACAACGAATATCCTGAACATCCTTACTTCTTCCCACGACTGGCAGACTACTTTACGGCTAAGGGACAGTATGACGACGTATTGAAACTGACGGAGCAGGGACTGAAGACGAATGCCGACAACCAGCTTTTCCTTTTGGCTCAGTCTGTGGCACAGCTGAATGCCGGCTACTACGACGAATGCCTGAAAACCAGCGAGCGGCTTATTGCCCTCAACGACAGCATGCCTGAGGCTTACTATAATCTTGCAACGGTTCATCTGAACAGAGCCTTGAAACTTGAGATGGAAAACGAACCGCGTAAGAATCATGCCAAGCTCATCAAACTGTACCAGGATGCACGGCCCTATATGGAAACCTATCGGAAACTGGCTCCGGACGACAAAAAACGATGGGCTCCGGCACTTTACCGCATCTACCTGAATTTGAACATGGGGAAGCGTTTTGACGAGATTGACAGGGTGTTGAAGGCGCTGAATATTTAAAAAAAGCAAAAAATAACGTCAAGTGATACTGATTTTGAAAAAGAATCAGTATCTTTGCGTATTATAAAACCAATCTAAAACAAATTGTATTATTATGGAAAATAACGCTCAGTTAATTGCACAGTGCGAGGCATTGGCAAAAGTATGGCTCTCTCCGGCCTTCGACGAGGAGACACGTAAGGAAGTACAGGCTATGTTGGACAACCCCGACAAGTCCGATCTCATTGACGCTTTCTATCAGAACCTCGAGTTCGGTACAGGTGGTCTGCGCGGCATCATGGGTGCTGGTACCAACCGCATGAACAAGTACATCGTGGGTATGGCTACACAGGGTTTTGCCAACTACATCAACAAGGCATTCCCTGGCAAGCAGAGTGCCGTCGTTGTAGGTCACGACTGCCGTAACAACGGACGTATGTTCGCTGAGACCGTTGCCGACATCTTCTCGGCTAACGGCATCAAGGTGTATCTCTTCGAGAGTCTGCGTCCTACGCCAGAGATCTCGTTCGCCATCCGTCAGCTCGGCTGTCAGGCTGGTGTCAACGTCACCGCATCTCACAATCCACGCGAATACAACGGCTACAAGGCTTACTGGGACGACGGTGCACAGGTGCTGGCTCCGCACGACAAGGGTATCATCGACGAGGTGAACAAGGTGAAGATTGAGGATGTGAAGTTCGAGGGCAACA
>JAEEGG010002261.1_pt1 | contig 50186 bp, 37 predicted proteins | sample 9134161 | NCBI WGS metagenome assembly JAEEGG01 (sample SAMN16246543, study PRJNA631951) | gut metagenome | biome: gut microbiome; feature: rumen; material: CR-attached | host: Bos | place: Iran: Karaj | collected 2018-10
GACTTCGCCGAGATGCTGGGCATTGAGTATGTGCGCATCAACAAGCAGACCAACATTGCCGACTTCAAGCAGACGCTGCGCAACAACGAGGTCTACTTCATGCTGAACAAGGCGCTGAAGTAAGAGGCCACAAATTACGCGGATTCGTTTAAGAGCAACAAGTTGAACGAATATACGAATCCATACTATCAGAAAGAAGCGGAACCACAGCAGTTTCGCTTCTTTTTTGCCCCTAATTTTGTAGTTTGAGGAAATGACCTATTCGTGGTGATAGGGTTCGCCTTTGATGATGGTGCAGGCGCGGTAGAGCTGCTCAGTGAAGATGAGCCTAACCATTTGGTGAGAGAACGTGAGTCGCGAGAGCGATAGCTTCTCGTCGGCCCGCTCATAGACGGCGGGCGAGAAGCCGTAGGGTCCGCCTATGACGAACACCAGCCGACGCGCACGCTGCCGCTGGCCGTCGAGCCATGCGGCCAGCTCAGTGCTGCGCAGCTCGCGTCCATGCTCATCGAGCAGCACCACTGTGTCGGCGGGCTGAAGCTGTTTCAGTATCAGTGCTCCCTCAGCCTCTTTCTGCTGCTCAAAGCTGAGGTTCTTGGTGCCCCTCAACTCTGGGATGACGGTAATGCTGAACGGCATGTAATGGGCTATTCGGCTGGCGTAGTCGTCGATGCCAGCCTGAAAGTGTTTGTCGGCGGTGCGCCCCACAACAATAAGTTCGGTTTTCATGGCCTGCTTTTCTATCTGCGGACACACATAAAGCATGTCCCTGAAACTCCTTCTCTACCTGATGACTTTTACTTCGCCACCCAGTCCAAGCTTGATGATGCTTGAAGGCTGGTGGGGCTTATGCTCCTGTCGGCGTGAGAAGCACACATAGTCCACCTGCTCAATGATGCGCGGGTCTATGTCGCGGTAGTTTTGTGCGGCAGGCTCGCCGCTGATGTTGGCCGATGTCGAAACAATGGCTTTCTGGAACCTATAGCACAGTTCCTTGGAGAACGGCTCCTGCGTGATGCGTATGCCTATGGAGCCATCGTCGGCAATGAGGTTGGGAGCCAGGTTCACCGCTCCGTCGAGAATCAGCGTGGTGGGCTTCACCACACAGTCGATGAGCTGCCAGGCCACGTCGGGCACCTGGCGTATGTAGCGCTGCATACGTGCATCGCTGTCAACAAGGCATATCAGTGCCTTCGACTCCTCGCGCTGCTTAATCTGATAGATGCGTGCCACTGCCTCGGCATTGGTGGCGTCGCAGCCAATGCCCCAGATGGTGTCGGTGGGATAGAGTATCACGCCGCCCTTGCGCAGCACCTCCACAGCCTGGCGTATGTCTTGTTCCTGAGTCATCTTTTATGCGTTAAGATAATGGTCAGCGTTATCCAATGTTGGTGCGCCGGTAGAACTCGATGTTCTCCTTGGTGAGCAGTTCAATGGGCATGTAGTTAACGGGTGTCACCTCCTGCTTCAGCACAATGGCCTGAAACAGTGCCTCGATACACGAGTAGCCCTGCATGTAGGCATGCTGGGCAATGAGGAACGAGATGCTGCCCTGACGCACGCACTCAGCGTTTTTCGGCACCATGTCGTAGCCCATTATCTGCACGTTGCGGCGGTTGGTGCGCAGCAGGAACTGCCCCACCAGATGTGCCTTCGAGTTGAAAGTGATGCAGTGGTGCACGTGAGGGTGGGTGGTGAAGAACTCCTCCAGTATTTCGTCGAACTCCTCGCGTGTGCCGCCCAAGGGCAGGTTCACCTCAGTAATGGCAATGTTGGGGAAGTGGTCGCGCATGTAGTGCCGGAATCCTGTCTCGCGGTTGTTCTGCTGCTTCGAGCCTATATGTCCGTCCTTCAACTGCTTCATCAGCATGATTTCCTCTTCCTTTTGGGCTATGAGCATCAGCATGCGTGCTGCAAAGTATCCGCTCTGGAAGGAGTCCTGGCCGAAGAATGCCAGCGGCTTCAGGTCGGGCAGGTAGGAGTCGAGCAGTATAAACGGTATCTGCTTTTCGGTCAGCTGGTCGGTGAAGTCGCGTGTCAGCTCCAGCTTGGCGGGCACTACGATGACGCCGTCGGGGTTGGCATCGAGGCACTCCTTTGTGGCTTCCACAAACGATTCGCCGTTGAAGCGCTCGTAGTAGACCATGCGCAGTGAAACACGGAAGTCGCGGCGACGCATGGTCGATGCCTTCACGCCTTCCTCTATCTCCTCCCAGTAGGCTTCGCTCTCGTGCTGGGGAATGATGCAGATGAATGTGTAGTTCTTGTTGTAGGCCAGTGCCGATGCATATACATTGGGTTCGTAGTTCATCTCCTTGAGGGCGTTCTCTACCTTCTCCAATGCTGCTTTCGACACGTTGGGGCGCTTGTGGAGTACACGGTCTACGGTACCCACAGACACGCCAGCCCGCTCTGCTATGTCCTTAATCCTGATAATGTCAAATGCCATGAAACAATCTTTTTACGGGGTGCAAAGGTACTAAAAAGTTGGGAGTATGTAGTAAGGAGTAAGAAGTTTTTTGCTGCTCGAAATCGTAAAAAAAGTTAATCAGGCGGATTTAACTCCTTGCACTTTACTACATACTCCTAACTCTTTTGTATTTTTGCACCTTGAAATGCGCAGAACAGTGGAATCAGCGGTGCTTCTTGTGTGTGCGGTGCTCCTATGGGCATCGTGCAGCACTACGCGCTATGTGCCTGAGGGACAGACACTGCTCAACACCGTGAAGGTGAAGACGGTGGGCGAATATCCGCAGGTGAACACCGCCGAGCTGCGCAACTATGTGCGGCAGATGCCCAACGCCAAGTTGTTTTCGCTCGTACGTCTGCCGCTGCTCACCTATTCACTCTCAGGAGCCGACTCCACACGGTGGATAAACCGCACCCTGCGCTCCATTGGCGAGGCGCCTGTGATTTACGACTCACTGAAGACCGAGCTCTCGCGCGCCGACCTGCGCCAGCAGTTGCGCAATGAGGGATTCCTCCAGGCCGAGGTGGCCTGCGAGCGCCAGCATCACGGGCGCAAAACCGATATCACCTACTGGCTACTGCCTGGCAAGCCCTACTTTGTGCACCACATCAGTTATTACATAGACGACCCGCAGGTGGCGCGTGTGCTGGCCGGCGACAGTGTGTACCGCCTGCTGCACGAGGGTATGCGCTTCGATGTGAACCAGCTCGATGCCGAGCGTAAACGCATAACGGCCGTGCTGGCCGACAGCGGCTACTACCGTTTCCATAAGGAGTTCATTACCTATCATGCCGACACCGTGGGCGGGTCGCAGCTCATCGACCTCACACTGCACCTGTCGCCCTACAGGCAGAACAACCGTCCTGACACACTGCACACACGCTACACCCTGCGCCGCATAGACTATGCCAGCGGCGACCCCACCGACAGCCACCTGCACCTGCGCCGCCATGTGCTGGAGGAGTGCACCCACCTGACTGAGGAAATGCGCTACAGCGCCACGGGCATGAAGAACACCTACAACCACTTCGGACGCCTGCAGGCCGTAAAGTACACCAACATACAGATCACGCCTGTAGCTGAAGCCGACACACTGCTCGACTGCAACATCCTTATACAGACCAACAAACCCTCTACGCTTAGTTTCCAGCCCGAGGGCACCAATACCGCAGGCGACTTGGGTGCAGCCGTGTCGCTCACCTATCAGAACCGCAACCTGTTTCGTGGCAGCGAGGTGCTCAGCGTGGAGTTGCGCGGTGCTTACGAGGCCATTCGCGGACTGGAGGGCTATAGCAACCAGGACTTTACCGAATACTCACTTGAGACGAGACTGCAATTTCCGCGCTTCATCATGCCTTTCATCAGCTACGATGTGCGCCACCGCATGAACGCCACCAGCGAGGTGTCGCTCACCTACGACCTGCAGGACCGTCCGGAGTTTCACCGGCGTGTGCTCTCAGCGGCCTGGCGCTATCGGTGGAACTACCCTAACCGCCACGACCGCTTCCAGCTGGACTTGCTCGACCTGAACTATGTCTTCATGCCCTGGATATCAGAAACTTTCAGGCGCGAGTATCTCGACAGCGAGACATCGCGCAACGCCATTCTGCGCTATAATTACGAAGACCTCTTCATCACCAAACTCGGCTTTGGCTACACATACTCACATGGTCCCGTGGCGGTAAAGACCAATATAGAGACCTCAGGCAATGTGCTCTCGCTGGGTTCCTATGTCTTCAACGCCGATAAGGACAGAGACGGTCATTACCGCCTGTTTAACATAGCTTTCGCACAGTATGTGAAAGCCGATATCGACCTGACGCGCTCAATAAACATAGACCAGAACAACCAGGTGGTGCTGCATGCGGGCTTGGGCATAGCCTATCCTTATGGCAACAGCAGCGTGCTGCCTTTCGAGAAGCGCTACTTTGCAGGAGGTGCCAACAGCGTGCGCGGATGGAGCGTGCGCTCCTTAGGCCCCGGCAAGTACAGAGGCCGCGACGGGCGCATCAACTTCATCAACCAAACCGGCGACATGAAGCTCGACCTCAACGCCGAGTACCGTACTCACCTGTTCTGGAAGATGAATGGCGCAGTCTTCGTGGATGCCGGCAATGTGTGGACGCTGCGCAACTACGACATTCAGCCCGGTGGCCAGTTCCGCCTGAAGGACTTCCCAAATCAGATAGCTGTCAGCTACGGTCTGGGCCTGCGCTTCAATCTAGGATACTTCATACTCCGCTTCGACATGGGTATGAAAGCCGTCAACCCAGCCTATGAAGAGACCGACGACGAGCACTATCCCCTGCTGCATCCCCGCTTCAGTCGCGACTATGCCTTTCACTTTGCCGTGGGAATGCCTTTCTGAGGAGTTATGGAGCTGAGGTGTTGTTACCTCAACGAGTCGTCATATGTTACACCTATGGTGTAGACACCGCTGCTGGCATCCATTTCGTCGGAGTCGAACATTTGCAGGATGACGGTGCCGCATGACAGCTTGATGTCGTAACGCCATTCCCAAGTCTCCTTGGTTATCATCTTTCCTTCGCCATAGATGGCTTTCAGCTCGCGCAGCAGGGCATTGAAGCGTTTCTGTGCTTCAGCGGGTTTGTAGCTGGTGTTCTTGTCTATTACGCGCACGGTGCGGGTATGGTTGCCATCCTGGCCGAGTCCTACAATGACGGGATTGCCGTAGTACTGTCCTTTCAGGGTGATAGCATCAAGCAGGTTTTCGGTGTCGGTGAATCCCTTATCGTGCAGGCGGCGCTGCATGCTTGTTATGCTTTCGCCCATGGAAATGCCCATGAATGCCAGATGGTTGCTGATGCAGGTTTGCTCGGCATTTGAGCGTCCAGGCTGTTGCGGGCTGCTGGTACCTCCTTGCTGCCGTTCGGGCTGTCCTGTGGGCGGCTGCTCAGTTCCTTCTTTGGGTTGCAGCACCACTTTCACATACGTTTTGTTTCCCAATTGCACCGTTTTGTCAGTATACTTGGGACAAGTCACTAAGATGAAGCTGCCAGAAGGAACGTCTGTAAGGGTGAAGGTGCCGTCGAAGCCCGTCACGGTACCCTTCTCGCTGTTGCTAAGCAGCTTGATGGCTGCGCCAATTATCGGCTCGTCGTTGGGGTTTACCACTAGACCTCTGACATTGTGTCTTTCGTCTCTTACACTTGTCCTGGGTCTGGGATCGCCTCCGGGGCCCTCCATGGGATTAGCAACGACAATGCGGCTAAGTGCTATTCTGACGTAGGTCTCTTCTTTGGGCGTAACCGTCGTTGAAGCATAGCCGTTTTGGCTTGCCGTGACGGCGCATGTGATAGGAGCATTGGCTACGGCGAACTGCCCCTGCTGATTGGTGGTGACGTTGACCTCGTATTGGGTGTCCCATACGCGCACAGATGCACCTGCTATGGGAGTGCCCTGATTGTCGACCACTACGCCTTTGAGGTTTCGTTCCTGTGGCTCGTTGGCTGACCACGTGGGGAAGAGCTGGTATTCCACAAAGTCGGGATCGCAGTATTCACGTATGAGCAGGCGACCATTCTTTATTTCGTAATACACCTTGTTGACGGTACTATTGAACAACTGATGTCCTGGCAGTTTGCGTATGGTGCCCTGCTTGATGACTTGCGGCTGGCTGAATGTGCCTCTGTCTACAAGGTACTCCACCTCGTAGTGCACACCGCCTTTCTTGTAGATGACTCGTATTTTATCAGTGACTGGTCCCGAAGGGGATGACTTGCGCACATTCCAATAGCCCAGAGCCTGGCTCTCGGTGAAAGGGCATCCTGGGATGCTGACGAGTGCGCGTGGCGAGGGCGGCACCCCTCCCTCTGTTTCATCAGTATGGGCAATGGCAGTCAGGTGGCACAGGAGGAAGAGGATAACGGTGCACAACAACATGCTGTTTTTGCTGCATGCATGCAGTCTTAGGTCTTTGATTCTTTTCATAGTCATTGTTTTTTTGATTCTCAGTAGAGATAAATACTATACTTTGCAATTTGCGTGCAAACTTACACAAAAAAACTGAATTACACACCAGTTTTTTCAAAAAAGTTTAGACCATCCCCGTTTTTTCCCTTCGGAAAGAAAACAAAGACACAAAGACACAAAACTTCCCACAGAGTGGAAAAGCTTTGTGTCTTCGTGTCTTGGTGTGCTATTCTACCGCCCGAATCTGGGGCGGTGAGCGCCTGAGAGCTATAGGGCGGTGGCTCCTTGCTGGCGTCCTAGTGCCAGGGCCTTGATGTTGGCCTCAACCACAGCGTCGCCCTTGCGTGCAAACACACGACGGATGGCAGCTTCTATCTTGGCATACTCCAAGCCGAGGGCTTGCTGCGCTGCGCCAAGGAGAATAACGTTAGCCGAGCGGGGCACGCCGTTGTCCTTTGCCATCTGCTCAATGTCGATGCTCACCACGTGTGGCAACTTGGCCAGGTCGGCCTTGATAACCTCCATGTCAGGATAGTTGGGAATATTCACAAATGGTGTACTCGACGTAATCACCCATCCGTCCTCCTTCAGCCAGGGCAGATAGCGCAGGGCTTCCATAGGCTCCATGCTGATGATAACATCGGCACCGCCATGAGGTATGAGGTCGCTGTGTATGGGGTGTGTAGATATGCGCAGGTTGCTCTGCACGTCGCCGCCGCGCTGGCTCATGCCGTGCACCTCAGCCTGCTTGATGTATAGGTTCTCGTTCATGGCGGCCTCGCCAATGATGGTGGCTATGGAGAGGATGCCTTGTCCTCCCACGCCGCAAAGTATGATGTCGGTCTTCATTTTCGTTGTTTCGTTATTACGCCTTACCGGCTTTTTTCTGTTTCAAGTGTCGCTGAAGTGTTTGCATGCACTCGCGGCGGGGAATGATGACGCTGGTGCCGTGGTAGTTAATCTCGTCGCGTATGGCCTGGGTAATCTCTGGCATGTTCTTCGGCAGGGGCACCACCACCTTCAGGTGCTCATCGCTCAAGCCTAAGCCGCGGCAGATGGCCTCAAACTTATTCGTGCCGGCAGAGTCCTGGCCGCCTGTCATGCCCGTGGTCAGGTTGTCGCTGATGATGACGGTGATGTCGGCATTCTCGTTGATGGCGTCGAGCAAACCAGTCATACCGCTATGAGTGAATGTGGAGTCGCCAATAACGGCTACTGCCGGCCACTGTCCTGCGTCGGCGGCACCCTTTGCCATAGTGATAGAGGCCCCCATGTCTACACAACTGTGAATGGCGCGGAAAGGCGGCAGGAAGCCCAGGGTGTAGCAGCCTATGTCGCCAAACACACGCGGGTTGTCATACTCCTTCAGCACCTCGTTGAGTGCTGCATACACATCGCGGTGGCCGCAGCCCTGACAGAGTGCTGGGGGGCGCGGCACCACATCCTCACAACTCTTGAATGCAGCGTGCAGCGTGAAAAGTGTTGAGCTGGCTGCTGCATTGATGGCTCGGCCTACTGCATCGGGGGTTAATTCGCCCGTGCGGGGCAGCGTGCCGTCGAGCTTGCCATGTATATGGCTCAGGTCTGCCACACCACGTATGATGTCTTCAATGAAGGGCTGTCCCTCTTCCACGATGAGCACCTGCTCACATTCGTCGAGCATGCGGCGCACCAGTTTCTTTGGCAGTGGATACTGCGAGATTTTCAGAACAGGATAGGGAGAGCCATCCGTGAAACACTCGTTGACGTAGTTGAAACCGATGCCGCTGGCTATGATGCCGAGGGAGCGGTTGTGACCCTCTACATATATATTATAGGCCGACTGTGCGCTGTCTTCCTCTAACTCCTGCTGCTGAGCCGTCACCTTGTCGTTGCGCTTGCGAGCGTTGGCAGGCAGCAATACCCAGTTGGCAGCCACTGCATTGTAGTTCAGCTCGTTCTGCGGACGGGCAGTGTCCTTCACCTCCACCACGGCACGACTGTGGGCCATGCGGGTGGTCACCCTCATCAACACAGGCAGGCATATACGCTCGGAGTAGTCGAAAGCCTCTTGCATCATGTCGTAAGCCTCCTGCTGTGAGCTGGGTTCAAAGGTGGGAACCATGGCAAACTTGCCATAGAAGCGAGAGTCCTGTTCGTCCTGGCTGGAGTGCATCGACGGGTCGTCGGCCACTAAAACCACTACGCCGCCGTTAACACCAGTCATGCCGCTGTTCACAAACGGGTCGGCGCACACATTCATGCCCACGTGCTTCATGCACACTAAGGCTCTTTTGCCCATGAACGACATGCCGAGGGCAGCCTCCATGGCTGTCTTCTCGTTGGTGCTCCATCGGCTGTGTACGCCGCGCTCCTTGGCCAGCGCCGACAGCTGTATGTACTCTGTAATCTCCGTTGAGGGAGTGCCGGGATAGGCATAGACACCACTCAGGCCCGCGTCGAGCGCACCCTGTGCTATGGCCTCATCGCCTAAAAGTAGTTTTTTCATTTTGTACGTTATTATTAGTGATGTTGTTGCATTTTGCCCGCAAAAGTACTACAATTATTTCAAACGGCAAAGAATAACGTTGACTTTTTTTCGCACCTCTGGCTAATGCCGAAGTACTCCGGTTCGGAAAAACTAAAGAAGAATCTTTTTCCTTTTGTTCTTCGCTCACATATTCGTACTTCCATTCGGAAAAACAAAGGCAATGATATAGCAGTTGACCGCAGGCCCTGAGGGAGCCTGTAGGCCTCCACTCCCAATGGGTAAGACGACTGGTTCTTGCTGAGGCAAGCGAATAAGTTCGAGCGGGCGAGCTCTGCTCGGGAATGGGGCAGGACAGACAAAATAATATAGGTAGTCAAAAACCCCACCCCCTGCGCCTACGGCCCACCCCCTGCGGCAACCTGCGGCCATAGGTCTTTGAGATGATCTTCATGCCGAACTATCCTTGGTTCAGAAGAGGAGGCGGTTTCTCGCGCGCGCAAAATATACGCGCGCGTGACTGCAAGGTGCTTGCACCTCTTGCACCACACGAAGTCCTTAGCTGCCCAGCCACACGCTCACAGCCCCCGCCACAAAGTGCATAAATATGCATTTCTGGGGAGCCGCCCCGTGAGAAAAAGTGGCCGCCCCGTAAAAAAATGGAGGCGCCTTTTTTTCACGGGGCGGCTCCACGTGGGAGAACCGGGCCGTTATGGGTCAGCGGCACGCCGCTATGCATAAATATACACGCAAAGTGAATAAATATGCAGAATGAAACAAATAGAAAAGCATGAGACAAATAGAAACAGCTAGCTCACGCCCGTTACCTCGACATGCAGTACATGGCCGATGGAGGACGGGTGTGGTGCAAGTGGTGCAAGCACCTTTCACCCACGCGCGCGTATATATAAGGATTTTCATCCGGTCAATACATTCAGGGCAGTCAGCATTTCACCCCTGCAGGTCAACTTGTCAACTTCTATATCATTGCCAAAACAAAAGAAGAATCCCTTTTTCTTTTGTTCTTCGCTCACCTATTCGTACCTTTAGCTGACGCTGAAAGTACTTCCGTTCGGAAAAACAAAAGAAGAATCCCTTTTTCTTTTGTTCTTCGCTCACCTATTCGTACCTTTGGCTAACGCCGAAAGTACTTCCGCTTCCATATAACTAATCGCTTGTTACATAAGCTTCAATTTGAGAGCCATAAATCTATACTCTGCACAAGAATGATGGTGCCCGTAGGCACGGGGGGTGACGGTGCCCGTAGGCACTCCCCTCCCATGTAGGGGAGGGGCAGGGGTGGGGTCAGTATTATCCCCATCCGCTTACTCAAGGGCATCTCTCACCCCTTCGGCTTAGGGTGATGACTGCCCTCAACGTATTGTCTAACCCACGCTTCTTCAAGCACTTAGAAAGATACTGACCCCACCCCTACCCCTCCCCTACAGGGGCGGGGAGTGCCTACGGAGTCCCTGCACTTCCGACTGCGCTCCCTGCGCTTACATATAACAAAATTTGTTATTCGTGACTGACGCCGAAGGTACTTCCGTTCGGAAAAGCAAAAGAAAAAACCATTTTTCTTTTGCTTTTCGCTCACTTATTCGTACCTTTGCAGCCCGTAAGAAACAAACCACACATCATTATGAATATACTACTCTTAGGCAGCGGCGGCCGTGAGCACGCCCTGGCATGGAAAATTGCGCAGAGCGCAAAGTGCAGCAAACTATACATTGCCCCTGGCAACGGCGGCACCAGCACCGTGGGCGACGTTGTGGGCCGTCCGGGCATAGCAGAGAATGTGGCCATGAAGGCCGATGACTTCGAGGCCGTCAAGCAGTTCGTTGTGGAGCATGCCGTCAACATGGTGGTGGTAGGCCCCGAAGACCCGTTGGTGAAGGGCATCTATGACGACCTGAAAGCCGACCCGCGCACCAGCGCCGTGCCCGTTATTGGTCCTTCGAAGGCTGGCGCCGTGCTCGAAGGCTCCAAGGACTTTGCCAAGGGCTTCATGCAGCGTCACGACATACCCACCGCTCGCTACCAGACCTTTACCCCCGAAACCATGCAGGACGGTTTTGCCTTCCTGGAAGCCCTTCAGCCCCCCTATGTGCTCAAGGCCGACGGACTCTGCGCAGGCAAGGGTGTGCTCATACTTCCCACGCTGGAAGAAGCGAAGCGCGAGCTGAAGGACATGCTAGGAGGAATGTTCGGTTCTGCATCTGCACGCGTGGTCATCGAGGAATTCATGAGCGGCATCGAGTGCTCAGTCTTCGTAATTACCGATGGCGAACACTACAAGATACTGCCTGAGGCCAAGGACTACAAGCGTATAGGTGAGGGCGATACAGGCCTCAACACTGGCGGCATGGGCAGTGTGAGTCCGGTGCCATTTGCCACCAAGGAGTGGATGCAGAAGGTGGAAGACCGCATCATTCGTCCCACTGTGGAGGGACTTAAGGCCGAGGGCATTGACTACAAGGGTTTCATATTCTTTGGTCTTATAAATACTGCTGGCGATAATCCCAAAGTGATAGAGTATAACTGTCGTATGGGTGACCCAGAAACCGAGACTGTGATGCTGCGTCTGAAGAGCGACATTGTTGACCTCTTCGAAGGCGTGGCCCAGGGCAATCTCGACCAGCGTGCCGTTGAGTTCGATACTCGTTCGGCCGTCTGCGTCATGCTCGTCAGCGGAGGCTACCCCCAAGCATACAAGAAAGGCTATCCCATTAGCCTCACTCCCACACCTTCCCAAGGCGAGGCAGACACTATCGTCTTCCATGCAGGTACTGCCATGAAAGACGGCGAGCTCGTCACTGCCGGAGGCCGTGTCATTGCCGTCAGCAGCTATGGCAACGACAAGGCTGAAGCACTGAAACGCTCGTTTACTGAGGCTCAGAAGATTGAGTTCGCCGGCCGTTACTTCCGTCGAGACATTGGGGCAGACCTTTAAGGAGTAAGGAGCAGAGAGTGAAGTACTTACAGAACAGGATAGCCGAGGGAGGCAAGACACTGCCTGTGGCCATGATAGCGGCCTTGGCGGTGTGGGTGCTTAGCGGGCTGGTCGCAAAACAGTTGTGGCCTCATTTTGCATGTTTTGTCGCCACGGTCTATCTCATGGTGGAACTAAGCAACCAAAATGCGCTGCTACGCATACGCAGCCGCATGGTCACCAGTACCTTTCTCATCCTCACCTGTACTTCCGGCTTTCTGCTCACCAGCCTACCGGCTGCCGTAGTACAGCTTTGCTTCGTTGCCGCCTTGCTGCCGCTGCTCTTCACCTACCAAGACCCTTATGCCACCGGACGCACCTTTTTCGCTTTCGCCGCCGTCGGCACTGCCAGCCTCGCATTGGTACACCTGCTGTGGCTCGTACCCTTGCTATGGGTGCTCATGGCCACACAGTTGCAGTCGTTGAGTGGGCGCACCTTCGTAGCCTCGCTTCTTGGCATCGCCACACCCTATTGGTTTATGTTTGTGTGGCTGATGGTGCCCCCCACCGACATAGACCTCACACCCCTCAGCGCTCACTTTACCCAGCTGGCCAACGTGTCGCTGCAATTGCCCTCCTTCGAACTCATACAGTGGTTGGTGCTTCTCTTCACCGTCATACTGTCTGCCGTTGGCATTATGCATTTCTGGCAGCGCAGCTTCGAGGACAAAATACGCATACGTTTGATTTATGGCTTTCTTTCCGCGCTTACTATCGCCACGCTGCTCATGACATTCATCATGCCTCAGCACTACGACATCCTGATGCGGCTCGTTTTCATCTTCGCCAGTCCCCTCATTGCCCACTTCTTCACTTTCACCTCCTCGCGCATCTCTAATTTTTTCTTTCTCTTGAGCCTTGCCCTCGCCCTAGCCATCACTGTGTTTACACAATCCTAATTTCAGGGTAAAACAAACAAACCATGGACTGCATCATCGATCTCTTAACCAGCTATGGCTACTGGGGCATGCTGCTCGCCGCGTTTCTTGCCGGCAGCTTCTTCCCCTTCAGCAGTGAGGCCGTTATGGTAGGCCTTATGGCCGCTGGTCTCGACCCCTGGCTGCTCATGGTCTATGGCACAACGGGCAACGTGCTTGGATCGGTGGTGAATTACTGTATAGGGCGCTTAGGCAAACCGGAGTGGTTTGAGAAATACCTTCATGTCAGTCCGCAGAGCATGGAGAAAGCCAAACGCTTCATGGGCGGTAGAGGAGCCTGGATGGGCTTCTTTGCGTTCATCCCCCTGCTGGGCAGTGCCATCACCATTCTCCTCGGGCTCATGCGAGCCAACCCCGTCATCACTTTCATCAGCATCACCCTCGGTAAGATTTTCCGCTACGTGCTCCTCATCTACCTCTTCCGTCCTTTCGTGTAGTTCGAACGGCAAAAGGCTGAATTAGCTGAAAGTCATTCGCTTTCTCTTTGGATAGCCGAAGAAGAAACCAAACTTCTTCCAGTATTTCATGTGGCTGGAAATGAAAATCTTGGCATACTTCGAGTTGGAGCGTGCACGGCGCGAACCCTTGTAAGTGATGGAAACCTTTGGAAAGTATACCACCTCGAATCCCTGCTTGCGAATACGTGTGCACCAGTCAAGATCTTCTGCATACATGAAGAAACGCTCATCAAGTCCGCCAGTGGCTTCGTAAGCCTTGCGCGATACCATGATGAAGGCTCCAATGAGCCAGTCGACTGTTTGTATTTGACTATAGTCCATCTTCCTGTCCAACACGCTGATTTTATGGCCTATCACCCGACGGGTTTGCCGCCAAATATATCGTGGTACAGAAACGTAGGGACGGGCGGTGTCTTGCAGGTTTCCTTCGGCATCCCTCATCTGCGGGGCTATGGCACCAATCTTTGGATGACTGTCCATAAAGCAGATCATTGCGTCGAGGTCGGAACCCAGTATGCAGTCAGAGTTCATAATGGCTAAATAACTGCCAGTGGCTTGCTTGAGTCCTTCGTTCATGGCATAGGCAAAGCCTCCGTTCTTCTCATTGAACAGCCATTTGACATGAGGGTCGATAGAGTCTATGTGCTTGCGCTGTTGCTCATCATAACAGGAGTTGGAGGAGATGATTATTTCGTACGGCATCTTCAGATGCTGTACCAAAGCTTCAACACACTGCTCTATTTCGTCGAGGCTCTGATATTCGACAATAATGACAGACAAGACGGGATTCATATTATAATAACGCAAAGAGGGGGAAAATATTGCGAAGAAAATAAAAATACGATTGTCATGCAATAAACGGCCATAATTGCTGTTATTATTATAAAGGAAAAAACACCGTAAATGGCATATCACATACTATATATTGTTGGAGCTTTCCTGCTGAGCGCCCTCTGCGGGTTCATCATGATTCCACTCATCATGAACTTCTGCAAGAAAAAGGGACTCTACGACCTGCCTGACAGCAGGAAGATACACCACAATGCCATACCTCGACTAGGGGGCATCAGCTTCATGCCAAGCATGCTGCTGGCGGCATTGGTGGTGCTGATGAGCAGCAACGGCGTGTTAGCACAGCGCGAGATAGTGCTTAGCACGTGGACGGTGAGCTTCTTCTGTAGCCTCCTCATCATCTATGGCACTGGTATTGTTGATGACCTGGTGGGATTAGGGGCCAAGACGAAGTTCGTGGCACAAGCACTGGCTGCTATACTGCTGCCTTTGTCGGGCTTATATATCAACAATCTGTACGGCTTTTGTGGTATTCATGAGATTCCCTTCAGCATAGGGGCACCGTTCACTGTGTTTATCATCATCTTCACCTGCAACGCCATTAACCTTATCGACGGCATCGACGGGCTTTCGGCCGGACTCTCGCTCTTCGCCCTTACAGGATTCTTGGTGTGCTTCCTCAGAGAACAGATGGTTGTCTACAGTATTCTCATTGCTGGACTGATGGGGGTGCTCGTGCCCTTTCTTTATTTCAACATCTGGGGTAGTGCCGACAAGAACCGCAAGATATTTATGGGCGACTCTGGCTCGCTAACACTGGGCTACATCCTTGGCTTCCTCTTTGTGAAGTTCACCATGGACAACCCCAATGTGGCTCCTTTCCGTCTGCACTCCATGATGGTGGCCTACACACTGCTGCTGGTGCCCGTTTTCGACGTGGTGCGGGTGTCGCTGGTGCGCTTGTATCATCGCAAGCCTATATTTCAGGCCGATAAGAACCACATTCACCACAAGCTAATGCGGGCCGGACTGAACCAGCGGCAGACACTGCACTGCATACTGCTGCTGGCACTGGCGTTTACGCTTTGCAACTTGGTGCTGTGGCAGTTCTGCAACTTCAGTGTCATCGTGATTGTCGACGTGGTGCTATGGATAGTGTTTCACCAAGCTGTCAACAGAGTTATTATGCGGCATGGAGCGTTAGTATTCTTACCAAATGTAGATGTAAAGCAGCATGATTAAGAGACTATTCGACATTGTGTGCGCTGCTTTTGGGCTGCTTCTGCTAGTTCCCGTCTTCGTGTTCATCTATATCTGGCTGAAGCTCACCACTAAGGGGTCGGCCATCTTCGTGCAAGAGCGCATAGGGCTGGGAGGAAAACCATTCAACATTTATAAGTTTCGTACCATGATAGTGAACAACGAGCAGAACGGCGTGCCACAACTGGCCGAAGCCAACGATGACCGTCTCACTCCAGCGGGACGCTTTCTGCGCGCACACCATCTTGACGAGCTGCCTCAATTGTGGAATGTGCTCAAGGGCGACATGTCGTTCATAGGACCGCGACCTGAGCGCAAATACTTTATTGACCAGATACTAGAGCACGACCCCCGTTATGTGGAGCTATACAAGATACGCCCAGGCATTACTTCCTACGCTACACTCTATAATGGATATACCGACACTATGGAGAAGATGCTGCGCCGACTGGAGCTTGACCTCTACTACCTGGAACACCGCTCTTGGTGGTTCGACCTGAAGATTATCGGCAAGACGGTGGTCAGCATCCTCTTTGGCAAGAAGTTCTGAGACTTTAGAACGCCGACTAAAGACTGCATTTTATCGACTATATGACTATAGGCAACAGTCTATGGGTTCTTTACTAAGTTGTCGTCGCTGTCGTCGTAGTGATCGGTTTTATGAAAAATACGCCCTATGCCTTTCAACTGCGTCTTCACATGGTGGCAAAAGGTTTTCCAGATAGACTGCTGCCCAATGGTGCCATAGCCAGTGATTGCGCGGCAGCGCTTGTCGCGCAGAAACTTTATCTTCCCATACTTCTTCAGGGCTAAGGCCATGGAGCCATCTTCGCCCCGAATAATGTCTACTCGGTAGGGTTCCTTGCGCCCGTAGTCGGCGTTGTAGGCAAATACCAGACCGCGTACTGACAGCTCAGGGCGTTTGAAGTGCTGCACCCACATAAAGGCATCGCGAGCCAGCTCAAACAACCGCAAGCTCAGACGCGAGTGGTTCTCGTCGGGGATAAAGCCATAACGGGCCGACACACAGCTGACGCCAGGCTTCAGCAATGCATCGAGCATCAGTTCGTAGTACTGTGGGGGGTAGAGCGTGTCGCTGTCCACATCGAAGTAGAAACGTCCTTTAGCATGCTGTAGCCCGCATCGGCGTGCATAGCCGCAGGAGTGTTGGTACTCGGTGTACCAAGGAATGCCCGACTTCTCATAGATTTCTGCCGTCCGGTCTTTCGAGTCATTATCCACACCGATAATCTCCACCGGATACTTGCACTGTATCTCACTTATGGCCCAAAGACAGGCTTGCAGGTGCTTTTCTTCATTGTAGCCTATCACCACAATACTGGCCAGGGGTTCCGGGCTTTGCAGCCGGGCCAGCCGTTCGCGTGTGCCGTCGATGATTTCTTGCGGAACCTCGCTGAACGGCCGCCCATATATGCTCAAGTATTTGTCGTACCAGTGTGCCATAGTTTATAGCTGTAATATAACGTCACTGCCCCATCACTTTCTCTTTGACAGAAGCCATGGCATAATACTTGTATTCAGCCTGTCGCCCCCGAAAGTGACACCTGCTGTGCCAGCTCTTTGCATCGTGAGTAGAAACGATTATTGCGCTCGTCATTTACAGTGTAGACTTCAGTTGTCAATTGTTCTTTTCTTCAATTTTCAGCTGCAACTCCTCAAGCTGTTTCGGGTCCAGTTCGCCAGGGGCGTCAAGCATCACGTCGCGTCCACTGTTGTTCTTCGGGAAGGCAATACAGTCGCGTATGCTGTCAAGACCTGCCATGAGCGACACGAAGCGGTCGAGACCAAAGGCGAGGCCGCCGTGGGGCGGTGCACCGTATTTGAAGGCGTTGATGAGGAATCCAAACTGGGCCATGGCGCGTTCGGGCGTGAAGCCGAGAATCTCGAACATCTTCTCCTGCAGCTTACCGTCGTGGATACGCAGCGAGCCACCGCCCACTTCCACGCCGTTGCACACAAAGTCGTAGGCCACCGCACGAACCTTGGCTGGGTCTGTATCAAGGAGTGGGATGTCGTCTGGATTAGGCAGGGTGAAGGGATGGTGGGTGGCCATGAGCCGCTGCTCCTCGTCGCTCCACTCGAAGAGTGGGAAGTCCACAATCCACAGGCACACGAACTTGTCCTTGTCGCGCAGGCCCAAACGGTCGCCCATTTCCAAGCGCAGTGTACATAGCTGTACGCGTGTCTTGTTGGCATTGTCGCCGCTAAGGATAAGTACCAGGTCGCCATCCTTGGCTCCCATAGCTTCCTTTACCTGCTGCCACACCTCTGGAGTATAGAACTTATCGACAGATGACTTCACGGTGCCGTCAGCATTGAACTTTACGTAGACCAGACCCTTGGCGCCTACCTGCGGACGCTTCACGAAGTCGGTCAGCTGGTCGAGCTGTTTACGCGTGTAGTCAGCACAGCCAGGCACGCAGATGCCGCCTATGTAGTTGGCCTCGTTGAATACAGGGAACGTGCCGGTGTCCTTTAGCTGCTGCATCAACTCCACAAACTCCATACCAAAGCGCAGGTCGGGCTTGTCGCTACCAAAGCGCCGCATGGCCTCGTGCCATGTCATGCGTTGTAGTGGAGGCAACTCTATGCCGCGCACCTCCTTGAACAGGTGACGTGCCAGACTTTCAAACACTTCAAGTATGTCTTCCTGCTCTACGAATGACATCTCGCAGTCAATCTGTGTAAACTCTGGTTGGCGGTCGGCGCGCAGGTCCTCGTCGCGGAAGCACTTCGCTATCTGGAAGTAGCGGTCAAAACCGCTGACCATGAGCAGTTGCTTTAGTGTTTGCGGGCTTTGAGGCAGAGCGTAGAACTGTCCAGGATTCATGCGTGAAGGCACAACAAAGTCGCGGGCACCCTCAGGCGTAGAGCCTATGAGTATGGGTGTCTCTACTTCGATGAACTGGAGTGAGTCAAGGAAGTTGCGGATGAGTATGGTCATGCGGTGGCGTAGTTCCAGGTTCTTGCGAACGGTCTGACGGCGCAGGTCCAAGTAGCGGTACTTCATGCGCAGCTCATCGCCGCCATCAGTGTTGTCTTCGATAGTGAAAGGTGGTGTGATGCTCTCGCTGAGCACGTTCAGTTGGCGCACCACTATTTCAATGTCGCCCGTGGGCATTTTTGCGTTTTTCGACTCGCGTTCTCTCACCAAGCCCACTGCCTGTACGCACCACTCGCGTCCCAGTTTGTTGGCTTTTTCCGTGAGGGCGGCATCGTCGCTCTCGTCGAACACTAACTGAGTGATACCATAGCGGTCGCGCAGGTCGACGAAGGTCATGCCACCCATCTTGCGTGTTCGCTGCACCCATCCGGCCAGTGTCACTTCACTGCCGGTGTCGGCGAGCCGCAGCTCGCCGCATGTCTTGCTTCTGTACATATTTATTATAATGTGTTTTGTAGTAGTTCTATAATGCTTCGATATCTGCTATTGAAAGGTCGGTCATCTCAGCAATTTCCTCAATGGCTTTTCCCTTTTCCTTCATCTTGCGGGCAATAGCAAATATGCCTTCGGCTCGTCCTTCGGTCCGTCCTTTCTCAAGCCCTTCGGCCCGCCCTTTCTCAAGCCCTTCGGCCCGCCCTTTCTCAAGCCCTTCGGCAAGTCCTTTCTCAAGCCCTTCGGCACGTCCTTCGGCCAATCCTTTCTTACGGCCTTTTATCTCGGCCTCAAGAAGCTGCGTTCTCATCACGTCAGTGTCGCGCACTAAGGTGTCAAGGTCGTGCTCGTAGCGTTTGCGCTCCACGTCGCTCATCATCAGTACGTCAAGGCGCTGGCGGGCCTCCTGCAGTCCGGGGGCGGTGGTGTCGGGGCGTATACGCTCGTTCTTCAGGTAGTCCATCCACTCTTCCAGCCAGCTGTTGATTGTGTCCTTGTCGAACTCATTTACTCGGATGACATAGTACTCTGGGAACACCTGTTCGGGCGACAGCACCCCCAGGTCCTTGCGCTCATAGTCTGTCAGCTCCAACTTGTTGTTGGTGTGCACACCTATCAGCATGTTTTGCCCATGGTAGAGGTAGTCGTCGCCCTGCCCCAAATCAAAGTAGATGATGTTGATGCTGAACACCTTCTTCACCTCCCTGTAGGGGTCGCCACTGTTCAAGTGTTCGGTGATGGTCTTCGCCACACCGTAAATCATGCGTTGCAAGTAGTCGTACTCGCGCGTCTGCTGTATTTCTACCAGTATTATCTCGCCTTTCGAATTCTTGGCCTTGATGTCCACACGATTATACTTGTCATCCTTCGTTTCCTTGTTCGACTCAGTGTCGAGCAGCTCCACGATGGTCACCTTCTCGTTGACAAGCACCGAGATAAGTCCTTCGAAGATGGCGAAGTCGGCCTTGTTGCGAAGCATGTACTTTGCAGCCCAGTCAAAGCGGATGTATCTGTTCTTTCCCATGGCTTTTATCCATTTTGCCGCAAAATTACACAATAATCTGCAAACTTGCAAATTTTTCGCATAAAAAAAGCCAATCACTCAGCGACTGTCAGGTCGAGTTCTACGGGGCAGTGGTCAGAGCCGAGTATGTTGGTATGTATCTTGGCGTCCGACACTTGACGCAACAGGCGGTTGCTGACAACAAAATAGTCGATGCGCCATCCGGCGTTCTTCTGGCGGGCTTGGAAGCGGTAGCTCCACCAGGAGTAGGTCACCTGTTCAGGATACTTCCAGCGGAAGGTGTCGGTAAATCCGGCTTCGAGCAGCAGGCTGAACTGCTGGCGCTCCTCGTCGGTGAAACCCGCATTGCGACGGTTGGTCTTTGGGTTTTTGAGGTCTATTTCCTGATGGGCCACGTTCAAGTCGCCACAAAGTATGACGGGCTTTTGTTGGTCGAGCCGCTGCAGATAGCTGCGGAAGTCGGCCTCCCACGTCATACGATAGTCGAGCCGCTTCAGTTCGTCCTGCGAGTTTGGGGTGTAGCAGCACACAAGGAAAAAATTGCTCATTTCCAAGGTGATGACGCGCCCCTCGTGGTCGTGCTGGTCGATGCCTATATCATAGCTCACGCTGAGCGGCTTGTGCCGGGCAAAAATGGCGGTGCCTGAGTAGCCTTTCTTCTCGGCTGAGTTCCAATAGGCCTCATAGCCGTCGAACTGTAAGTCTATCTGTCCGGGCTGCATCTTAGTCTCCTGTAGGCAGAAGAAGTCGGCATCCAACTGCCGGAACACATCGCTGAACCCCTTGCCCTCGCAGGCACGCAGTCCATTCACATTCCAACTAATGAATTTCATATTCCAGTCTTTCGTGCTATTTGTGTTCTTCTTTCTATTCGTTGCCGAGCAGGTTGGCAATGGTTTGTAGCAACTGCTCGCCGCGCAGGTCGGTAGCCACAATAGTACCTTTGGCATCGACGAGTATGTTGGAGGGAATGGACGATACGCCATATACCTCATGGGCGGCGCACTCCCATCCTTTCAGGTCTGACATCTGTGGCCAGGCCATGCCCAGCTGCTTGATGGCAGCCGTCCAAGCCTCGGCGTTTTTGTCAAACGACACGCCGACTATCTGCAGTCCGCTGCCTTTATATTTTTCGTAGGCACTCACCACGTAGGGCATTTCAGCGCGGCAGGGTCCGCACCAGCTAGCCCAGAAGTCGACGAGCACGAGCTTTGACTTTCCCACGAACTGCGATAGTTTCATCGTCTTCCCATCGGGATCGTTCATCGTCAGGTCGGTATAGGTCAGGCCTGGGCGCCGTTTCTGCTGCATCTGCTGTATGCGCTGCTGCATTTGCAGCTGACGCTGGCGCAGCAGTGCGCTGTCGGCTGCCGTGAGTGTGGAATGAGGTACTATGGCAGTGCTTCTTACACTGCGAGGTGTAGTGCTTTGCACCGTCTGTGCCAGCCCATTCGTGGTGCATGCACAGGCAATGGCCATAATAAAAAGCAATCGTTTCATAATAATATAATGTATAGTTAGAATTTATAGGTGTAGCCTATGCCTAAGGCATGGCGGTTGCCCTCAGTATCGTCTTTATACGCATGCTGATACATGTAGTGCAGGTCGAATGAATGGTGCTTGTTGAGTCGCCATTCCGTGCCTGCCGTATAGCGAATCTTGTCGAGTCCGCTGCCGCCCACGGTGCTCTCTGCACTGAGATAGGGCCGCCACTGTTTGGTTATCTTGTATTTCATCTGCAAGCGGTTGCGCCATTTGTTGCTGCCCTTGCCGTTATAGGTGTGTGGGTCTTTGCCTTCCTTGTCGGGCACTGGCTCGCCGAACACTATGTCTTCGTCTTCGTCATCGTAGTTCCAGTATCGCTGCACAGTTTTCTCCGGCCTGTAGGTGTATTGCCATCGCTCGCGCAGCGATATGGATAGGTCGCCAAACTGCTGCGAGGCGGTGAGCGAGAGGCTCAGTCGGTGGCGCAACCCCCAGTAGTCGGCATATTTTGTGCCGGCAATGACTATTCCCTGATCGTTCACCTTGTCGTTTGTCTTGTGGTTATGGTCGCTCAGTAGGGTATAGCCTACCGAGGCCTTCAGCCATTCGGTGAGCTTATATTCCACCCCCACAGCGGCGCTCCAGCGGTCCAATTCGCCGAAGCCATCGTCGCGTGTGCGCAATTCCAAACCGCCGTCAAGAGCCAGCCTGTTGTTGATTTTCTTCTCTATGTTGGCCTCCGTCCAAATGCCGAAGTCATCGTTCTGTGCCTCTGCTGGGCTAAACGATAAATTACAAACAACAAATGATAAACCTATCGCCCGTAGTGCTTGTCTGTTCATTTTTTCCGAGTAGTTTGTGTTAGTAAATAGTAGCCTGCTTTTGTGATAGTAGTTCCTGCTTATGCCCCAATCTCACGCCACTCTGATTTTCTCACCTGGAACTGCTTGTCCACGCTGTTGTGTCCTTTACCTTTATAGGTGATGCGCAGCACGGCGGAGTCGCGCAGAAAGTCAACGCCGCCCACCTCTATCTTCACAATGTCGAGACCCAGTCGCTCTTCGAGGTCGGCCTTCAGCTCTTCGTATTTGTCGGGTTTTATCAGCTCTATGCGGTCATACTGTATGAGCTTTGTCGACTGCATCTTCAGTCGCTTCTCGCAGACGAAGGTGAAGAAGAGCACGATGGCGTCGATGGCGAGCAGCTTGCTCATATCGCACATCACCTGCTGTGGCGTGCGCTCGCTCTCGTCGGCCATGGCGTGAACCACTGACAGGCAGACAATGATGAAGAGGTAGGTCATCTCACGCACGGGCATGGTGTCAGTGCGGTAGCGCATGATGGAGAATATGCCGAAGAGTCCCAGTCCCACGCCCATGGTTGCCTTGCCTCTGTCCATGCCCATCATGAAGTATACGAGGAAGAAGATGGCCACAGAGATGAGCATGAACGTGAAGTAGAAGTCGCGTCGTTTGCTCTTAGGATAGTACAGGCGGTCGATGAGCAGGAAGATGACCACTGAACTGAGCACGAAGCGGAGCAGCATATTGCTGAATTCGCCCGTCAACAGTAAGTTTGAGAGTTGTTCCATAATCTGTTCTATTGTGTTAGATGTTCATTGTTCACTTATCACTCCTTAGAATCCTTTCCACGTCGCGCAGTTTCTCCTTAAACCGGTTCACAGGCAGACCGTCGTTGGTCATGGCAGCTCCCATGCAGTACTTGCTGAAGCCATGGGGATGGATGTGGAGCTGGCGCAGCATCTCCAGCACTGGCGAGGGCACCAGCCCGTCGCGTTTCAGCTCCACCACCACCAGCTGGCCCATGTCGCGCTGCCGGCCTGTAAGCAGGTTGTTAAACTGCAGCTGTGTGTCGATGGTGAGGCGCTCGGTCTTGGCACGGTTCACCAGCGTCACGCGGTGAAAGTAGTTGTGCATGTGAGGCTGCAGCGTGTCTACGTCGAAATGCAGCCGCTGGGCTATGAAGGTTCGCTTCTCCGGGTCGCTCAGGTCCATGTCGTTCACCTCTATGCGCTTCTTCTTTGTGCGCCCGTGGTTGTTCTTCGTCTTTATCTCCATAAACTGCAGTGCTGAGCTCACGTAAGTGCGGAAGCGCAGCTTCTGGCGCCCCGCATGTCCGTGCTGGTGCTCTTGGTACATGTTGAAGGCTGTGGTGTCGAAATAAGTGGTGTCGTAGAGCATGTTGCGCTCGCCGTCAATGTCCTGCACGTAGTAGTCTTTCTGCGCCATCTGCAGCAGCCGTATGAGGCGCGGCATGGTGGTGACGAACTTTGTATCGGTACGGTTCATCAGCTTCACGCCGCTCATCTCGGCCAGTGTTATGGGCATCATCTGCTGCAGGAGTTCTTCCATGGGCTGAAAAGTTTGTGCAAAGTTAAGCATTATATTTGATAATCCACAATTATTTCAGCGAACTATTCATTTTTTTAAGTAAAGTTTAGTTTTCTGTCTCTTAGTCATTCAAAAGGCCTGCACCCACCCCGCTACCTCATGCCGAGACGCTGTATAGAACAGAGAAACAACCCTCACCTCCCTCACCCGACGGTTAACTTCCTGATACACAGCGGCAATTTTGGGTGTGGAATGGATTTCCATCCCTCACCCTATGGCACACCCAAGCAATTGTTTTCATTCCTGCTTTCATATAACAAATACTCGGTTTATGCAGGTTCTTTGTATTCCTAAGCTCATAAATCTATACTCTGCGGTTGAAAGACGCTGAGGTGTCACCCCTCAATGACTGGAGAAATGGAGAAAGTCCTTTGGTGACGCCTCGTCTAAACCCTGTAGAGGAAACTGAGAAAATGAATAATTATGCAGTTTACGCGGAGGCCTCCCATGAAAAATTGGAGGTCTCCTGTGAAAAAAAGTGGCCTCCAAATTTTCGCGGGAGGCCACCATTTTTCTGTGGGAGGGCTCCACACTGGTTTCGCCCGTCCCTTTTGCATATTTATTCACCTTCCTGCATAAATATGCAAGTACTCCACCCAGATGTCCCTGATTCAAAAATCGTCGTCGTTTCGTGATGAATGGCTGTAGGTGCGACCTCGGGTGTGGGATAAGAAGCTATCCCCCGCCCTGAATGCCCGCTGTGTGTCAACGAGTTACCCGTCGGGTGAGGGAGGTGAGGGTTGTTTCTCCTTATATATAGAGAGGAGGGTCTTAGCGCAAGATGTCAACGAGCTGGCTCTTGGTGAAGCTAAACTCCACCGAGTCGCCCTTCTCCGTACAGATGTAGCGGTAGCAGAGGTCCCTTCCGGCGGCAGGAATCCTTCGCATGTCTATCTTCTCAGCCTCGCTCATACGCTCCAGCAGGGTGCGCGTGGTGGCTTTTACATTGTCGAGGTTGCTGGCTATGTTGCTGAAGAAGGGTTCGCTGGTCTCATAGACGTAACACGCGCGGCTGCCCTCATCGCGCATACAGGTCAGCACCATTCCCTCAGATATGGTGATGGGTGCTTGAGCGTTGATCATCTGAAGCGACAAGGCGTAGTGGTCTTCAGCCGAGAGCACATCGCCCTCCTGCGCTTTTCTCAGCTCTTCAGGGCTGATGTCGAGAGCGAACTTCTCGCCCGTCAGCGACCCTTCGTAGATGAATTGCAGTGCGGCCTGCGAGTCGAGTATGACGTCGACGAATTTCTTTATGTCGCCTTCTGGCTGGCTGTAGGTGGCCAGGATCTGCTTCTTCATCAGTTCCTCGTTGCGGTGCATCACGTCAATTTTCATCAGGCGCTCATCTATGACATAGCGCACCGCAACACGGTCGTCACTGTAGGTGGCTCCCATCATTTTCACAACCTGCCCCAAGGATATGGGGCACTGTTTGTTCACTTCATCCACAGCCTCCTTGAGCCTGTTTTTAGCGCAGCCAGTGAGCAGCAGCAGCAAGAGCGCACACAGGGGCACTGCCGCATAGAGTTTTGCTTTGAATGTTCTCATTTTTTATATATACATTAGGTTGTTTTTGCCGTTTTCATGTGCAAAGATATGAATAATATTGTAAACAGCAAAAGTTTTTTGTGTGAAAGTGCCGCTGTTTCGCGAAAATTTTGTACTTTTGCAGCGAACTACACTAAAGACAAATCAACAACAAGAAAATGGAACAAGTTTTCAGCTACATTATCAGCTTTGGAGCGTCGGTGATGATGCCGATACTCTTTACCATCATTGGCGTGTGCATAGGCATGAAATTTGGCAAGAGCCTGAAGAGCGGCCTCTATGTGGGTGTGGGCTTTGTGGGCCTGGGCATCGTGACGGCGCTGCTCACCACCAACTTCGCCTCGCCGCTGCAGGCGCTGTCGAGCATCTTCGACCTCGACCTCAAGGTGTTCGACATGGGATGGCCGGCCGCCGCATCCGTGGCCTACAACACTGCAGTGGGCGCACTCATTATCCCCATCTGCCTGGGCATCAACTTCCTGCTGCTCGTTACGAAATGTACCCGCACGGTGAACATTGACCTGTGGAACTACTGGCACTTTGCGTTTATTGGCGCCGTGGCCTACTTCGTCATGGACCACTCGATGGGTTGGGGCTACTTTGCAGCCATTTCGTGCTACATCATTACGCTGGTGATGGCCGACAGAACGGCCGACAAGTTCCAGAAGTACTATACCGACCTGGACGGCATCAGCATACCGCAGCCTTTCTGCCAGAGCTTCACCCCGTTTGCCATAGGGCTGAACAAGCTCTTAGACATGATTCCCGGGTTCTCGAAACTCGACATCGATGCTGAGGGACTGAAGAAGAAATTCGGCGTGCTGGGCGAGCCCATCGTCTTGGGTCTCATCGTGGGCGGCCTCATCGGCGCACTGGCCCACTGGGACCACTTCAAGGACTTCTCGGCCTATGCCGCCACCTTTGAAAGCACCACCGACGCCGTCATGGCCATAGTGAAGAGCATACTCTTCCTGGGAGTGACGATGGCAGCCGTGATGGAGCTTATACCCCGCATTACCCGCCTGTTTATAGACGGCTTGATGCCTATCTCAGAGAAGACGAAGGAAGTGGTGGCAAAGAAGTTCCACGGCAAGAAGGTGTACATCGGCATGTCGCCCGCGCTGGTCATTGGCCATCCCACCACGCTGGTGGTGTCGCTGCTGCTCATTCCTGTGGCCATCGTGCTGGCAGTGTTCCTGCCCGGCAACCAGTTCCTCCCCCTTGCCTCGCTGGCCGGCATGTTCTACCTCTTCCCCATGGTGCTGCCCTACACTAAGGGCAATGTGGTGAAGACATTCATCATCGGCCTCGTGGCCCTGACCATCGGCCTCTACTTCGTCACCGATATGGCACCCGCCTTCACGGAGGCCGCCCACGAGGTGTATGCCGCCACGCAGGACGCCGCCGCCCGTGTGCCCGAAGGCAACTACGCCGGAGCGCTCGACTTCGCTTCCTCGCTCCTTGGATGGTGCATCTTCAAGTGCGTGGCCTATCTGAAATGGATTGGCGCCGGTGTGCTTACATTAGTCACCTTGGGCATGGTGGTGTGGAACCGCATGCGCATCGTGGCCGAGGAACGCCAAACAAAATGAAATCAACAGATATAGAAACGAATTACCATAATTGTTCGTAATTTTCTACTGTTACAATGACACGTCAGGAATATAAGGATATGTATGAGGTCGTTGGCGCTGCCATGGAAGTGTACAATACCTTGGGACGTGGTATGGCAGAGGCTGTCTATCAAGAGTCGCTTGCCAAGGAATTCTGTCTTCGTAACATGGAGGTGGAACGGGAGAAAGAGCTGCAGATGTATTACAAAGGAGAACTTTTGGAGAAAACGTATTTCGCAGACTTTTACTATAAAGGAATTGTCGTTGAACTGAAATCCGTACAGGAGATTACTTCTGACCATCGTGCACAACTCTTCAACTATATGCGTGTCACGCAGCAGCATCGCGGAATTCTTTTCAACTATGGTGAAGAAAGCCTTCACACAGAGCGTTATCTTTACCTCCCCATCTATGACGATTTCATCCTGTTGAACCAAGACAACTACCGCAATTACATTGATGATTATAATTATGGTCAATTACGGTAATTCGTTTCCAAAAGATAATAGTATTCATGTTAAATTTATGTATATGATGAAAAGATTATTTCTTTTAACAGTACTGCTGGCACTGGCATTATCTTCCCAAGCACAGCAGAAAGTGAACTTCCAGACGGCCTGCCACCCGGAGGACGTGAAACACTATGACACACCGACGCTGCGCGAGCGCTTTGTCATGGAGAAGGTGATGGTGGCCGACGAAATCAACCTCACCTACTCGCACTACGACCGCTTCATCTTCGGCGGCGCCATGCCAGTGAACAAGACGCTGAAGCTAGAGAACTTCCTGGAGCTAGGCCTCGACGTAGACCCCAACATCAAGGAGAAGTACTTCATGTACAACCGTGAGCTGGGCGTGGTGAACTGCGGCCAGGGCGACGGCGTGGTCATTGTTGACGGCAAGGAGTATGCCCTGTCGCCGAAAGAGGCGCTCTACATTGGCCGGGGCCACATAGCCAAGGACAAGGACGTGAACAAGGAGGTGCTCTTCCGCTCGAAAGACCCGCAGAACCCCGCAAAGTTCTATCTGAACAGCGCCACAGCCCACCAGCACTACAAGACGCAGTGGATTACCCTCGACGGGCGAAAGGGCTCGCTGAAGGCCGCTGTGTGGGGGCCCGTCGGCTCGCTCGAAGAGTGCAACAACCGCACCGTCTACAAGCTCATCGTAAACGATGTACTGGAAGAGGGACCCTGCCAGCTGCAGCTCGGCTTGACGCAGCTGAATCCCGGTGCAGCATGGAACACTATGCCGCCCCACACCCACGGACGCCGCATAGAAGCCTATTACTACTTCAACCTGCCCGAGAAGCAGACCATTGCCCACATCATGGGCGAGCCCCAGGAGAGCCGCGTGGTGTGGCTCCACAACGAGCAGGCCATCATGAGCCCTGAGTGGAGCATGCATGCCGCTGCCGGCACCTACTACTACACCTTCATCTGGGGCATGGCCGGCGAGAACCTTTACTACAACGACAAAGACGAGATTCCCGTCATTGATATACGGTGATGAACGGTTTTACGGATTTCAGTTTTCCTATTTGGCTACGCCGCCCTAATCCGTAAGTCTATATGTTCTCTATTAAATACGAAAACAAGTAAATCGATAATAACACAATGACACCCGTACAAACAGTAAAAATGAGCAACTTCCGCTGGGTTATCTGCGGACTGCTGTTCCTCGCAACAACCATCAACTACATGGACCGCCAGGTGCTGTCGCTTACCTGGAAAGACTTTATCGCACCCGACTTCCACTGGACCGACGATGACTATGGCACCATCACCGGTCTGTTCTCCATCTTCTATGCCGTGGCCAACCTCTTCGCAGGAAAGTTCATCGACTGGATGGGCACGAAGAAGGGCTATCTCATTGCCATCTTCGTGTGGAGCGTGGGAGCCTGTCTGCACGCCGCCTGCGGATGGGGGGCTGTAGGACTGGCCGGAGGCAGCATCACTGCCCTCACCACCATCAGCGTGTGGCTGTTCCTGGCCTGCCGCATGATTCTCGCCGTGGGCGAGGCAGGCAACTTCCCCGCAGCCATCAAGGTGACGGCCGAGTATTTCCCAAAGAAAGACCGAGCCTTCTCTACCTCCATCTTCAATAGTGGCGCCTCGGTGGGTGCGCTCGCCGCTCCTGCCACCATTCCCCTCTTGGCCCGTGCATGGGGCTGGGAGATGGCATTCATCATCATCGGCGCACTGGGCTTCTTCTGGATGGGACTGTGGACGTGGCTCTACGACAAACCCGCCAAGAACAAGCGTGTGAACCAGGCCGAGCTCAACTACATTGAGCAGGACAGCGACATTGCCACCGTGCAAGACCGCGACAACATTAAGGAAGAGAAGACCATCCCCTTCCTCGACTGCTTCAAATACAAGCAGACGTGGTCGTTCATCGTGGGTAAGTTTATGACCGACGGCGTGTGGTGGTTCTTCCTCTTCTGGGCACCTGCCTACTTCAGCGACCAGTATGGCTACACCAGCGACTCCACCATGGGCATCTTGCTCATACTTACGCTCTATCTCATCGTCACCGTGGTGAGCATCGGCGGTGGATATCTGCCCACCTATTTCGTAGAGAAGAAAGGCATGAACCCCTATCTGGGCCGCATGCGCGCCATGCTTATCTTTGCCTGCTTCCCCCTCTTAGGCTTGCTCGCACAGCCACTCGGCGCCTTCAGCGCATGGTGGCCCGCCATCCTCATCGGTTTCCTCGGTGCTGGCCATCAGGCATGGTCGGCCAACCTCTTCAGCACCATCGGCGACATGTTCCCCAAGAGCACCATCGGCACCATTACGGGCATTGGCTCCATGGCTGGTGGCATCGGCTCGTTCCTCATCAACAAAGGCTCTGGTAAGTTCTTTACCTGGGCCGACGGACAGGGCGACGCCTTCTCTTTCTTCGGCTTCGACGGCAAGCCCGCTGCCTACATGGTGGTGTTCTGCATCTGCGCCGTGGCCTACCTCATCGGTTGGTTCATTATGAAGAGCCTCGTGCCGAAGTACAAGCCCATCGTCATTGATGAGCAATAAGCAAAGTAAATCGTAAATAATATGCGATGCCGTCAAATGAGCGGAGCGGTCATGCCGCTCCGCTTCTCCTTCCTAGCAGCAGCACTGCTCATGCTGCTCACTGTCTCTGCCCGTGAGCGAAAGAACTTCGATGCCGACTGGCGCTTCATCCTGGCCGACTCAGCCGCCATGGCGCAGCCAAGCTACGACGACAGCCACTGGCGCATGCTCAGCGTGCCCCACGACTGGGCACGCGAGGGCGACTTCTCGGCCGCCAACCCAAGCGGAGCAGGAGGTGGCGCACTGCCCGGCGGCGTGGGGTGGTACAGAAAGCATTTCTACGTTGGTAATGAGCAATTAGTAATGAGCAATGATGCCCGCGCTCAATTCTTCATCGAGTTCGACGGTGTGTATATGAACAGCACCGTCTATGTGAACGGCACTGAGGTGGGGCACCGCCCATACGGCTACAGCTCGTTTGAGTACGACATCACACCCTTACTCCGCAAGGGCGACAATGTGGTGGCGGTGAGGGTCGACAACAGCGACCAGCCCAACTCGCGCTGGTACAGTGGCTGCGGCATCTACCGCCATGTGTGGCTCACACGCACACACCCTGTGCACGTGAAGCATTGGGGCGTGCATGCCGAGAGCAGCTTGCAGCTGCCCAACGGCTATGTCAGGGTGGAGGTGGAGATAGAGAACCCCACAAGCCAGAAAGCGAAGGTAGAGCACCACCTTATTGACCAAAAGGGGCGTGTGGTGGCACGTTCTCAGGGGGGGCAGTCGAAGATGGCGGTGAGGCATCCATCAACCTGGAGCTGCGACAACCCCTATGTCTACACCTTGCGCACACTGGTGAAGGTGGGCGGAGAAGTGGTTGACCAGGTCGACACGCCCACGGGCTTCCGCAGCTTCAGCTTCGACCCGCAGCGTGGGTTCAGTCTTAACGGCAAGAACTTCAAAATCAATGGCGTATGCGAGCACCACGACTTCGGATGCCTTGGCGCAGCACTCAGCGAGGATGCCCTGCACCGCAAGCTGACAAAGCTGAAGCAGATGGGCGTAAACGCCATACGCTCTTCACACAATCCGCCAGCACCCGAACTGCTTGCCATGTGCGACACCATGGGCCTCATCGTCATGGACGAGAGCTTCGACATGTGGCGGCGCAGAAAGACACAGAACGACTATGCCCGATTCTTCGACGAATGGCATGAGCGCGACCTCACCGACCTTGTGCTGCGCGACCGCAACCACCCCTGCATACTCATGTGGAGCATAGGCAACGAGGTGCTGGAGCAGTGGAGCAGCGCCGAGGCCGATACGCTCACCTTAGAGCAGGCCAACCTTATACTGAATGCCGGACACGATGCCACAACACTGGCCAAGGAGGGAGAGACAAGCGTGCAGAGCCTACTCACAAAGCATCTGGCCGACATAGTGCACCGCCACGATGCCACGCGACCCATCACTGCCGGATGCAACGAGCCCAGCCCCGACAACCATCTGTTCCGCAGCGAAGCCATAGACATCATTGGCTTCAACTATCACCACCAGTGGGTGAAAGACGTGCCGAAGAACTTTCCCGGCAAGCCATTCCTGTTCTCAGAGAGCGTCAGCGCACTGCAGACACGAGGCTACTACATGATGCCCAGCGACACCGTGTACAAGGCTCCCGTAGAGTGGTGGCTCCCATACGCCGACCCGTCGTTCATGTGCTCAGCCTACGACAACATGCATGCCTCATGGAGCTCCACACACGAGGAGCTTTGGGACGTGGTGAAGCATACACCCTTCTGCGGCGGACAGTTTATATGGACCGGATTCGACTACATAGGTGAGCCCACACCCTACGGCTTCCCCGCACGCAGCAGCTATTTCGGACTTATCGACCTGGCAGGATTCCCCAAGGACACCTATTACATGTACCAGAGCGAGTGGACTACAGAGCCCATGCTACACCTCTTCCCCCACTGGAACTGGCTACCGGGGCAGACCATCGACCTTTGGTGCTACTACAACCAAGCCGACGAGGTGGAGCTCTACATCAACGGGCGGAGCCAGGGCGTGCGACGGAAGAAGAGCCACGACGCTAACGGATGGAAGCCCGCGCTCACCACAGAGTATCATGCAGGCTGGCGTGTGGCGTATGAACCGGGAGAGCTGAAGGCCGTGAGTCGCAAGAACGGACAAGTGGTGTGCCAACAGACCATACGCACTGCCAGCGCTCCCGCCGCCATACGTCTAAGCATCGACTATGCCGGAAACTACCTTACCTTTGTTAACGCCGAGGTAGTGGATGTCAACGGCACCCTCTGCCCCTGGGCCGACGATCAGCTCTTCTTTAGCACAGAGGGCAGCGGCACAGCCATCGTGGCCACCGACAATGGATGCCAGACGTCGATGGAGCGCTTCACCGCCCCGCAGCGCAAGGCGTTCCATGGAAAGTGCATCGCAGTGGTGCAAGGGCACGGCACACTCACCGCCAAAGGCTACGGGCTAGACGCTGCATCAATAGTCTTCTGACTAGCCTGCAGGTCAACTGCTATATCATTGCCATCTTTTTTGCCGTCTTCTCCTTAAATCTATATTCTGCGCGGGAGTGCCTACGGGCGCCTTGCGCTCTCCTCACCCCTCGGCCCTAAGGGAGCCTCCCCTCAGGGGAAAGGCGACGGGCCGAACCATCCTTGGTTCAGAAGAGGAGGCCATACCGCACGCGCGCAATATATACGCGCGCATGATCGTGTGGTGCTTGCACCTCTTGCACCACACAGTGACCTTAGCTGCCTAAGCACCCCCTCTTTGCCCCCACCACAAAGTGCATAAATATTCATTTCTGTGGAGCCGCCCCGTGAGAAAAAGTGGCCGCCGCGTGAAAAAAAGGAGGCGACTTTTTTTCACGGGGCGGCTCCACGTGGGAAAAACGGGCCGTCATGGGTCAGCGGCACGCCGTTATGCATAAATATACACACGAAGTGAATAAATATGCAGGATGAAACATAGAGAAAAGCATGAGACAAATAGAAACAGTCAGCTCACGCTGGTTACCTCGCCACGCGAAACATGGCCGATGGAGGGCGATTGTGGTGCAAGTGGTGCAAGCACCTTTCACTCACGCGCGCGTATATATAGGGTTTTTCATCCGGCCAATACATTCGGGGCAGTCAACATCCCACCCCTGCAGGCCGAGGTGTGAGGAGAGCGAAGGAGGCAAAATAGATTGTCCTTTGTTGTTCCGTTGTCGTTTTACACGCTAAACTGATGAGAGCGTTTCATGACAACCGGAAGAACAAAGGACAATACTATATTCTTTTTTCGTTTATTCGTTTCTACTTCTTGCGCTCCTTCCAGAGCTTAGTCATATCCTCCAGGGTCTTTCCCTTGGTCTCGGGCACAAGCTTCCACACGAAGATGGCAGCCACGATGCAGATGATGCCGTAGAGACCGTAGGTGAACCAGTGGCCGAAGTTCTCGTCGCCGCCAAGCTTCATGTTGAACATGGGCACGAAGGTGCTGCTGACGATGAAGTTGAAAATCCACTGGAAGGCGACGGCAATGGCCACAGCTCCGCCACGGATGGTGTTGGGGAAGATTTCAGCGATGAGCACCCACGTGATGGGTCCCCATGAGAACATGAACGAGGCGGAGTAGATGAGCAGCGATGCGGCGGTGACGAGTGCCAGACTCTCATTGCCGAAGGTGATGGCCACGCCAAAGGCGCCAATGGCCATGCCCAAAGAGCCGTAGATGAGCAGCGGCTTGCGTCCCCACTTCTCGACGGTGAAGATGGCCACGAGTGTGAAGAGAATGTTGATGACACCCATGAATACGGTGAGGATCATCGGGTTGTCCATGCCCATGTCGCCGAAGATGCGCGGTGCATAGTAGAGCACGGCATTGATGCCCACGGCCTGCTGGAACACAGAGAGCATGATGCCCACGAAGATGCACATAACACCGTAGGTCATCAGTTTCTCGGTCTTCACCGTCATGGTGTCCTTGATGTCCTGGAGTATCTGGGCAGCCTTGCTGCTGCCGTTGATACGCGAGAGAATGCCCAGGGCTTTATTGTCCTGCCCTATGCTGACGAGGTAGCGCGGTGTCTCGGGCACGAAGCAGATGAGCAGGGCGAAGAGTCCGGCAGGCACGGCCTCAGAGCCGAACATATAACGCCAGCCCGTGGTAACGGTCCACTGTGCGGCGGGGGTGATGGCGGCAATGCCCTTGCCCATCTCCTCGACGAGCGGCTGGATGTGGTCGCCCAGAATGAAGAAGTTGACGAAATAGACCACCAGCTGACCGAAGATGATGGCAAACTGGTTCCATGATACAAGCATGCCGCGGATATTTGACGGGGCCACCTCGCCGATGTACATGGGGCAGATGGCCGAGGCGAGGCCCACGCCGATGCCGCCAATGACACGGTAGATGTTGAACATGATGAGCAGTGAATAGGTGGGGGTGCCGTGCTCAAAGAACAGGAACTCGGGGTCCATGCTGCCCAGGGCAGAGATGAAGAACAGCAGTCCTGCAATGATGAGCGACTTCTTGCGGCCCAGACGGGTGGCCAAGAGTCCGGAGAGTGCCGAGCCGATGATGCAGCCTATGAGGGCTGAAGCAGAGGTGAAGCCGTGCCACCCGTCGGTATAGGCGAAGTCCTTGGCCTCCATGAAGAATGCTTGCAGTCCTTTCTCTGCGCCAGAGATGACCGCAGTGTCGTAGCCGAAGAGCAGTCCGCCCAATACGGCCACCATGACAATGGAAATGAGGTAGCCGCGACTACCCTTGTCTGTTTGTACCATAGTGCTTTGTTTTTGTTGTTTTTGTTGTTTATAGTTTAATGTTCAGTTTAGTCTTCTTCAGGTCTTTGTCGGCGCTCGACGTGCCGACCATCAACTCATAGTCGCCAGGCAGCACCCGCATGGCATTAGTGGCAGCGTCCCAGCACTCGAAGCGCTGCACAGGCAGGGTGATGTCGGTCTTCTTGCTTTCGCCAGGCTGCAGTTCTACACGGGCATAGCCGCAGAGCGTCTTCAACGGGGCGGCAGCATCGGCGGGGCGGCGCATATACACCTGCACTATCTCGGTGCCGGCCATGGCACCAGTGTTCTTCACGTCTACACTCACGGTCACCGTCTGTCCGTCAAGGCTCTGCAGGGCTTTGGGCTTGCTTGTGGTGAAGGTGGTGTAGCTGAGTCCATAGCCGAAGGGGAAAAGCGGTTCGCCACGGAAGAAACGGTAGGTGCGCCCCAAGCCTGCCCCTTGTCCCTCACCACTCGAGGGATAAGGAGCCATGCGGTAGTCGTCGAAGGGAGGCAGCTGCGAGTCGTCCTTGTAGAAGGTGACGGAGAGCTTGCCCGACGGGTTGTAGAGGCCGAAGATAACGTCGGCCAGGGCATTGCCTCCCTGCTCGCCAGCATACCATGCCTGTATGATGGCGTCGCAGGTGTCCATCTCCGGGCTAAGGGCAACGGCTGAGCCGCTACAGCACACGAAGATAATCTTCTTGCCTGCGTCGTGAAGGGCTTTCAGCAGCTCGCGCTGCACACGCGGCAGCTCAATGGTGGTACGGTCGCCGCCGTCGAATCCCTCGGCATTGACGCGTGCCTGCTCCTTCTCAAGGTTGGGCGAGATGCCTCCCACGAAGATGATAGTGTCGCAGCCGCTGGCGGCCTGCAGCACCTCGCTGGCAGAGTATTCGTGCTCGCCCGTCTGCTCCAGCACCAGTGTGGTGCTGCCGTCGGCGGACTCGGTCTGTCCTTTCACCACCATCTGGGCGGTTTTCCATGTAGTGATGCCGCAGGCTGGAGTGTATTTCACCTCGCCTATCTTGTTGCGAATGCCTTCAAGAGGTGTAACGGTGTGGCTCGGCTGCCCGAAGTATATGCCCCAGAGCATGGTGGAGTCGGCGGCGTTGGGTCCCATCACCATTATTGACCTCCCCTCTGCCCCCGAGGATGCTGTCTGGCTGGTGGAAGGAGCTGCCATGCCCCCCTTGGAGGGCGCGAGATTGACCAAAGGCAGTATGCCGTTGTTCTTCAGCAGCACCATCTGCTCGCGGGCCATCTGCAGTGCCAGCTGCTTGTGCTGCTCTGAAGCAATGACGCTTGTGGGTATGTTCGACCAGGGCACACGGCTGTCGTCGTCAAACTCGCCTAAGAGGAAGCGGCCTTTCAGCAGGCGGCGCACACTCACGTCGAGGTCTTCCTCCTTGATGTCGCCGCGCTGTATGGCCTGCGGCAGATTGTTGTATATGCGGCCGCACTCCACGTCGGTGCCGCTGAGCACACCCTTGGCCGATGCGGCGGGAGCGTCGGCACTTACGCCATGACGGTCAGGCATGTAGAAGTCGTTGATGGCACCGCAGTCGCTCACCACAAGGCCCTTGAATCCCCACTCCTCGCGCAGGATGTGCTGCAGCAGCCGGTTGGAACCGCAGCAGGGATCGCCCTCGAAGCGCTGGTAGGCACACATCACCTCCTGCACGTCGCCCTCCTGCACCAGGCGCTTGAAGGCGGGCAGATAGGTCTCATAGAGGTCGCGCTGCGACAGCTGTTCCACGTTCATCTTGTGGCGCAGCTTTTCCGGTCCGCTGTGCACGGCGAAGTGCTTGGCACAGGCAAGCAGCTTGTAGAAAGCGCTACCTGCTGTCTTTCCCTGTAGTCCCCTCACCACGCGCAGCCCCATCTGCGCATTGAGCAGAGGGTCTTCGCCGTAGGTCTCCTGTCCTCGGCCCCAGCGCGGGTCACGGAAGATGTTGATATTTGGCGTCCAGAACGACAATCCCTGATATTGCCTCATGGCGTTTCCGCTGCGAAGCAGGGCGTTGTACTTGGCGCGGGCCTCGTCACTCACAGCGGTATAGATGCGCTCCACCAGCTCCTCGTCAAACGAGCAGGCCATGCCTATGCACGAGGGGAAGACGGTGCTCACTCCATTGCGCCCCACACCGTGCAGCGCCTCGCTCCACCAGTTGAACTGCGCTATGCCCAGCCTTTTGATGGCGGGCGACGAGTTCATCATCAGCTTCACCTTCTCTTCCAGAGTGAGGCGGTTGAGCAGGTCCTCCACACGCTCGTCTATCGGCAGGTTGCCATCGCGGAACTTCATCGGCGTCTGGGCAAAGGAAACGGCAAGCGATAAGTGATAAGCAATAAGTATCACCGCCACTTTCACAGCCCGTAGCGCCAGGTCTTTTCTTTTATTCATCATACCGTTCGTTTAATCTTTTGTTATGTCAATCTCTCTCTAGTTCTTGCGCCAGTTCTTGTGTCGGTTTATTTCACCACGAACTTACGCCCCTCGCAGATATAGATGCCTGCGGGCAGCCCCTCAGTGTTGGTGGCGTTGCGGCGCACCAGACGTCCGCGCATGTCGTAAATGTTGCGGGGACGCTGCAGGCTGACGATTTCGGGTACCGCCGTGTCGATGGCCTTCACGAAGAGCAGACCCTCGCTGAGTCGGGTAGTATCCCACTCTATGCCGCCCTGCATGTCGAAGATGGGCGTGCCCGTAACGGTGGCAGCATTGAAGATGCGTATGCTGTCGCCCACCTTCAGTGTGTTCGTTTCTGAGGGCACTATGCGTATGGTGCCGTTAATGGCGAGCGTCTTGATGCCATCGAGGTTGGTGCAGCCAGGCGCTGTAGCAGTAGCACACTTGGCGGCGTTGATGACGATGACGCCAGTAGTGGCTATCGACACGTTTCTGTTGCTGAAGTAGAGCGTGCCCGTGGTTGAAGTGGGCAGCAGGCCCGGGCGCAGCATTCCCTTCACATTGACAGTAGAGTTGATGAGCGCGTTGGTCTGCTTGTTCATACCAGAGAGGGTACCGTTAGCCCCCACTGTGAGTGCGCCGCTGCCCAGTCGTCCGTTGCCCGTGAGCGCCAGCTCGCCCTCATTGATATTGGTTGACCCAGTGTTGTCGTTGCTGCCTGACCACGTCACCTTGCCCGTGCCCACCTTGTTGAAAATGGAGTTGGCAGTGATGGTGCCGGCGAAGCTGAAGTTCTCGTCACAGCCTATCTGCCACGTGTTAGTGCCCGATGCTCCGCCGCCGAAGTCGCTGATGCCGCCCAGGCTGCCCGATCCGGCCAGCTTGCCTATGTGGAAGCTCTTGGCGGTGTTCAGCACAAGTATGCCAGCGGGAATGTTCATCGTGCCCTCAGGCATGCCGCTGTTGGTGTCGAGCGTAAACCGCCCTGAGGGGTCGCCGTTCGAAGCAGGCTTCAGCGTGCCCTTGAAGTTGGCAAGCTTCAGCTGCATCTTGGTGCGTGTGGCATACCACTTGCCGCTGCCGCTGCCACCGGAACGCACGGGGCAGGAAATGGTGATGGTGCCCTCGCCGGTGATGGTGTTAGAGTAGGTGGCATCGTTCACCAGATTCCATGTGCCGCTCTTGTTCTTCGCCACCACGATGGCATAACTGCTGCCAGCGTGCTCGCTCAGTGTTCCGCCCTGAAACTCCACCGTCTTGGCGGGCATGTTGGTGTTGACACACTGCACGGTGCCTGCCTGTATGATGAGGCGCGTCAGGCTGTTGTTCGAGGTATTGAGCTTCATCCAGCCGTTGCCTTTCTTTGTGAGCACGCTGCCCGACATGGCGCGGTCGACAATGAAGTCGGCCGAGTTGTTGATGACGCCGCCTTCGTCGCCCATGAAGGCTATGGGCGAGCCGTTGGTCACGGCAGCCGTGGTGCGCAGCTCTGCACCGTTCTCGATGATAAACTTCGTGGCAGCTGTGGTGACGCCGCCCAGGTTGCCCTTAGGCTGGGTGCTGTTGGCCAGCGAGGTAACGCTCACCACGCCGCCGCTCAGCCGATTGCCACCAGTATAGGTATTGTCGGTCTTGATGGTCAGCGAGCCGCTGCCCTGCTTCACCAGGGTAGTGTTGCCCACCAGTCTTCCGTTGCCGGTAAAGTTGTATGCCTTGGTGTTGTCCACCAGCACGGTGTCAGCCTCCAAGTCGCCGCTCAGGTTAACGGCAAAGTTGGCTGCGCTGTCGGTGAAGCAAACGTAGTCGCCCGTGACGAAGAAGTTGCTCTGGCCCTCGCCATCGACGAAGTTCTCGGTATCGGCCATGTTCCACACGTTTGACACGGCTCCCGTCCACGTCACAAAGCCTGCATCGCGAACGCCGGCAATGACGAGGTAGATGTTCTGGTCGCGCTGCTCAAGCGATGTCTTCAGCTTGGTGCCCAGTCCCTCTATCCTGATGTTGCTGAGCGAACCGGTAATGCTCTCTGCAGTGGCTATGAGATACTCGCCAGGCTGCGGGTCGCCATCGGCCATGTTGTTGAACTCGAATACGGGTGTAAGATACTGCGGCCCGTACTGCCAGGTCTTACGCTCTATGCTCAGGGTCTTCGTCTTCACCTGGTCGCAGTCGCTGCCGTTGATGTCGAATACGATGCGGGCGCCCATGCCCAGTTCTAGCGACTCGGTGGTGACGGTGCCTATGTGGTCAGCGCGTCCGGGGCGCAGCTTGGCGCCGTAAAGCATACTGATGCTCTGGAACTGTCCGCCGTCGCTGTTCAGCTCAGCAAAGCGGTTGAGCCAGAGCGGTGACTTCAGCATGGAGCCGTCGAAGTTGACGACACCTGCCCAGATGTCGGTATTGCCAGAATTGGTGAACGCGGCCTTAGGCAGATTAAGCACGCCGTCGCCCTGCTTCACCAGCCGGGCTTCTCCTGCCAGTGCTCCGCCATTCACGGTGCAGGTATAGTATGTGCGTTCAATCTTGGCATTGCCGTTGGTCACGGCGCTGTTGGTGCCCTGCACCCACGACGGCACGTTGAACGTCACCACCCAGGGGCTGGCGCCATCAGCTATAGTCACCTCCGTGTCATTGGTCTCGCACACGATGAAGTGTTCGTCGCTGTTGCCTATGGTGCCACCGTTATGCACCTCGGTGCGCCCGGTCATGGTGAATGGCGGCGGTGCCACGGTAATGTTTTCTAGCTCGCCCAGGAAATAGCTGGTGTGAGGCGGCTGGTTGTAGCCCATACTCTCCCACACCATGCCCTGACGGTACTGGTGGTCGTGCCACAATGTGTAGTTGCGGTAGTTGGTCTTGATATTGGTGGTGTATACGCGCACATACTTATTGTCAGAGGTGCGCACGATGATTTCCTCGCGCCAGTCGCCCAAGATGTCGCCTGCAGCCGAAGGGGTGTTCTTCGTCCAGTTGCAGTTGGCGGTGCCGTCGGCGGTGAAGACGATACTGCCATCGGCCTTGAACACACGTGCAGCGCCTTCGCGGCTGCTGGCGCCGTCGAGTCCTTCCTCCAAGAGGTCGCCGTCCCAGTAAATGCGCCAGTTGTTGGTGAAGCCGCCAGGTGCACCGCTGATCACCTTGTCGGCCACGCACGACACGGTGCCCGACTGGCTGGAGTGGCCTATGGCGCCGGGATAGTTGTTACTGAAGTTTCCGCACAGGGCACGGCCGTCGTCGCTCGTCGACTGCAGTCGATAGTAAATCTTTCCTGTTGTGCCGTTGCGGTAGTTCATAGCAGGATGGTCCTCGTTGCAGGCAAAGATCTCCTGTCCGTGGCGGTAGGGGTCGAAGTCGCTGCAGTGCTGAGCGTCACCGTGTCCCAGGCCCGTGGTGTGCAGACCCTTGCCGTTATCGTCGATCACCATTGAGCCGAACACTATCTCGTCGCGTCCGTCCCAGTCTACATCGGCAATGCCATAGTTATGGTAGCCCTGTCCGAACCAGGCTCCCGACTCGCCCTTCCATTCCCAGTAGAGCGTCAGGGCGTGCGTCTGCGGGTCAACGCTGAAGGCCTTCATGTGGTGCTTGGTATAGCAGCCGCGGCCCAGGAAGATAAAGGCTTTGCGCCCGTCGAGGAAGGGTGCGCCGAAGTAGTGCTTCGTAGAACGGTGGCCATAGCCGTCGCCCCAGTCGTTGGCATTGCCGCGTGGCAGGGGATAGGCCATGGGTGTGAAGTTTGCCTTTCCGTTAGTGTTTTCATAAAGCTTGCCCGTCTGTCCTTCCATGTAGAGCAGGTACTCGTTGCCATAGTTGGTATAGGCCAGGTTGCCGTCGCTCTGGTTCACGGTGTTGCGGGTGTTCGTGTTCATGTTGCCAATCTTGGTGGTAGAGCCGTCGGGGTGATGTATAATCATGTTGTCGGCACCACGCATCAGCACCTCGGCGCGTCCGTCGCCGTCCCAGTCATAGCCCACGGCGTCGTACTGCTCGTCGGGGCCGCTCACCATGTTCGGGCCAAGGTCGATGTACCACAGCCGCTCGCCCTTCAGGTTGTAAACGTCGAGCACGTTGTAGGCCGAGTCGTTGTTGATCGACATCTTGTCGGGGGTGTAGTTACGCTTCAGTATGAACTCCGACACGCCGTCGCCGTCGAGGTCGGCCAGGGCAATGTCGTTAATGTCGTACTTGCTGGTGATGTCGGTGCCCCGCCTGGAGTACAGCTTACCCACGGCAAACTGCTTGTACTGTGCGCCCCAGCGCGTCACCTCGGCGCTCTTCTCCTGCTCTACGCCACGCACCACGGCTGCCACCTGGTATTTAGAAGTGGCATTGCCGCCCGTGTCGCTATAGTTCGACACCTTCAGGGGTGTGTCGTTCAACTTTGTGCCGTTGCGGTAGAGGTTATACTCCGTGTCGTAGTACTCCTCGCCAAAGATGCGCCAACTCACAAAGTTGCCCGAACCGGCGGGTACAGCCACCAGTCCGCGGTCTAGTTTGTCGGTAGGCCGCTGTGCCTGTCCGCTCAGACAGTAGCAGGCCAGCAGGGCCATTGTCAGTAATAGTCTTTTCATTTTTCCGTGTTCGTTTTAGTGTTTCGTTTTTATTTTCGTTCTCTTTCTTGTTTTTTTATTTTTTTATGCGGTTGCAAAGGTACGAAGTTTTTTCCGAACCACCAAATAATGTGCTAGTTAATCTACCCCTAAATGGATAAAGAAAATGCACAATGGCACAATAACCCTTTGGGCCAACTGGCCTCAAAAGTACCAGCAGGCCCAACGGGCAGTCCAAACAACGTTGTAAACGTTTGTTAAGCTACGCTGCCAGCGCAGCCAAGCCACTTATTTGATGCGATAGAGCACCACAACAGCGATGGCCAGCACGACGGCCAGTGCCACCATGAACCACCACAGCCACTTCAGAATCTTCTTTCGGCGCTCAATGGCCAGCAGGCTCTTGCGCTTAAACCAGCTGGCATCATCCATACCGTGGTGATGCTTATGATTGTGGTGATGGTGATGGTGTTCGTGTGTTTCTGACATAGTCTTTCTTTTATGTTATTTCATTATTAATCTCACTGCTGAGTTCAAGCCGCTGGGCACGGGCTGCCACTGGTCGTAGCGCGTACGCTTGTAGTTGATGTCCACAACATTGATGTCGTCCATCTTGCGCCACTGCACATCACGGCGGTCGAGGTCGGCTATGCGGTTGGCGGGCAGGTTGGTCACTTCTATGCGCAGCTCGTTGTCGCCTGCATGCAGTGCTCCTTTGGTGTCGAGTACGAAGGGTACGCTCCACGCACAGCCTATGAACTGGCCATTGATGTAGACGCGGGCACTCTCGCGCACATCGCCGAGGTCTATCAGCCAGTTGCCGGCAGCCATTTGCTTCTTGCTCATCTTGAAGTGCGTGGTGTAGATGCCGGTGCCCATGGTGATGCGTGTCAGCTCATCCAGCGTCTCCCACGTCTGGGGCTTATTCATCTGGTAGGTCTTGCCCACCGTAGGAGCCTCTTCAGTGAATGAAAGAGTCCAGGGGCCTTCCATGTCGATGGCTTCTTCCTGGTGGTTGGGCTGCACCATGGCATGGCTCAGTGTATAGTCTATGTTAGAGCCGCCCGTCGGTTCGTTAAAGGTCTGCAGAATCATCGACTCGCCGCTACGCAGAGTAATGCCTATGCCCTCGTCGTTGAAGTCGGCCATGGTGATGTCGCCGTTCAGCGGGTTAAACCATCGCGCTCCCTTGAAGTCTACGGCCAGAGGCACACGGGCATCAATGTCGTTGGGTGTCAGGTTGGCAATGAAGTAGTGGTAGCCGTTGGCGTTGCTGCGGCGTATGGTCCTCAGGCCCTGCTGCGTTTTCATAGCCTCAGCCCTGGCAGTCTTGGCCATCTCTGCCTTGTCAATGCCGTACATCACGTGTGCTCCCTGTGCCTTCAGCTGTTCAATGTGCTGCTTCACCTGCTCTGGCATCTCGCCGCTGCCGGGAATTATCAGCCCCTTGTAGCGGGTGCCGGCAGCGGTCTGCAACCTGCCGTCTTTATAAGTGGTGCCCATGAGCAGGCGCTCACTAATGTAGTCGCAGTCGTAGCCGGCCTTGTCAATGTCGAGTATGGCCTGCCTGAACTCTGGCATGAGCTTGCCCATGGCGTGGATAGAGAACTGCATCAGCAGTTTGCCTGTGTTCTTTTTCCATGCATCGCGCACAGGCAGCAGCACCAAGAAGTCGTTGTCGGGCTGCCCCCACTGCAGGAAGCTCTGGCAGCGCTCCACATACTGCATGAAGTAGGGGGCGTCGCGCCAGATGCTGTTGGTGGGACTCATATCTATCGAGGCATAGAACTTCCAGCCAGGCCACTCATCATCCTTTGGCGAATAGCAGGTGCCGTGGAAGAAGATGTGGTTCACTCCTGCGCAGAACATCAGGTCGAGGTCGGGCTTCAGCTGCGATAGCGAGGTGCGGAAATGCTCGGTGAGCCAGGTGAAGGTCTCGCTGCTGGTATAGGGCTTTCCGCATACGTGGGCTGCCGACGGGGCGTACTTGAACATAGAGTAGTCCGAGTCGTTCTTGCGTGTCTTGCCAGGGTCGGTGCGCAGTCCTTTGATGCCGAGGTCGCTCAGGCCGAAGCCCTCAATCTCGGGTATGTCGACGGCGGCGTAGCAGTCGATGAGATTGGCTGGCGAGCCATGGGCCTGATTTCTGGTAATGGCTCCGTGCTGGTGTGCCCATGCCGTCCACTGCTGGGTAAAGTTCTCCAGAATGAGGTCGCCCAGTGTCTCCCGGTAGTCGCTTAGCACCTTCGGGTCGTTAGCTATCAGCGCTGGCAGATGGTTCTCCAGCTTATAACCGCGACGCTTCTCAAACTCTTTCAGCAGCGTGGGAGTCCAAGTAGCGGCCTCCACCTCATAGGAATCGTTGAAGAAAGTATGAGGATAAGGGGTGTTGGTGCGCTCAAACGCCTGCTCAATGTGGCGCAGATAATTGGCCACCGCTGTGCGGTCGAAGTGGTCTATCACCAGTCCGTCGCCGCCAGGTGCAGGGCGCTTCACCTTCATCACTCCATACTTTATATACAGTGCCACCACCTTGCAGCCACTTGTTTTCTGCGTGTCGGCAATGGTCAGCTTGGCGTCGTTCACACGTTCTGTCACATCCATGGCCTGACCGTCGGGGGTGTAGAGCATCACTTTGTGCAGCACGGCGTTCTTAGCATCCCTCTCAGGGAGCGAGAGGTCGGCCACGTTAGCGCCAGTGGCGTCGGGCTGCAAACCCCTGTGCCCATTGACGGTTGACCACACTCCGTCGCTGTCTATCTCTTTCTCCACAAAGATAACCCTGCAAGCGCTCTCCTCCAACGGCACCCACGGACCGCCGAAAGGCCAGCCCGTGCCCGTGGCCATGTCCAGCTCAATGCCGTTCTGCCGGCACTGCTCTTCGGTGTAGCGCAGCATGCTGAGCCACTCATCGCTCAGGTATTCAATGTTGTTGGCCTGATTGCCCTGCACACCGTAGATGGGCGTTATCTCCACCGCCCCGATGCCGTGACGGGCATATTCCTGCAGGTTCCACTGCAGGTTCTCCCTGTCAACGGCCGAGCCGAGCCACCACCACCGTGTGCCCGGCTTCGCCTCAGTGGTTGATGTGGGCCATGACTGCGCCCTTGCAGGGCTAAACAACAGGGGGGAAAGGATGAATAATAAGCCTATGATAAACCTTAATCGCATAAAAATTATATTACTGTTGATGATTCAATTAACAATGCTGCTCCTATCTTCTCTACAATACCGGTTACGAGCGCATTTCCCATGAGAAACGCGCGCCGAACGTCGCTAACACCCGATGTATGATTGTCGGGGAACATGTTGAGACGTTCCAACTCTAAAGGAGTAAGTCGGCGGTAACGTCCGCTTGGGCATAACACGATATGCTTGAAGCGGGACGGGGCTGCGCCTCCTTCGCCGGTGATGATAGTTCGACTGGGAAGGTCAAGATGGTCGGGAAATGCCATGCCAGAGGGTATTATTATATACATACTATATTCTTTAATCGTTTTTCGATAAGCTGCCAGTCCTGGTTCAAGTTGACTGTACAGACGTGGATGGTATGATTGGTGTTCTTGTACTGATAGGATACATTGATGTCCTTATCGACAGTTGGATAAACAAGAATTCCATCTGTATTTTTTGTGTGAGGCTCGTTCTCTTCCTCCTGATTCATCACATAAGTGATTATCTGTGAAAGATGCTCACGGCGGATTTTTCCTTTATCGCCATATTTCGAGACGAGAGTCTTGTGGTAATATTTTGCATCGAGGATGGTTTTCTTTCCAGACTGCGGGTTATAGAGCGTCACATCTGTTTCCATTATTGGGAGGATGTCTAACACATCGTCCATGCCGCAGGCAAAGGTCATTCCCGTAGGATTGAGTTGGAAATAAATGTGCGAACGACCGACTACAGGATAGGTGTCCTTGCACTCCTGCTTACAGAAGTTCAATAGAAATCTTTCAAAGATAAGATTCATCTGCTTTTCGTCATCCAAGAAGTTGACAAATTCCATCATGCCTTTCTTGTTCTCGTAGGGGAGCATGGAATTATGCAGCAATTGGCAGACATTTAGAGCAAACTGGTAGTAACGGTTGTTTCTATGCAGACGGACAGCATGAAACGCTTGGTCTGTGATTCGGATACATCGTGTCTGCGGGAATTTGCGAACGACTTTCGCAATGCGTTCTTTGTTTTTCCTGTCGATACCTTCTAATCGCAAGGTTTCTATCAACGTAGTATAAATAATCTGATTGATTAGCGTGTCAGTGGCCAATTCGTCGTAATGGCAGACAGTTTTTCCCTGCCGAATCTTTCCAAGTTTCAAAGTCGATGCCACATTTAGCTTCCCTTTTATTCCCTCAACGATGTGCTCTGACTCACGATAATCCTGTGTTAGTCCTCGACGTATTAATTCCTCCGTTGAACTGACGAGTACATGAGCAAGAAGATTTCCCATTGACTGTGAATTGTCTGCCCCTACAAGGACTTTGTTGCGCATGTCAGCCATCTCCCAGGCATAGCATAGGAGATAGAAAACGTTCTGTATGGGAATGGTGCACATAGTCATTCAGAAAGGATATTGCATATTTCATCACAGAGTTCGTTGTCGTCGAAGCAAATCTCTCGGATGTATGGAAATAATTCATAGTTGCAGATGGCTCTCCACCACTGTTGTTCGTCATCCACGTCGGCAGTTTGGCAGAAATAGCTGTGGCCAATCTCCAAGCCCTTGCCAAGTGAGGGAGTATTTACAATAACTTTGTTCACACGCTTCAGTTTAGAGCATATCTTGTCAACGAACTGCTTACTCAAATTCTCGGCTAGGAAATCGCGGAACGAATCACCGAACTCTGGCTTAATGTCACAGAAAGCGAAGCGGCGGCGAAGGGCGTAATCGACGATAGCCAAGGAGCGGTCGGCGGTGTTCATGCAGCCGATGATGTATACGTTGGATGGAACGTAGAACTTTTCTTCGTCCTCGTCGCTGTAGGTGAGTTTGATGGCATAGCGAGACGAGCGTTTGTCTGATTCTATCAGCATCATCAGTTCACCGAATATCTTGCTGAGGTTGCCACGGTTGATTTCGTCAATAATAAAGACGAACATTTCATTCTCTTTGCTTTTCGCTCGCTGGCAGAACTTGTAGAAGACCCCGTTTCTTATCTCGAACGTCCCAACAGTAGTAGGACGGATGCCTTGGATGAAATCCTCATAGCTGTAAGACTGATGGAACTGCACCATGTCGATGTTCTCGTCCTTAATTTCTCCCATCAGATGGTAAGCAATCTTTTTGGCCAAGAAGGTTTTACCCACGCCGGGTGCGCCTTGCAAGATGATGTTCTTCTTCCGCTGCAATGTATTGACGATGTCCATGAAATCGTCTTCAGAGATGAAGGGCTTATCCCCGTCGGTCGAAAAGGAGTAAGGGTGACGCGTATTTGGGCTTTCCGCAAGTTTCTCGCAGTGGATGAGAAATTCCTTGTACTTGTTGATATAACTTCTTTGGTTCTTTAGTTCCTTCTCAGAGCTTTCATCTGTTGCGGCAGCAATTAACTTAGAAAACTCATCGCTGACAGCTTGTACGCTGTCGGAGTCAATGAGGAAGAATATATTGGGAACGTTGTATTTGTTTTTCACGATTTCGCAGACCATCTTAATAACGTCAATTTTGGCGTACCTGCTACTCTCAGCAGCCTTTATCTGCTTGCGCGTAGCATCCTTGTCGCCCATGAAAAAAATGAAGGACTTTTTTACTTCCTCGGGCTGTTTGCCAGTCAACTGATAGATGTTCTTGCTTGCCATGTTTGTATTTGATCTAATGTTTTAGAAATTGATCTAAACTGATCTAAATAAATTGTTCCTTAGCTGATTTATATCGATCTTTGCACAAAAAAGAATGATGGAAGACTCAAAATGGATTAAGACAGAGCTGATGCTCGAAGAATTACGCCGCGACGCAAACAACGAGCACCAGTATGCCCACTGGTTGGGCGGCATATTGTATACAACACACTGGCTAGAGTTCGACTCGGCCAAGGATATGTTCGGCGACTCAATGGATTGGTCTGAATATTTTTGGTATACGGAGACAGAGTTTCTTGGAAGGTATGCAGGGCATTGGTGGAGAAGGGAGTTTTAGAGGAAGACAAATTCCACTCGTAGTCGATGATGTTACTCACCAACCAATCCTTGATTTGCAGTTCGCCCGACATAAGTTTCTTCAATCCTGTTGCTTTCAAGTCCATGCCTACCTCGCGGAAGTCAGGAACAGGATCAGAATTGATAGGATAATGGAAGAACAAATCCTCAATCATTTGGCCAAGTCCGCCCTTGCCCTGCCCCTGCAAGTTCGAAGCCTGTTGCTCCTCCTCGCTGACCAGTTCACGCAACGAGTGTCCTATAAGCTTTTGGCTGTATTCGAATATCGATGCGATGTTTGTTTTGTCGTAACCTAATTGCTCTGTCGTCATAATCAGACTATCGTAGGGAACCCCTTATAGACATTATTCTGTTTTTTAGTTCCCGTCGGGCTTTGCATTCTCCATGATGGGCGAGGGTGCCCACTGGAAGGTGCGCCAGTCGTCGGGCTGGGCGGGGTCGAAGTCCTGCCATTCGGGGCGCAGATACTGAAGGAGGGGAAGGTTGAGCTGCTTCATGCCCATGACCACACACTTAGCCACCTCATAGGCACCATAGGGGTTGAAGTGGGTGTTGTCCTCCAGCTTCTTGCCATACACCTCGGCGGGATAGTGCACCAAGGCCCGCTTGGAGTCCTCGTAGCCCAAGGTCTCAAACAGTGTCTTCGTCATCTGGTTGAGGTCGATGAGGGGCACATGCTCGCGCTCGGCCACCTGCTTCATGGCAGCGGGGAAGTCGCCGTGGGTGTTCAGCAGCGTGCGCTTGTCGGCAGCAAAGGCACGGCGCTGCGTGGGGGTGACGAACACTATCTCTGCACCCTTGGCACGCACCTGGTCGATGAACACCTTCAGCTGATACTGATAGTGATACCAGGCGCCGTCGCCCGGACGCTTTTCCTTCTCATCGTTGTGGCCGAACTCCACAAACACGTAGTCGCCTGCCTTCAGCGTCTGCAGGATTTTGTCCAACCGATAGGAGGCAATGAATGTGCGGGCGGTGAGTCCGCTCTCAGCATGGTTGCTCACAGCCACCTCGGGGCCAAACCAGCGGGTAATCATCTGCCCCCACGAGGCCCACGGCTCGTAGTGCTGGTCCACCACGGTGCTGTTGCCGCAGAGGTAGACGGTGGGAACGTCGGCAGGCTCTATGTGTATGCTGCGCACAGCGGGCTGCGGGCCGTTGAACTCCAGTGTGAGCTTGTCGTCCCACGCAAAGTAGGCCTTCTCACGGTCTTTTATCTTCACCTTTTTGTCGCCTTCTATCAGCGGCGACCGTTTGTTCACCACCAGCTCCACCGTCTGCCGGTCGTTCTTCTTCGGCGTCAGTATCTGGTCCATCATCAGACGCCGCCCCTCGGCGCGCACCGTGGTGTTGCCGCCTTTCACGCCGCCCAGCACCACACGCACGCGGTAGTTGCCGTCGGGCACACGCACTGAGAAGTAGAAAGGCTGGGCCGTGGGCTTCTTCATGTTGGGAGCCGGCAGCACGTCAAAGCCGTAGCCGTCTTGTTCGTTATACACCGGCTGCGGTTGCGTCAGGTCGAAGTCAAAGGTCTGCGCCATTGCCGCCAATGGCAGCAGCAGTATGGCTAAGAGCATTCTTTTCATGGGCTTTCAGAGTTGTTCGATAGTAATTGGCCTGCAAAAGTAGCTATTTTTTCCCGTGTAGCCAAATTATTCACATTATTTTGCATAGTTAGTATATATATAACAAATGTACCCTCACCTCCCGCACCTAGCTGGCAGCACACTGACAATCAACATACTACACGGCAGGTGTAGGAGAGGAGGAATTTCATCCTTTCTTATGATTATCCGCTATAAAGTGATAAGGCGCTGAAAGGCATCGGATGTGCGTGTTTTGCAGTACCTTCGGCTGGCGCCGAATGCACTTTTGTTATGGCCTCCCGCGCGCGCATTATTTCGCGCGTATGAGTGTTTGGTGCTTGCACCACTTGCACCACATCAATGTGATGATTCATGTTTTTTACGCGGCGGCCTCCTGTGAAAATTTGGCGGCCTCCTGTAAAAAAAAGTGGCCGCCAAATTTTGCTGGGAGGCCTCCGTTTTTTGAAAAAGTGGTGCAAGTGGTGCAAGCACCTGGCAGTCATGCGCGCGTATAATACGCGCGCGAGAGAATCGGTCTCCTCTAATTTCGAGTAATGAATTAGGCAACACCTAAAATGAAGTCCCGAATAACAGATTGGGCATTTTTTAGGAAATGATATAACAGTTGACCTGGACTCCGTAGGCACTCCCCTCCCTTGTAGGCAATTGCGAGGAGGGAGCAATTGGGGAGCAAAGCGACGGTGGGGCGAAGCCGGGTAGGGGTGGGGGCAGTATCTTTCTAAGGGCTTGAAGAAACGCAGGTTAGACAACACATTGAGGGCAGTCATCACCCCAAGCCAAAGGGGATGAGAGGTGCCATTGAGCAAGCGGATTGGGATAATACTGACCCCACCACTACCCCTTCCCTACATGGGAG
>JAEEGG010002262.1_pt1 | contig 50177 bp, 42 predicted proteins | sample 9134161 | NCBI WGS metagenome assembly JAEEGG01 (sample SAMN16246543, study PRJNA631951) | gut metagenome | biome: gut microbiome; feature: rumen; material: CR-attached | host: Bos | place: Iran: Karaj | collected 2018-10
TCATCTATCGGCATCCGCAGCAGCCATACGGCCACGCTGTCCAACCGGTCCCATGCCGCGGCCGATTCATCGATACTTCGGGCGAAGGATTCGATGCTGCTCATGACCATCAAGGCGGTGAGTCTGCGTTCTTTCTTCTGCCTGTTAAGATCAACCAGTTTGCTTGTGCCGAAGGTCAGGACAATAGAAACGGTAGTGGCAAGGATGGCGACCACAAAGTCCTTCCACCAGTTCCTTTCAAAAAATTTGTTTGGCATATTTGAATATTGATTTATCTACAAAACACTTTCTTCCGCCACCCTTTCCTCGCAATCCTTCATAGCGTCCAGGGTCTTCTGCAACACCTCGTCGAGGGGCCATCCCAGCATTTCGGCTCCCTGCTCAATGACCTCGCGAGAGCAGCCGGCGGCAAACGCCTTGACCTTATATTTCTTCTTGAGTGACTTAAGTTCCATATCCTGAACGCTTTTCGACGGGTGCATCAAGGCGGCGGCCCCGATCAGCCCCGTCAGCTCGTCAGTGGCGAAGAGCACTTTCTCCATCGTGTGTTCCGGCTTCACGTCCACGTGCATCCCGTAGGCGTGGCTGCAGATAGCGTGGATCATCTCCTCCCCCACGCCGCCTTCACGCAGCAGCTCGGGAGCCTTGATGCAATGCTGCTCTGGGTACATCTCAAAGTCGATGTCGTGCAGCAGTCCCACGATCCCCCAGAAATCCTCATCCGCCGCAAAGCCCAATTGCCTCGCATACCAGCGCATCACCCCTTCCACAGTCAGGGCGTGATGCAGATGGAACGGGTCCTTGTTATATTTTTTCAGCAGCTCCAGCGCCGCCTCCCTTGTAATGTGCTTTTCCATAATACGTTGATGATTCCGATTACAATATTTAATCAGTTACGATTTTTCTGGAATACTCGACTATTTGTTCATAATGAAATGCGTTCATCAAAAGATTGAAAAGTCGGGTATTAATGTATATGTTATCTCTCCCCATTTTGACTTTTTCAATGACGCCTAAAGAAGTAAGTTGATTTAAGTAAGAAGTGGCAGTCGGCCTTGAGACTTGTAATTCATCAGATACAAACTCTATCTTGGTGTAAGGATGCTTAAATAAATTGTTGAGTAAATCCTGAGAATACACCTTAGGTAATTCTCTTCGAATAAGGTGTTTGTATTCCATCATAAGATTTTTTATATCCAGGACGAGTTTTATGGTTTCATTAGCCGTCTCTTCTATACCCTTAAGCAAGAAAAGAACCCAACTCTCCCAGTTTATACTGTCCTCTCTTACCGCTTGAAGCCAATAATAATATTCCGCCTTATTCTTTATAATAAAACGACTTAGATACAAAACAGGTATGTCCAATAATCGCATAAGTACCAAGTAGAGGATATTGACAACTCTTCCCGTTCTTCCGTTCCCATCAGTGAAGGGATGAATGCTCTCAAACTGATGATGAATAATACACATCTTGATGAGAGGATCATAATCTGAGAGATCTGGTTCATTAATAAACTTCTCCAGATTATCCATATATGATACAATATCCTCATATCTCTGAGGAGGCTGGTATACAACCTCTCCGGTCAGATCGTTTTTAAGAGTGGTTCCTGGGGTGTTCCGAAATCCGGCGTCGTTATGTTTTATCTTACGGTATATCTCGATAATGTCATTGTTGGTTAGCAACCCTCTTTTCTTTACCTGCTCGTATCCATAAATCAGAGCATTGGAATAGTCTCTTACCTCTTTTGCGGCTGGTGAGATGATTTTGGTGCTAGAAATCGTTGCACGATATAGTTCGTCGTGTGTTGTTATTATACTTTCAACGGCAGAACTATCCTTTGCTTCTTGGAGCGACAATGTACTTATTAAGATGGAAGTATTAGGCATAGAAAGTACTGCGCCCTTTAGCTCGGCAAGCGCTCTAGAAGACTTAGCGACCTGCTTGAGGACTCTTTTGGTCTCTACTTCGTAAGATAAAGGAAGTGATGGTATCTCGTACATTTCATTCAATTTGTGAGTAAATATAGCAAGAAAATCGGAATTCCTTTACACGTTCGATTAAATATGGTAAAAAAATCGGGATTTCTTTACGCGTTTCGATAAAACGTAAAAAGATTTTAACTATATAGCTAATACACCTCGTCGTAATTCGTGCCGGTGTAAAGGAGGCGGGGCATAGGTGTGTTAACTCCAACAGAAGAGCAACAGAGTTAGAAATTTAATTTCAAAGATAAGCCCGCAGATAACTGGTTTCCACCCATTTCCCTAGTGGGAGCCGATGCCAAATAAGGTTCAATCTTAATATCAAGACCCGCATTTTGCGAACTAATGTCCCGGTAATACATGTTCTTAATCTTTGCGACTCGCACAGCATCACAAATGTTCCAAATATACACAACGGCTTGACCCAATAATGCGCAGCCCAACAAGGCGGCAGCCCCTCCGTCTCCTCCGAACTCATCTGTAGTCGCATAGTCTGAGACAACTGCCGCGAGTGAGCCCAACACTAATACATTAAGTCCCATGTTAGCGGCGAAGAATCCTATCCCCCTGCCCCACTCTCCATCAACACACTGTCCCAAGCCGGGAATGAAGAACGATGCGATTCCCGATATTTCCGGGCTAAAGGCATCGTCCACATCCCGGAAATAAAACCGCGGATTATAGTAATTCTTATACTCACGATATTTCATATTGGAGTCCACCTGCGCAAAAGACATTGCGCTGGCGCACGCGAAAAAAAGCATCAATGCGAATAAAATCTTTTTCATCACGATAGGATCTTCTCATTCGCAAATATAAGATTTTCTTCATCAAACGATCCGCAGGGTGCCGTCATCTTCCAGGACGATGGTGTCGCCCTCGTTCACGGTCACGAACCCGTCGCCCGTGTCAACCGACAGCATCGAGAACCCCATGCAGAAATACGGTGCCAGAACCCTGTCGCCGCAAAGACGCTTGACCTCGTCGTAATTCGTGCCGGTGTAAAGGAGGCGGGGCATAGGTGTGTTAACTCCAACAGATGAGCAACAGAGTTAGAATTTAAATTTCAAAGATAGGCCAGCGGATAAATGGTTTCCTCCCATTTCCACAGTGGGAGCCGATGCTAAAAATGGTTCAATCTTTATATCAAGCCCCGCATTTTGCGAACGAATGTCCCGGTAATACATGTTCTTAATCTTTGCGACACGCACAGCATCACAAATGTTCCAAATATACAAAACGGCTTGGCCCAATAAAGCGCCGCACAACAAGGCAACGGCCCCTCCGTCCCCTCCTAACTCATCTGTAGTCTCATTATTGTATGAGCCAACTGCCACTAGTGAGCCCAGCACTACTAAATTAAGTCCAAAGTTGGCGGCGAAGAATCCTATTCCCCTGCCCCACTCTTCATCGACACACTGTCCCAAGCCGGGAATGAAGAACGAGGCGATTCCCGATATTTCAGGGCTAAAGACATCATCCACATCTCGGAAATAAAACCGCGGATTATAGTAATTCTTATACTCACGATATTTCATACCCTCGGAAATATTGACATCGGCATACAACTGGGAGTCCACCTGCGCAAAAGACATTGTGCTAGCGCACGCCAAGAAAAGTATTAATGCGAATATATTCTTTCTCATCATTATTTGATCTTCTTATCAGCAAATATAAGAATTTGCTTAATTTTGAAATTGAAGATAATCAGCTATGGTAAACCACGACGATAAACAGATAACCATTCCGCTCCCGTTTCTCCAAGATGAAACCGTTCTGTATGTTGAGAGCCCGAAAGGGACATCACATCATTATATCGAGGAGTTCAAGGATGACCTCTTTAAAAAGTTCCGTAAAGCCGGGTACACCTTCCTGTACCTGCCCGATCTTGTCAAGGATTTATCGCCGGAAATACTTGATTATCAATTCCCTGGTCAGAGGAGTAATCTCCTGGCCGAAGACCTTTACCGGAATATCCAAGATGTCGCCCAACTCGGTGACAGGACCGGTTTCCTTTACAAGCGGAACGGCCATGTCTATTTCCGGTCCATCCCCGAATCCCCCGATCGCCTAATCAAGGCGGCGGTTGATGAGTTCATCTCTTCCCTTAGACCTGAAATATTTGAGGAAGAACGCGAGATACGGTTCAGAAAGCTCACACCTAGGGGACTTGAGAGAGCGGAATCGTATCATGGTCTCCCCGAAATCGTTAACGAGGAGCGTCTTGACCCAAAGACTCAAGCCATAATCGACGCTTGGGAAGAGATCGAGCATAAATACGGCATCTCGATAGAGGATCTTGACGTCATCCTCCGTTACCGCGTAAAACTGAGCCGCCTGATAATCACCACTTCCAACCGGATATTCCTTCCCGATCTGGAAGGAAATCCGGAAGTGAAGCTGGACGATCTCACCAAAGCCCTGTATTTCTTCTATCTCCGAAATCCGAAGGGTGCCGCCTTCAAGGAGTTGCAGGACCATGAGGATGAAATCTACCGCATTTACATGGGCATCACCGGTCGTGATGACATTGAGGGAATACGGAGAAGCGTCTCTGGCCTTGTCGCGCCATATAGCACCGGACGTGATTCCTGTGTGTCAAGGATAAAGAAAGCTTTCAGGGATATCGTAGGTGACCGGATCGCCAAGTATTATTACATCGACGGGCGCGCTGGCGACACCCGTAAAGTAAGCATTGACAGGGATCTGGTCATCTGGGAGCACTAGCTATTCATCAAACAGGTTCTCACACTTACCAAGATCAAGGTCTTCTTCCGCCATCCTGGCCATCTTCTGGCTGGACTTACGTAAACGTTTGCTCATCTCCGCCAGTCCTTTCGGAGTGGCGGTAAAGTTCAAAGCGTTCCCGATGTTAAGGTCACGGGCGACTTCGATTGAATCCTGGTTGGCGCCGATATATGCCAGAGCCCATCCCTTCTCCCTAAGCCTTGCCACGAGATTCTTGATTATCCGGCCTGAATATTCCTGGGAAGAGTTCTCCATTCCGTCGGTGATCACGGTCGCCATAACCTTATCATCATCAAGGATAAGCCCCTCGAGCTCGTTCAGAGTCTTGCCCATAGCATCGTACAAGGGAGTGCAGCCTCCGGGTCTGTAATCCTTCTCAGTGAATGGTGCCACCGTCCCGACTGGCACACGGTCACGGCGGGTCTTTACTCCGGATATTCCGTTCCCCTCGAAAGTCACAATGGTCACATAGTGATGCTGCTCCGGGAACTCTTCCTGGTTCTTCTTTATTCCACTCAGCACCTCGTTCATGCTGGCAAGGGTCTCTTTGTAGATGGACGACATGCTCCCGCTCTCGTCCAGGATAATGACATTGTAGATATTCATGATCCAAAGTTTTATTGGTTTCAGCGGCAATACTACCATAAACAATGAATCATGAGGTAAAACCTGCAAGCCTTGCAGCTATTTTAAGCAATCACATAGCCTGAATACCTTTGCAGTGGCATCTAAATAGCTTGAATTCTATGATGATGCTCAACTGTCCGGTGCTTAATCCACGGGATTGATCCGGAGAGAGTGCCGGACAGTTTTTCCCATGATCTTGTGGTTCTTTGAGATACTAGTCTCCGGATGCGTAGGTTCGGAAAGAGTACTAACCTCACCTGAATCACCTGCTCGTTGTGAAGGAGAATATAGCTGCGAATTGGGTTCAGTAGAAGATTTCTCCTTCGCTTACCAAAGGCTTAACCTTTTTTATTATCAGTTAACAGATAGACTCGTCTGGAAATTGTACTAAGCGTCTTTGCGGGGCCTTATAGAATTGACAGTCACTTCAACGATGTTAATGGAGAGTTGATCGGAAATGCTTATATTTGTAATAGTCCTTCAAGCATTATAACATGAAATTATACGCACTGTTATTTTTTTTGTTCACCTCCTGCTTTTCATTCGCACAAAATGATATAAATCAGAAGGTTCTATCTGCTGAAAAAGATATCGATCCCTTGACCAAAATAGGCCGTGTACTTATTGATAGATTCCAGACAGATGATCGTGAAAAATATGGATCTCATGAATTCATGGAATTCGAGATTAGAGCGATGAGAGATACACAATCTGATTCACTTGTACTTAATATCGAGTGCCTAGGCGATGCTCTTGGAAATGATTGGATAAGAGTTATGCCAGAAGATATGGCATTGTTCATTCAATCGATGAATATAATTCTTGAGAAGTTTATAGAATGGAGTGATGTGGCTAAAACAAATAGTATCACTGATTTCCATAAAGTAATCCCTTTGTCAAGTGAACCTATAATTTACCATTCCTATATTTACACAGATGCCAAAAGGGATAGTTTCTATTTGAGGAAACTTGTTGTATGTTTCTTTGTTGACAAAAGTGGAACCCCTTCAGTGAGTTTTGGCTTAAGGAAGAAAGAATCATCAATTATCGACCACAAAATGGTTTTTATCTCAGTAGAGAAACTCGAGCACCTGATTTATCTGATTCAACCCACCTATGTTTCCACGGTATTTGAGAAGACTCAACAAAAGATAAAAGAATTAGACGAGGCAACCATTAGCAGGGATGCTCTATTCAAATAGCCATCGACATTGACTTATCACTAATAATCAATGGTAATAATATACAATAACTCCTGTTTGGCGAATCGGCGAATCAGATGAAACAGAGAATTTGGATTTCTTTGCTGCTTTGCGAGCATTCTCTTTAAGCTCAACATTGATTGATGAAACGGTTGGATCAACTTCAGCGAAAACGACTTCTCCTTGGCGATCCACCTTTATTATAACCACCACGGTTCCACTCGCTCCTTCGACCAAATTTGGCAATTGTAAGTTTACTGCCTCTCGTTTTTCTAAAGTCCAGGACTGAATCTTCACCGAAGAATCATTGGGGCTAGTAGTTATTTCTTGTTTGTCTTTCTTCATCCTTTGACTCTTCTGAAATCTTTGAGATTCTTCCGGAGTCTTCCTGTTATTTTTGAAGATATCGTCTATCAAAGAACATGACATTTTAGTCACCATTGCGCCTGACGAATCTAGAATATCCATACTTTGGGATCTTTGGGATGAATTAGCTCTTGGCTTCTCTTCTACAACCGAATCTAAGACGAATGCAAGTGAGTTTCCACTAGATTCTATTTCAATACTCGAAGAAACTGCTCTCGTTCCCTCTAATAGTATCCCCTGTCTGATTGTTTTACGATTTGTTCGCGTACATGAACAGAAACAGATAAGAGTCAACACAAGGATAATTGTTATGATTCGATACATAATATAAGGTTCTTAGCGTTCCATTTTTCGGGCTATATAGAAGTTTATATCAAAGTTAATACTAATCATTATATTTCAAACGCATAAAATCTTTTCAAGAATATTAATAAACAGTTTTTCTTTAGAATATCTTTATGTAACTCTATTGAACTCGATTTTTTTGTATCTTTACTTGTTTAAAAGAGCAAGTCGAGACATGATCTCTGACAAATATACATTTATTGACCTATTTGCGGGTTGTGGTGGCTTAAGTGAGGGCTTTCTCTCCACAGGACGCTTTCGCTCATTGGCTCATGTCGAATGGGAAAAACCGATGGTCGATGTTTTACGGAAAAGGCTTGTCCAAAAATGGGGACGCACAGAACAGGAAGCCATTAATGAAGTTATACTCTTTGATATACAAAAGACAGAAGAGCTTATCAATGGGGATTGGCAGCTTGACTCTATCGAGAAATTTGGAAGAGATAACTCTCAACTTATCCAAACCAAGGGATTAAAAGGGTTGATAGGAGAACAGAACGTCAATCTTATCATAGGTGGTCCGCCCTGTCAATCTTATTCGATCCATGGACGTGCAACGGATAAAAACTCAATGCAAGACGATTATAGGAATTTCCTTTTCGAGAGTTTTTGTCGAGTAGTTGACGCTTTTCAGCCTGATTTGTTTGTGTTTGAGAATGTGGCAGGTTTATTAAGCGCTCGTCCTGGTGGTGTTCCTGTTCGTAATCGTATCTATGAGGCTTTCGCGAATATCGGTTATAGGATTGTCGTTCCCGAGAGGATGCCAGAGGTTTTGTATGATGCTGAAGATTTCGGTGTTCCCCAACACCGGCCGCGAGTTATTATTCTTGGGGTTAAGCGTGGCTCCAGACTGTCCCTTGAGGAGTTGTATCTTTCTATCGCATCTCAGAAATCCCCGTCAAAGCGTTTAACCGTGAGAGATGCCATTGGACATTTGCCACCATTGTATCCGCTTGATAGACCAGTCAGAGAGGGAAGAAAGGTACGTTCTCATACTCTTTGTCCAGATCATACTATTACCTTCCACGAGGCTCGTAATCATAGCGAGCGAGATCGAGCCATTTTCCGAGATTGGGTGAAAAATGGTATGAATCACCTTTCTCACCAAGAAATGATTGATTACTATTACGGAGTAACAGGGCACAATACTCTATTTCAAAAGTACAAGAGCCTGGAGTGGGATAAACCCTCGCATACGGTTGTCGCTCATTTAAGCAAAGATGGATATATGTTTATTCATCCAGATGCGAAACAAGAACGTAGCATCACTGTTCGTGAGGCTGCTTGTTTGATGACCTTCCCTATGGATTATGAATTCTCGGATAGCACGCCTTATAACTATAGAATGATAGGCAATGCCGTACCTGTCAATTTTGCAAAACTCATTGCGACGGGGATTTATAAAGTGTTGGATAAAAAAGAAGAAGAATGAACATCTTAATAGCATGTGAAGAGAGCCAAGCCATTTGCAAGGCCTTCCGAAAACGAGGACATAATGCGTTCAGTTGTGATATTCTTGAATGCAGCGGGGGACATCCTGAATGGCACTTCAAGCAAGACGTGCTGCAGGTTATACCTAATCACGGAGGTCATCTTGAGAACGGCGAGGAGTATTATCTACCAGAAGGAGAGAAGTGGGATCTGATGATTGCTCATCCCCCGTGCACGTATCTATCGGTTAGTGGGGCAAGGTGGCTTTATCATCCAGATGATGCTCATTTGCCGGTTGAGCAGAGAAGAGAACATCCTCATCATCCCGGCCGTCGTAAACAACAAAAGGAAGCGATAGATTTCTTTTTAGAATTTACGAAAACAGACATTGAGCATTGGGCTATTGAGAACCCCGTAGGGTGTATGAACTCTATTTATAGAAAACCAGACCAGATTGTGCAGCCTTTCTGGTTTGGCGACGAAGCATCAAAGAAAACCTGCCTGTGGTTACATAATTTACCCGAACTGAAACCCACTAATATTGTGGATTCTGGCGCCAGAGTTGTTTTGTCCAGCGGCCGATCGCTGCCCAAATGGTATTCTGACTCTTTCAACACACGTATTTCCACAGAAGAGCGAAGAAGATTAAGAAGTAAAACTTTCCCAGGCTTTGCCGATGCCGTAGCCGAGCAATGGGGTAACATTGATAGAGCATTATGATTTACGTAAAACGACTCCTTGCAAATGATATCCCGACTGGGAAACAGTTTGCTATTCCTTCTTACATCGCTGATCCTTTTTTTGGTGTTATAACCGAAGATGGAGATTGGGAAAGGGATATAACCTTACATTACTTAAATGAGGATGCTGAGCACCCGGAGCATGATGGATTATCCGCAGATGTTAAGCTCTATCCTTATCCAGATAGGGACGAGTCTCGCTTTACAGTTGATATTAATAACTTGCTGCGAGAGATCCTTGGCGCGAAACCAGGTGACATCTTTGTCCTTATTCAGGGACGAACGAAAACAGATTATAGTTTTCGCCTTGTAAGACAAGACGACACCGAGAGATTCAAGGCTCTCTCTCGACTCTTTGTGGATGCTGAATTAGCTAAATCAAGAGCTGGGGGGCATGCTCTGTTGGATATAGAGGCATTACCGAACGTTGCAGAATACATTATTCTTCTTAAAGAGAATCACAACTTGGTTCTGACAGGAGCACCAGGAACAGGTAAAACGCATTTGGCTATGGATATTGCTGATCAAATGCAGGCCGAAACCAAATTCGTTCAATTCCATCCTTCTTACGATTACACTGACTTTATTGAGGGTCTCCGACCTGATAAAAAAGATGGCTTTTCTCGCAAAGATGGGGCATTTAAGGCATTTTGCAAAGAAGCTCTTCGTCATAATAACAACAATCCCAATGATGCTCTTGCCTCTTTTAAGCAAGACGTGAAAGATAAAGGTAGTATAAACATCCCCTATCTTGACTCTGAAGGCAGTTTTAAAGTATCGCTGCGTCCGGATGGAGGCTTAATGATAGACACAAAAAGCAAGAAGCCTAATAAACAGTCAGCAACAGATGAATTAATCATCAAGGCTATTGAAACCGGGCAGAAAGAAGGAAACCAGACATACCCTTATTGTGTTGGTGTCTATATCAGGAGAAATTATCTCGCTAAAGATTATGTGTTTATCATTGACGAGATAAACCGTGGAGAGATTTCCAAGATTTTTGGGGAGTCGTTCTTTGCTATTGACCCTGGATATAGAGGCTCTGACGTAAAAGTAACAACCCAATATCAGGAACTAATAACAGATAAGACAGACGAATTCAAAGATGGTTTTTTTGTCCCTCGCAATGTTTATATCATCGGTACGATGAATGACATTGATAGAAGCGTGGAAAGTATGGACTTTGCTATTCGACGTCGTTTTGCCTGGCGCGAGGTCACCGCTGCAGAGAGTGCCGTCAATATGAACATAGATGGTCTTGCCTTGCAAAAAATGCAAGCCATTAACGACGCTCTTATGGATAATGGCCTGACAGAAGCATATTGGATTGGTGGCGCCTATTTCCTGAATGTCAAAAATAATGATTTTAAGGCTCTTTGGGATCTCCGCCTAAAAGGTGTTGTGTCCGAGTACTTTAGGGGAGACCCGGATGCTTCTGACAAAATAAAGGACGTGGAAAAGAAGTATTTCGCCGTCAAGAAGCAGTCCTGCGAAGACACAACCGAAAGCGGAGGCTTACCTGAAGGGGAGGTGCCTTCACAATCCGAATGATTCCCATTGTAACATACGACAATTGTTTTAGTCAGGATATCGACAATCTGGAAGCCATTAAAGATCTCCGCCAGATTGCTGATAAAAGTATATCTGCCCTTCGGGACTCGGAGAACAACGACCTTTGGTTATTCCCACGTAAAGGCGATCGATATGATGACAAGATAGAGGGTCAGAAGATTCTTTCCCTTGTAGGTAACTCCATCTCCACAGGAAACATGATGGGGTTCGTTGGTTATGGCAAGACGCAGTTGACAATCCGATCAAGGTTCTCGAAAGATAGCCCCGAGGATTGGTTCATGCAATACCTATTGCAAAGAGTATTTGCTATCAACCTGTTTGACCTAAAGCATACCAGCACTGATGAAGATGCGCTTGACATCGCGGCGCTTCTCTTTCCTTATTTCCTTCAAAAAGCTCTTTCACAAGGACTCTATCGCGAGTATCGTAGGCAGGAGTACAATGACCCTCATCTCCGCGGAAGCATAGATATTAGCCGCCACATAAAACAGAATTATCCGTTCAAAAATGGGAAAGTAGCTTATTCTACACGAGAATTCAAATATGACAATCCCGTCACACAGCTGGTTCGTCATACGATAGAGTACCTCAAGGGGAAAAAGAATTCCATTGCCTCTGTGGCACTGTTCTCAAATACAGATATTCAATCGTATATCAAACTGATCGTCGATGCGACACCGTCCTATAGAAAAAGAGACTTAACAAGAGTAATATACTCGAATCTGAGACCGAAAATTCATCCGTACTATTCTGAATATCGGCCTCTCCAGCGCCTTTGCCTTCAGATTCTTCGCGGAGAGAAAATCAGTTATGGGAAATCATCGAATCAAATATGGGGCGTTCTATTCGATGGTGCTTGGCTATGGGAAGAGTATCTCAACATTACATTCAAAAAGGCAGGGTTTAAGCATCCGGAAAACAAGACCAGAAAGAATCCTATCCATTTGTTCCGCCAGAAGAAGGGATATACTCGCTATCCAGATTTCATCAAGGATGATATCATCGCCGATGCCAAATACAAGATGTTAATTCGCCCCGCGGAAGATGTCATTGATGAGAATCTATCAAGGGATGATCTCCATCAGATGGTCACGTACCTTCACATTACATCTTCTCGAACGGGAATCTTCGTTAATCCCGTTAACTTCAGGGTTATGAATCCTTACAACGGAGAATACTTCCCAGAAGATGTTTATTGTATGAAGATTGGCGAACTCTATGGCGACGGTGGCTATATCTATATACTTGAACTGAACATACCTCGGGAATGTTCATCGTTTAAAGAGTTCTCGCAAATGATGATACGCAATGAACGGGTCCTATATGACAAGCTGCTTCTGTTGATTGATCCTGTGTTTTCGTCCCATAGGCCTGATTACTTCTAATATATTACTAAGGATTGCATCAATAATAAATCCATATAATTGATAATCAATACATTTATAATTATTTAGACGGATAAGATGAGTATCGTAATCCAACAAGATTAATCGATCCTAATCATTTAATTATTATTCCTATCTTTGCTCCAGCATCAAGAGTCTCCCTGGAGGAGCGCCAACCGAGCAGCCAGAAGCCACGGTGGCAAAGCGATGCGGATCGTTCAACATCAAAAAAAGTATGGTTCTATGGAAAAAGACCGTTTTCACGTCCAGGAGCAGTTTGCTCTTGAGATGAAGGATGAGGCGTGGCTCAACGCCATCCTGTTTTATCGCTACGCCAACGAGATCTACTCTCGATTCGATGAGTGGAAGGATGAGAAGCGATTCTATTTCATTAAGTTAAAGATTCGGACAATAGACTTCGCAAGAGAAGGAGAGTTCCCCATGTTCAAAGACCCGGTCTACCTTGGCTCATTCGTCAGGAACGTCTTGGAATATGAGGATTATTTCACCGCGGCTTGTCCGGACTGTGGCCACAAGATCTATCCCTATCGCTACAGGGGTTTCCCCTACGGCGGGGGCAATGTGGAACTGCATGCGTCGTGCCCAAGTTGTGGTTGGACCGGGCATGTCAATAAAAGTGGTTGGGGGATATATCGAAGCACGATGGAAGCGACGCAGAAGACCGACGACGTCCATCTGATGATTTATGAGCGCGCGAATCCCGATTTCAAGCCAGCCCAAATGACCGACCTGCTGGAATATCTGTCAAGCCTACCCGTTAACGAAGGCTAATACAAAAACTCCTTTATGATCCCGATGGCTTCTTGCTGGACTTCGCCGCGAAAACCGTGGCCAGCGCCAGGCATCACCTTGAAGGAGGAGTTCTTGTAGGCCTCGTGGGCCTTCTCTGAATATGAAATAGGCATAAGGCGGTCCTGGTCACCATGGAGAATCTGAACCGGACCTATGTACCGGGATATCCTTCCATAGACATCCAAGTCGTACAGACCTTCGACATAAGCGTGCTCCCTTCTTTCTTGAGGTGTGCTTGTTGCTTCAGCAACGATCTCGATAACACGTGGTGTAAGGTGAATGGTTCCAAAAGAAAGGGGACGTTCAACCCGGATAAGGCGAAGACGTGTCCCAAGTTTTGCCCAAGAGGAGAGAGCAAGGAGCCCTTCTATTTTGACGCACCTGTTGATTATGACGCTCTAATTCAAGGGAAGGATTATCAGATATGGGTAAATCCAAGTGTTAAAGATTGGTTTCCTTCCTTGTGTTTTTAGATATACAGCGCCCTTGTGACGCGCAGGCTCGTCTGCCGACGGCCGTCTCGAAAGGGTCCATTCACTCAATACTGAGCGAATCTATTTTTTCGTATATTTGTATAGAATCAATTATGTGAAGACATTAATCACTTAAACTAAAACACGGGATCAATGGCAGAGGACACGAATAGAGCATCAAACATAATCACAACGAGCGCAAACCTTATCAAACAAATGGCGGTAAGGGAGCTGATGGATGATCGGTATTTCTTCATCCCCGCATACCAAAGAGGATATAGATGGGGAAAAATACAAATCTATGACCTATGCAGCGACTTGCTGGATTATGCCCTAAAAAAAGAGCAGCAAGTCAATAATTTGATTCAAAACAAGTCTTTCTATTGCCTACAACCTATCATCTCTATTCCAAAGCTTTTCAAGATAAAAGGGAAAGAAATAAACGGATATGAAGTCGTCGATGGCCAACAGCGTCTATCGTCCCTATTTATACTTTATCGATATCTAGTAGGAGTGGATAATAACTTGAGCTTGTTAACTTGTAGTTCAAAAGAAAAAGACACTCTAATTACCAACAGATATGGTACGCATCTTTACCACATCTTTTACGAAACGAGGCCGAATGACTACGATGCTTTTGAGAAGATCGGGTATGAACCTCTGAAAAGATCCGAAATCTTAGATATCGACATCGCCCATATCAGCAATGCTATCCAGTACATTGAGGAATGGTACTCCGATAAACAAGAGGGAGCGCCCAAGGTATTAGCTCGATACCAAAAAAAACAGGTTTCTAAGAATGACATCACTCGGTATTTGTTGGACTTATTGCATAGTGCAAAGGATTCCCCCAAAGGGAGCGTTCAGTTTATTTGGTATGAGCTTGATCCCCAAAAAGATGCCATAAAAGAGTTTATCAAAGAGAACACGGGGAAAATAAAATTGACCGATACAGAACTGATAAAGGGATTGTTCCTACAGAAAAGAAATTGGGAGGCCCCAGTAAGAAATCTGCAACAATTAAGCATAGGGAAGGACTGGGAACAGATAGAGAACACTCTGCATCATAATGATTTCTGGTCTTTTTTAAGCAACAATATCCACCAGGAGGACAACAGGATTAATATAGTCTTCGAATATATTTATCAAAAACATAATGGAGGTAGCGCGCTTCCCAAAGACAACCAGAATGCTCTATTCCGCTTCTACAGCGACTACTTCGAGAGTTATGGAAGTATGTCTAAGCTGTGGGAGGAGGTTAAGGAGTGTTTCCAAGCCATGCAGAATTGGTATGAAGATCCCTATATCTACAATCTGGTAGGCTTGCTATCAAAGCACGGAAAGAACCTCCATGATATCATCAGCATTTACGACAATGACACGGTCAAGACGACGGACGATTTTCTGTGGAAATTAAAGGAAGAAGTATTAGAGACACTCCCGAAACCAGAAACAAACGATGATCTCATCTTTCCCAATAGACATTTCCACTTGTTTTACGGAAAAGATAATGGTGAAATAAAGAATCTTCTACTCTTCGTCAATGTCCATCAATTGTGTATGCAGCTCGACGAAGCCCGTAAGGAAATTGAGTCCAGCAACAGGAAATCTGACCAGAATAGAACTGAGCAGGATTTAATGAACCACATTTACAAGTTCCCTTATGACGTCCTGGATTCCTTTAACTGGGACATTGAACACGTTGATTCGGCTACGACAAATCGTTTGCAAGGAACGGATGAGAAGGAAGAATGGCTAAAAGGGGCAGAAGAGTTCCTCAAAGAGAGTATTCTTCAAGACCCTAACTATCACGAGCTCAAAGAGAAGTTCCAAAATGAGCCGAATAACAAGGATGCCAACTTGAACGAGTTGATCAAGCAGGTCAAGATCGTTGTTGGCGACGATCTTGAGGACGAAGAAGAAAAAAAGAATTGGATTGGGAACCTTACATTGTTGGATTGTGGGACGAACCGGGGCTATGGGAATGCGCTATTTGCAATCAAACATGAGAAAATCAAGTCGCGAATCAAAGAGGGCATTTTTGTCCCCATATGCACACAGAACGTGTTTGACAAGGTCTTTTCTGCATGCACAAACGGTTTCTGGATGTGGTCTTGGCAAGATAAACTGAGTTACCATGATTTCCTCATTCAACAATATGACGATTTTTGCAGAGAAATAGATGCTCACAGAAACGATACAAATAAAGGAGAGGTGAAAGAACCAATTGAATAGAGGCCATGGCAACAAGTTCAAGACATACTTTTAAAGAGATCCTGGAAAAAGGGATCTCCATCGATAATAGTATCATCCCCGTTGACAAGATCTTCATCCCGCGGATTCAACGCTCTTACGCGCAGGGTAGAAAATCCGAGGAGGAGGTCCGTTCTAATTTCCTAAAGGACATTTTCGAATGTCTTTGTGATCCAAAGGATTCGGTTCTGGAAATGAGTTTTCTTTTCGGATCTAAGCAACCACTGGCAAATGGCGGAGAGGGGTTCGAAGTCTTAGATGGCCAACAACGAATTACTACGCTATTTCTACTCCATTGGTATATGTGGATGAAGGAGCGGGCTCCTCTTGGGAGGGAAGATATACCGGACTTCCTCAAGAAATTCACATACGAGACAAGGGATACTTCGACTCATTTCATAAACAAAATTACTAATGCGGTGTTTCCGCTTTCGGACACCCTGCCTTCCAAGGTCATCAAAGCATCCAAATGGTTCACTGCCATATTCAATTGTGACGCTTCGGTCTGTTCCATGATGAATATGCTGGATGCTATTGACGAAAAATATAAGGATTGTAGAACAGTCGGCCTCTATGATAAGCTGGAACGACTTAAGTTCTATGTCCTATACCTAGATGATTTTGAACTGAATGATGAACTGTATATTAAAATGAATTCTCGCGGTCTAGATCTGACACCGTTTGAGAATTTCAAGGCTTCACTCATCCGGTTTATGAAGAAATCGGGAGGTAGTTTTACTCAGGATGTTGATCTCGATGGAATAATAATGCCGTACTACCTTCGTTTCTCTACCCGGATGGATACGACATGGAATGATATATTTTGGTCTCTGCCGCAGGTACCAGTAGATGCAACGGGAAACGTTAATGGAACAGTTCCTATTAACAACCTCGAAAAAGATGCGAAGTTTTTCAGGTTCATTATCCGATACCTCTTCACAAAACTCGTCCTCGAGTATGGAGAAGATTCCGACGGGTACAAAGAGTTAGAGAATTTCCTTTATAAAAAACCCACAAAGGAAGAAGATCCGAAGACTGCCGAATCGGATTACGCTATAAAAGTGCGTCTGGTCGGATGGGACTACTTCCAGAAACTACTTGACAAGCTGGGCTTTGATGGGATTTCTAAGCTAGAAAAGGTGTTGGAGGTCATGAAAAAACATGGAGCGATTATAAATTCGCTCATCAATAAGAACCCCTATGCGGATCCTTCAATGTCCAGTAAGAGCTGGAGCTTTTATGGGGAATATGGAGAGTTCATCTTACCATACCGTGTGATTTTTGCAACGGTTACCGAGTTCATTGAGCACATTCCGGATGGGGTTGACTTTATGGATCAAACCATCCAAAGCAATCTCAGCAAATTGCTCCGAGTCATGTGGAACGTACTGGCGAACACAAAGACAGAAGACCTCAAGCCAACCATTAGCGTTATCAAAGCGATGTCGGAACTAATCAACTTTCCGGGGGCGGTGAACCGTGACTTTTATTGGAGCATCTCCCATAACACGGTCCGTAGCAGAAATGCCCAATTGGACGAGGAAATTAATAAGGCTCTTAAGATTTCGGAGAATCTTCATCTTGATCCCGAATGGGAGAATTCTTTCACGATTGCTGAAAAACATCCTCTCTTCAAGGGCATGGTTCGCTTTTTCTATGAAGAGAGCATCCCTACGAGTAAAGCTTTCGACGATAGATACCATATCATGGAGGGCTTGTTTGACAAGGACGGCATTACAATTCAGTATCGGATTAATCATGTCCTTCTTCGTGCTATGATTGCAAAAATGAACTTTTGGGACGGAAATGATGGCCTGAAGGGCAAGTATATCACCGAGAATGTGGAATCACAAGGTTACCTTAAAATCCTGCTCGGAACAGATGGGGCGAAAAGGCTTTTCTGCGATCTTTTTATTTCCGGCCAAAATCCTCTGCCGTATTTTAATGATGTCATTTCGAATGCCCGATGGGGAGATCCTAAAGACATTGGGAAAAGCAGAGTTTTCAAGCGTCTGGTTAACGATGGTACTAAGACGGCGGCCTTGTTCGATAAGATGACTCTATTTGAGAATAACAGGAAGAAATGCTTTCACATAGTGCCGAACGCCGCCACCATCATGGCATGTATCCCTTATAATGAACGAATCGTTTTGAATACCGAACGCCATCTAATCTTCAAGGATTTAACGTCTAACGATGGCTTCGCATTTAAGGGGCAAACACAAGGAAGTGAGTTAGCATCCCCTTTTGAGGACGTCTGGGGAGATAATATAACTCTTCAGAAGAGCCTTAAAGATTCAAAAGGGAAAGAGGTATTTTTATCATTGGAGTTCGATCTATTGAAACATGTTTCATTCTTCATCACGTCCCAAGACTCAGATATTTCACCCATTGAAAAACTGTTGGAACGCGAAGCTGGAAGGTGGAAAGTAAATACCAAGGTTGATTATGATTCACACACTGATTATCAGAGTATCAAGTCTGAAGTTGACAGAATTGAAAATCTGATAAGCAGTTTGTGATGATCCGCAATTACCAGGATTAGGCGATGTGCTATGCCGCTAAAAGTGCAAGACCAAGTGATAAAACAACACCGACGTCCAGGACTTCAATACAATTGATTAGGATGTATTCTATTTCCCGGCTATTTTGTTTTCCTCACTCGCAAGTAAGTGTATAATGCGCTTTTGCTTACTCCGGTAGTTTCAGAGATTTCCTTGACGGTAAGTGTTTTTGAATCATACATCTTGAGCGCTTTTTCAACCTTTGCCTGATCAAGTGTAGGATGTCCGCCCTTGTGACCGCGGGCCCTCGCTGCCACCATGCCCTCAAGAGTGCCCTTCCCAACTGCATCCCGAAGGAATTGACGACCTCGGGCATATCCGTGATTTTAGGGTACTTAGTGACTCAGTCGTCCTTGATGCACAGGGCTGGATAAATAAGGACGAGCTTCTCGACTTTGTCGGGATTGTCACCGGCATAAAGGGCCGACACCATGCCGCCTTGGCTTATTCCAAGCAAGGTGACCTTCCCCTTCTTTATTCCCTTAATATTCTTTAATCCCTCAATGACAGCCCCAAGGTCATCCTATTCCGAGAATATCGACATGTCCGAAGTCTTGCCGTCGGACTTGCTGGCCCTGCCTCCGCCGCAGAAGTCATAGCAATAGACGGCATAGCCGAGCTTGACGAGGGCCTCGGCATAAGGGGCACCGGAGCGGTGGTCGCTCCCGATGCCGTGCGACACGACAAGCAGAGGGGCTTTCTTGATCCCGTCAGGTCTATACAGGACTCCATATATCTTCTGTTCACCTTTGCTGGACCAGAGTTCCTCCTGTGAGAATGAATCCACGTTAGCGGCATCCTTGACAGAGGCGCAACCGCCAAGCGAGAATAATGCCGTCAGGATAATGATAAATGTCGTAAACTTTTTCATGGATATCTGAATATCTGAGTGTGGTTAAGCGATGTGTCTTCCCTTATTTCTCCCCGATCCTGCCGGTATACGCGTCCACGTCGGATGAATTGAAGGGCTGGGCGAAGAACTTCTGGGCGGCCTCCTCCATGGCGCCAGACCATGGCTGGGGACCTCCGGCGCTCTGGATTACCCACAGCCTGAGTTGTTTCTTATGCCAGTTGACACTGCAATTGGTTCCCCATGCTCCACCATGGCCAAACCACGCGTCCTCGCTGTCCTCTTTCGGCGCTGTCAGCCCGAGGGAATAACCGCCCATATTATCAGGCCGCGTCGTTAGAGCCAGGATGGATTTGACGGTCTCTTCCTTCAGTATTCGAACACCGTTGTCACCCACGCCGAGGTTCATCAGCATCTTGTAGAATTTCAGCTGGTCTTTAGCGGTGGTCCAAAGGCCCGCACCAGCGGAAGCGAACACATGGGAGTCGTTGTACGGACGCTGCTCCCAGCCCATTTCCTCACGCCATTCGGCGGGAGCGTTCTCCTTGTATTCATAGAGCTCTATCTTCTTCTTTATCTGCTTGTTGGTGGGCCAGAACCATGACGATTTCATGCCCAGCGGATCCAGAACTTCCTGCTTGAGGTACTGCTCCCACCTCATCCCGGTAATGGCCTCGACGACCGCCGCGCCGATGTCTATTCCCGTATTGGAATATAACTCCTTAGTGCCCGGCTCGAACATCAAGGGAGAGGCTGCGGCTATGGACGCCACCTGACGAATAGGAGCTCCTCCCGACCATCCGCCTCCTCTCACATCCGAACGCTTGGCGCTAATCTCAAACGGGAACCCGCCAGTGTGGTTAAGTACCATCCTCACTGTCAAAACGTTCTGGGCCTTGTGCAGGGTCTTGACTCCGTCTTTCTCCTCATCCAGCACCCAAAGCTCACTAAACTCGGGAAGGTACTTCGACACGGGATCGTCTAGCGATAGCTTGCCTTCCTCAACCAGCTTGGCTATGGTCACTCCGCAGAATCCCTTGGTCTGGGAGCATTGCATGAAAGCGTTGTCCATCTTGATACGGCGCTTGGCGGCCACGTCGGCATAGCCTACGCAGCAGGTCTCCTGCACTCCGTCCTTGTAAAAAACGCTGATGGCTCCAGCCAGCTGACCATTGTCCACATAAGGTTGCAGGACGTCTTTGGCATAAGTGGTCTTGGAATCCTTTTGGGCCCGCGCGGGCATCATGAGGCAGAATGACGCCGCCAAAATGACAAGAATAGACGTTAACTTTTTCATGGCGATTGGTTTTTTTATGAATACAAAGATAAACAAAAGCGCCGCACTTTCGTGCGGCGCTTGCCTGACTTATCGCGTTGCTGCGGAAGGGACGAGATTCGAACTCGTGGTACGGTTACCCGTACGACAGTTTAGCAAACTGTTGGTTTCAGCCACTCACCCACCCTTCCAGTGGTCTCGGCCGAAAGGTTTTGTCAAACCGTTCAATCAAGTCGGGACTGCAAAGATACAAAAATTAATTATTTTGCAAAATCTTCGAATGAGAAAGATTCAACATCTCCGAAGACTTCCCTGGCGAGGGACTCAAGGATTTCTTTGGGTCCTTCGAGGTGGAAAGTGAACTGGGTGTGGGTTAAGCTCTCTCCGGGGTCGAGGGCGGCACCGGGCGAAGAGGTCTCGATCTCATAGAAGGGTCCCATCACGACTCCGGTCTCCGTCGGGCCGTCATTGTAGGAGTTGATCACATCGCCGCCGAAATGGTCTTCCTGGGGTCCCCACTGGCTGTTGACATAGTCATTATCTCCTTGAGGGACAGTGTATTTAAGAATATTCAAGACACCGGCCTTAGGGTCGAAACTTCCGCAGAGGTCCTTGGCGCTCCCGGCAGGGAGACCGATCTTCGCGCGGTATTTCCCGTCAATCTTGAAATATACAAAGCCATCCTTCACCACGAGCCTGTCAGCCGGAACCTTCCCGAAATAGTCATCCTTTACCACCTTGCCCTCGAACTCCTGATTATAAGGAATAAACACTACCGTCGAAGGGGTCGGAGGATACATCCCGAGGAGCCAGACCGAGGGCATACCGGTCTCTTTGGTCCAAGACTTGGCGCCAAGGTTCTTTATTGTGTTGGCGGTACTATATGCCACCGGACGGACTCCATCAGGCAGATGTATTCCCAGAACCTTCTCAGATTCAGAGCGTTCCAGAAGCTTAACCACCCTACGAACTCCAATGTTGAACTCTACTCCAGACGCGTTTTTCAATACCGCTTCTTTTGCAAAAACAGCCTCTGAGTCCGACGAAGACTCAACCTCGAAAGCTTCAGAATCGAGGAATGCCGGCACATCCCAGTTGGCGTAGACCTGCTCAGCACCTGGCTTGAAATACCAAGAGAACGGACCTCCCTCCGGCCCTATCCAGAAGCGCTCCTCGCCTCCGAAAGGGTTGAACCGCGGGTTGGCGAAACCATCAGCTATAGCCTTATAATTGATCCAACCGTAGCTTGCTCCTTTGAGGCCTCCAGCGGTGGAAGTCATCACTCTCCCCTGGAAAGCAGGAACCAGCAGAACCCTTGCCTGCCCGTCATTCGAGACAAGCTCCACAAAACCGACATTCTTTTCAGCCAGATATTCCAAATCGTGCCCGTAAGTACCCATAATTGAATCACTAATATTCCCGAATTATATCTGATATTTTTATCAACTCCTGTCTATCGTCATCCGTGACAGTCTCCGTGTCTTTCAACGCATTCTCTATCAGCAATCTGATGAAAGTGAATCTACTCTTAGACTCCCGAGAATTTGTCTCAGCCATATCCAAATCATATTGGCTTTGAAGATTAAGCCACATCTCTGCTGGGATCCCCAAAGATTTCTCAAGCCCAAACGCCATATTCAAAGAAATTGATCTTTTCCCTTTTATAGTCTCACTTAATATAGAGGGAGAAATACCTGACAATTCAGACAATTGTTTTTGGGTGATTCCCCTTGTCTTTATCTCATCTTTTATCAACTCACCTGGATGAGTCGCGACAAAAGGACGCCTATCTATCTTATTCATAATGCTTTGATATTTCAATTAATAATACGTTCACAACGATTCCGTCTGATCCGGCAAAGCTCGACAATCTCAGTCTGTACTTATCATTTATTCTGACGAATTCCTGACCTTGTCGATCACCAGTCTTTTTCTCATAACACAAAGAATGAATACGGAATAAATCCTCGATTCTCGTAGCTGCCCTCAAATAATTGACTGCTTTAATGTATGCTTTTACGATACTGATTTGCAGTCTTTTGTACTTTTTGTCAGAAGTGTGTCCAGTATAGTACAACTCTTCCAACGCTTTGTCATCAAAGAAGATTATCATAGTTTATAGTGCGAATATAAATTAAAATTTTCAAATTCGCAAATTTGCGAATAATCGCTCGGTCGAAGCTGATTGCCGATCAGCTAATATACACAGTCTTCATAACTGGGACAATAAAGAAAAATGATGAAATAATAAAAAACAGCAAAGAAAACGACTCAAACCCCCACTATTTCAAGAATTACTGACTTCTATTTGAGGAGAATTATGGTTATTTTTGCATTACATTGACCACTGTTATCTATTAATGTCATGAGAAGACTGCCAATCCTGCTTTTGGCCATTTGTGCCACCCTTACCTTTAATCTTTGTTGTAAAGATTTCACCTCCAACAAGCCGTCCAAGGACTGGCTGATTGACGGGAGTTCTTTTGTCTCTAAGGTTGAGCAGTCTTCAGACGGCAAAGACGTCATCCTGACCAACGGCCTGGTCAGCAGAGTGTTCAGGATAACCCCCAACCTCGCCACCACGAACATCTACAACAACATAACCGGTGAGTCAATGGTCCGCACCGCCTGCCCCGAAGGAACAGTGACGATCAACGGAAAGGACTATTCCCTCGGAGGTCTCTACGGCATAGAGGAATATGCCTACGTCAAACCAGAGTGGCTTGATAACTTCAAAGAAATCCCTAACTCATTTAAAGTCACCGGCTTCCGAACCGAAGACCTCAAAAAAAGGATGGAATGGAACCGCAAACGTTGGGCCCTCATAAAGGACTGGGACCCGAAAGGCAAGGAACTGATATTCACCCTTGAAGGCCCTGAAGAAGTGAAAGGAGTCAAGGTCGAGTTGCATTATGAGATTTATGACGGAGCGCCGATAATCGGGAAATGGCTGGACGTCTTCAACGAGAGCGGGACCCCGATCAATCTAGACAAATTCACCCTGGAAGAGCTGGCAATCGTTGAATATGAGACCAATGTCGATCATGTTCCCGCCTCCCCGGATGAAAGGAAAATCCATGTCGAGAGCGACTTCGCCCAGGTCTCCTGCGGCACCACATTTTGGGAAACGGATCCCCGCTACACGACCCAGGTCAACTACGGCCTCCAAACCCCCTGCCTACTCGTCTCAAGGTTGCCCTACGGCCCCGACGAGACCATCGAGCCCGGCGGCTCCTTCGAGAGCTACCGAAACTGGATAATGCCTTACGACAGCGAAGACAGAGAACGGAAAGGCTTGTCCCTCAAGCGTTTCCGTACCACCCTCGCCCCCTGGACCACTGAAAACCCGATATTTCTCCACTGCACCACGACCAAGCCTGAAGAGCTGAAAATCGCCATCGACCAATGCGCCGAGACCGGCTACGAAATGGTGATCCTGAGCTTCGGCTCCGGCCTCAACATGGAGGACGAGAGCGAGGAAAACATAGCCAAATACAAAGAATATGTCGACTACGCCCACTCCAAAGGACTCGAGATCGGCGGGTATTCCCTGCTGGCCAGCCGCTGGATCAGCGACGACGTGGACATCATCAACCCCGAGACCGGGAAGCGGGGCGGAATGACATTCGGCAGTTCACCTTGCCTCTCCAGCGAATGGGGCCATGAATATTTCCGTAAGATCAAATCGTTCTTCGAGAGGACCGGAATGGACTTCTTCGAGCATGACGGATCATATTCCGGAGACCCCTGCGCCTCGACCAAGCACGCCTTCCACAAGGGCCTCGAAGACTCCCAGTGGAAGCAAAGGAAGATGCTTGAGGACCTCTACAAGTGGATGAGAGCCAAGGACATATACACGAATGTCCCGGACGACGGCACCCTGCTGATCGGCTCCACCAAAGGCTTCATCGGCTACCGTGAGGTCAACTGGTCGTTGCCCAGGGCGAGACAGATAATCCTCGGACGCCAGAACATCTACGACGGCACATGGAAAAAGGTTCCCACCGCAAGCTGGACCTTCACTCCCCTGGTCCAATACCAAGGAGGCGGGGCTGCCGCGACCCTGGAGCCGCTTGACGAGCATCTTGACGCCTACAAGGCCCACATGATCCAGAATTACGGCTCCGGAGTACAGTCCTGCTACCGCGGGTTCCGCCTCTACGACACCGAGCGGACAAAGGAAGCGGTTATCGAGGTAATCAATTGGTACAAGGCTCATAGGGACATCCTCTGCAGCGACCTTGTTCACCTTCGCAGGCCGGACGGCCGTGACTGGGACGGGATCATGCACGTCAATCCGAGTCTTGAGGAAAAAGGCTTCGCCATGCTGTACAATCCCACAGGCGAGGACATTACCCGAACTATCAGCTTGCCACTCTACTACACTGGCCTGACCAAGAAGGCAATGATCTCAGAGCGTGGCGGCAAGGCCCGCAAGGTCAGGCTCGACAGGGAATATAACGCCGAGGTCACAGTCACCATTCCCGCCAACGGCTACACATGGCTAATAATCAAATAATCAGCCTTATGAAAGTATTCAGGAACTTATTGGTTACCGGCATTTTAGCCATAGTTTCCATGGGAGTCTCGGCCCAGGAGACGCCAAGCCGCCATGCGGTGCCGGGACAGAGATATCTCAAGGAATATTGGAACCAATCGGATCTGTATCTCCAGCATCAGGCGTACTACATGCTGGACCTGGCCGACAAGGCCTTGGTCTCAAATCCTCCTTCCAAGGAAATCAATCTCGAGCGCCGGATGGCGATGCTGATGCTGGACGCCGTGACTCATGAGCCGGCCCCGATAGACAACCCTGCGGTCCAGGAATATCTCGCCATGAGGATGAACCGGGTCCTGGAAAATCTCGATAAGCCTCTTAAAGGTCGGAAGTCGTTGAGAATCTACAGATTATATAATAGCGGAACACTATTCCGGACAAAGGATCTCACCGTCGCTGTCGACATCAACGGACGGGAAGGGAAACTCATCCCGGACGAGATCATGGAGAAACTAATCAGCCATATCGACATCCTTTTTATCACCCATAACCACAACGACCATTTCGACACCCGCGCCCGGGACTTCTGCCACAAGGCCGGAGTGCCGATCTACGCGACAGACGAGATATTCAAGGACGACCCGAAGGTCAACCACATCCGAAAGGACGACCTCTACACCTTTAATGTGGACCTTCCTAAGGGAAGCATTACCGTCAACGCCCTTCCTGGCCATCAGGACGCTGTCCATAACAACATCTGGATCGTGACCATGCCGAACGGCAAGGTTGTCGGCGCCACCGGAGACCAGTGGATGGACGAGAAGAAGGACCTGAAGTGGCTGAAGGATATTCATTCGCGCCTCCCCCAGATCGATGTGCTCTCGATGGATTGCTGGATACATGACTACGATGAGCATGTCGCGGCCTTCAGTCCAAAGCTAATCGTCTCACAACATGAGAACGAGATCGGCGCCCACGGGATCGACCACCGGGAGTCCTACTGGATGACCATGTTCAAACAAGAGAAAGTTCACCAAAGCCAGGTTCCCTATGTCCTTATGACCTGGGGTGAATGGTATGATTATTAGAAAAAACACATAATGGACTCATTATGAAAAAGATTGTTGCTTTGATGTTTTTGGCGGCGATTATCTCAGCCGCCCCTTCATTTGCCCAGCAAGTGAAGCTGGATGTGGAGAAAGAGACCATACCGACCCATCAGATAGGTGCTCCGGAGGTCAACCCCATCTTTTTCACCGGTCGAGTCTACCAGGGTGCGGAAGGCTACATCTATCCTTACCCCCTGTACGATGTGATCACCGACAAGGTGGTTGACAAGACCTACGAGATCGTCAAGCTCAAGAACGACTACATCAGTATCGGTGTGTTACCTGAGATTGGTGGAAGGATATTCCAGGCCGAGGACCTCACGGACAATTATCATTTCTTCTATACCCAGACGGGCATTAAGCCCGCCCTTATCGGAATGCTCGGAGCCTGGCTTTCTGGCGGAGTGGAATGGGACATTCCCGATCATCACAGGGCCAGCAGCTATATGCTGGTGGACTGGACGACGGAGGATAACCCGGACGGGAGTAAGACAGTTTGGGTCGGCGAGAGTGAGCTGAGGCACCGGCTAAAATGGTCGGTGGGTATAACGATATTCCCCAACAGCTCGAGAGTGCAGGCAAGCGTGAAAGTGATCAATCCCACGCCGATGATCCAGTCTATGCTGCACTGGGCGAATGTCTCGGTCCATTGCGACGAGAACTACCAGGTGATCTTCCCGCCGGATGTCCAATTCGGCACCGACCACAGCAAGGTCTATTTCACGAGATGGCCGGACGGCCCGGCCGGACGCTCGACCAAAACGGATGTGGATCTCTCATGGTGGAAGAACTTCAATATGGGGTCCCGCTCGATATTCGCTTGGGGCAGCCAGATGGGCTTCCTGGGAGGGTATGACCACGCCAAGGACGCTGGTACCGTCCACGTCGCCAACAGGTTCCAGGTCCCGGGAAAGAAATTCTTCCTTTGGGGCAACAACCCGACAGGAATGCTTTGGAACAAGATTCTCTCCGATAATGACGGCCACTACCTGGAGCTGATGGTGGGAGGATATTCAGACAACCAGCCTGACTACAGCTGGCTCGCCCCAGGCGAGATCAGAGAATTCAAGCAGACCTGGTTCCCGATCAAGGGTATTAAAGGAATAAAGAACGCCACCGAGTTCGCGGCGGTCAATCTCCAGAAAGAAGAGAATGGCAAATGGCTGGTGGGATACAACGCCTCCATCGACCTCAAAGGGGCAAGGGTCATCCTTGCGGCCGGAGAGAAACTCCTCATTGACAAGAAGATAGACATCAATCCGGAAAAGATATTCCTTGAAGAGGCGGTCGTCCCCGCAGGAGTGGACGAGACGGATCTTTACACCGCCCTCTGCAACGCCGAGGGCAACCTCCTCGTGGATTACAGGCCGGTCAAACTTGAGAAGGAGGACCTCCCGTCCGTCATTGACGGGACGAAACCTGTCGAGGAATACAAGACCGTCGAGGAGCTTTACCTGGCCGGTCTCAGGGTTGACCAGTTCAACAACGCCCGCCTGGATTACATGGACTTCTACAACGAGGCCCTGCGAAGGGATCCGGGAGACGCGAGGGTGAATATCGAGGTCGGCAAGCATTATATCCGCCAGGCCGAGTGGGCCAAGGCCGAGGAGCATCTCCTGCGGGCGAAAGAGAGGCTGGAGCATGACTACACCAGGGCTTATGACACTGAGGCCGACTACTATCTGGGATATGTCTACCGTATGACCGGGAGACAGGTGGAGGCCGAGGAGAACCTCTGGGCGGCTACTTACACCCCCGCTTTCAAGCATCCCGCCTACTATCAGCTGGCGGTGGCGTCCACGAATTCCGGAGACTTGGAGAACGCTCTCAAATTGGTTGATGACGCCCTTCTCACAGGAGCCCATGACTTGCAGGCGCTCACATTGAAGGCCTACCTCCTCCGCAAGCTCGGGAAGAAACAAGAAGCGTTGGACATGATTAGCGCTGTCAAAGGCATCGACCCGCTCGACTATTGGAGCGAGTTCGAGAGGAGCTTTATCCGGAACGGGAACCTGTCTTTCCTGAAAGGGACACGTGACCGCCGAAGCGAAGGGATAATCGCTGTGCAGGAGCTCCTCGAAGTGGCAAGTAACTACCTTACTGTCGGTGACAAAGATGCCGCCCTGGCTGTCATCGACGAGGCCATAAAGGTCGGGACACCTTTCGCTGACTACCCTCTGGTACATCTCTACAGGGCCTATCTCACCGGGGAGGCCTCTGATGTCGCCAAGGCCTCATCCTTGAGTCCTGACAACAATTTCCCGCTCCGTGTGGAAGAGGTGGCGATGTTCGAGACCCTGGAAGGGAAGTACCCAGACAACAGCAAGATACCATATTACTTCGGAAACCTGCTTTATTATCTGGGCCAGAAAGAACGGGGACTCGCGGAGTGGCACAAATCAGTCAGCCTCGACCCGACATTCTCACTCGCCTGCCGCAACGTGGGTTTCGGAGAGGGGCAGAAAGGGAACTTCGACAAGGCTATCGAATATTACGACATGGCCATCAAGGCTAACCCTTCCGACCCTATGCTTTTCACCGAGTCCGACAAGTTGTGCGAGAAGGCGGAGATGGACGCAAAGACACGTCTCAAGAGGTTGGAGAGCCATTTGCCGACCGTCATGAAGCATGACGACGCCGTCATGAGACTGCTCCAGGCATACAACGAGACAGGCAATTACGACAAGGCGATAAAGATTATGGACACCCGCCACTTCCACTTGTGGGAGGGCGGCGGACAGATCCACAACATCTATGTCGCGTCCCATATTCTTAAAGGCCAGTCCCTCCTGGACAAGAAGAAATACGACAAAGCACTCAAAGAGTTCGAGCTGGCCACCCTGTATCCGGCCAACCTGGAGGTTCCCGCCCCGGCCGGGAAGACGGTGACTCTCGAGTCCATGTTGCAGGAGATGGAGGATGAGTTGAACGACAACTACGCGAAGTTCGGGGAAGACGACAAGGCCGCCACCGAGAAACGGATAGAAGGATATCGTAAGTTGTTGGAGATCGTGAAGAACTTATAGTGTAACTTATTAAATATCAATAATTATGAGAACTCGTCTAAGTGTCTTGTTAATGGCGGCGATTGTCTGCCTGCTGTCACTGTCTTCCTGCGGGAAGAAGGTCCCGGCCTCTGTGCCGGCCACCATCAAGAATGGGATGATCGAGCTGAAGACTCCTCCCCGGGCTCCGGGACAGGTGAGCGCCCTCGGACTGAAGTGCGACCCGATCGACACGGTCCGCATAGCCTTTGTCGGAGTGGGTGGCAGGGGAACTTCCGCCGTCAGCCGCTACACCCACATTGACGGAGTGAAGATCGTTGCCTTCTGCGACCTGAAGCAGGAGCGTCTGGACATCTGCCAGAATATCCTGAAAGAGGCCGGGCTACCCGAAGCCGATAATTATCTCGGCCCCGAGGCATACAAGGAACTCTGCGACAGGAATGACATCGACCTGGTCTATATCGCGACCGACTGGGTGGTCCATGTGCCGATCTCCCTTTACGCCCTTGAGCACGGCCATCACGTGGCTTGTGAGGTTCCGATGATGATGACCATCGACGACTGCTGGAAACTTGTGGACGCCTGCGAGAGGACCCGTCGCCACTGCATGATGCTCGAGAATTGCTGCTACGATTTCTTCGAGATGTCCGCCCTGAATATGGCCCAGCAGGGGGTGTTCGGTGAGGTCTACCACGTGGAAGGCGCTTATATTCACTTCCTTTCAGAAGGTTGGGACAGGAGCGAGACCTGGAGGCTGGACTACAACATGGAGAACCGGGGAGACAACTATCCCACACATGGCCTCGGACCCATCGCCCAGGTGCTGAACATCCACAGGGGTGACAAGATGGATTATCTCGTGGCTATGGACACTCCTTCCTACAACGGCAAGGTGGCCGCGAAGAAGTTCAGGGACGCGGACTATTGCAAGGACGGAGACCACACGATCAGCCTGATCCAGACCGAGAAGAAGAAACTGATCGAGGTGCAGCATAATGTCTATGCCTACCGCCCTTACACCAGGATGTACCAGCTCACCGGAACTGAGGGATTCGCCAACAAATACCCTGTGGAAGGAATCTCTGTCAAGGGTATAAACGGCCATACCTATGTGTCTCAAGAGGTTATGGATTCTCTGCTGACCGCGTACAGGCCGGAATTCGCCAAAGCAATCGAGGAGAAAGCCAAGACTGTCGGCGGCCACGGCGGAATGGACTACATCATGGACTACCGTCTGATCTACTGCCTGCGTCACGGACTTCCTCTTGACGAGGATGTCTACGATGCGGCGGAATGGTCGGCGGTCCAGGAACTGAGCCGCATCTCATTGGAGAACAATTCGATGCCGGTCCGTTTCCCGGACTTCACGAGGGGTGAATGGAACGTCGTGGACGGATTCCATTACGCGCTATGATCCAGATAATGAAGAGTTTATTCGTCAGATTGGTTTTGCTGACTGTAGATTAGCTACTTCTCAGGCACTGGTCTGATGTCCAGGCCGAGCTCATCGAGCTGGGCCTGGTCAATCTGTGACGGGGAGTCGATCATAACGTCACGGCCCTGGTTGTTCTTCGGGAAGGCGATGAAGTCCCTGATGGACTCCTTGCCGGCGAAGAGGGTGCAGACGCGGTCGAATCCGAAGGCCAGACCTCCGTGAGGCGGAGCGCCGAACTGGAAGGCGTGAATGATGAAGCCGAACTTATATTCAGCCTCCTCGGGACCGATTCCGAGAACCTCGAACATCCTCTTCTGGACCTCCGCGTCGTGGATTCTGATCGATCCGCCGCCGAGCTCATTACCGTTCAGGACGAAGTCATAGGCGTTGGCGCAGACCCTCTCGAGATCCTCTTTCTTATCGGAATAGAAGAGATCCATGTGCTCCGGTTTCGGGGCGGTGAAAGGATGGTGCATGGCGTAGAAACGGCCGTCCTCATCGTTCCACTCGAGGAGCGGGAAGTCCACGATCCAGAGCGGCGCGAACACCTTGGGATCCCTGAGGCCGAGCCTTCCGCCCATCTCGAGACGCAGGACGCCCAGCATGGTCTGGACCTTGCGCTTCTCCGGACCGCTCATGACGAACACGATGTCGCCGGTCTTGGCTTCGACAGCCTCGGCGATGGCCTGCAGCTGCTCGGGAGTGTAGAACTTATCGATTGATGACTTGACAGTTCCGTCAGCGTTCAACTTGATGTAGATCAAGCCCTTGGCTCCAACCTGAGGCCTCTTGACCCACTCTGTGATCTCGTCGATCTGCTTGCGGGTGTATTCAGCTCCACCTGGGACGACGATAGCGCCGACATAGGCAGCGTCATCCAGGACGGAGAAACCGTTGCCTTTGACCTTGTCAGTGATCTCATGGATGGTCATTCCGAAGCGCACATCCGGCTTGTCGGAACCGTAGTTGTCCATGGCGTCGTACCAGCTCATTCTCGGGAGCGGGTCAGGAATATCCACATTGATGACATTCTTGAACAGGGTCCTCATCATTCCTTCGAACATATTCAGGACATCCTCCTGCTCGACGAAGCTCATCTCGCAGTCGATCTGTGTGAACTCAGGCTGGCGGTCAGCCCTCAGGTCCTCGTCCCTGAAGCAGCGGACAATCTGGAAATACCTGTCATAGCCGGCGACCATCAGGAGCTGCTTGAAGGTCTGGGGAGACTGCGGAAGGGCGTAGAACTGGCCCTGATTCATCCTTGAAGGGACCACGAAGTCGCGGGCGCCCTCAGGAGTGGACTTGATGAGATAAGGAGTCTCGATCTCCATGAAGTCCTTGGAATCGAGATAGTTCCTCACCTCATGGGCGAGCCTGTGGCGAAGGGCCAAGGCCTGCTGGAGAGGGTTTCTCCTGAGGTCCAGATAACGGAACTTGGCTCTGATGTCCTCGCCGCCGTCGCTCTCGTCTTCGATGGTGAAGGGAGGGGTCACAGACTTGTTGAGAATATTGATGGACTCAACTTTTATCTCGATTTCTCCGGTGGGCATCTTGGGGTTTTTGCTCTGACGCTCAACGACTTCTCCGACGACTTGGATCACGAATTCTCTTCCGAGGGATGTGGCGGTCTCGACAAGGGCCGGATCAGCGTCAGCCTCAACTACGAGCTGGGTGATTCCATAGCGGTCCCTCAGGTCGATGAAGGTCATTCCTCCAAGTTTCCTGCTCCTTTGGACCCATCCTGCGAGGGTCACTTTCTGTCCTACGTTGGCGATGCGCAATTCGCCGCAAGTGTGGTCTCTGTACATATTTTGTTTCGTTAATATTCAGAATAATCTGTCAAGCCTGCAAATTTAGCGATTTATGTCCAACTTTGATAGAAGAAAATGAGTTATCTTCGCGTTATGGAAGTTAGAGCGAAGAAAGCCCTTGGGCAGCATTTCTTGACAGACCAGGATATCGCCCGCAGAATTGTCGGTGCCCTCCATGGCTCCCCTGTCCTCGAGGTCGGTCCCGGCATGGGCGTATTAACGCAATACCTGGATAATACTAATCTGAAAGTAATCGAGATAGATAAAGAGAGTGTGGTGTATTTGCGGAAGCATTTTCCGGAGCTGGGGGACGGGCTGATCGAAGGGGATTTCCTCAAGATGGATCTCGGGAACGTATTCCCTGGCCAGTTCTCGATCATCGGCAACTTCCCCTACAACATCTCCTCCCAGATATTCTTCAAGATCATCGACAACCGAGACCTCGTGCCGGAAGTCGTGTGCATGATCCAGAAAGAGGTCGCCGAGCGTATCGCCGAGAAGCCTGGCACAAAGACCTACGGCATCCTCTCTGTCTTCCTTCAGGCCTGGTATGACATTGAATATCTGTTCACTGTGGGCTCCGGCGCTTTCAACCCGCCGCCCAAGGTCCAATCAGCTGTGATCCGCCTGACACGCAACTCCAGGACCTCGCTGGGCTGTGACGAAAAGCTGTTCAAGACCGTCGTCAAGACCGCCTTCGGCCAACGCCGCAAAACCCTCCGCAACTCTCTCAAGCCGCTGCTTGCCGGACGGACGGCGGACCCGGTTTTTGACCTGCGTCCAGAGCGGCTCAGCGTCGAAGACTTCATCGACCTGACACTACGACTCACACCATAGCTCACCAGACGGATCTGAAAGAATCCCCACCTGTCGCCAAATTAAGCGTTTTTCCTAACTAATTAGTAATAAATAAGATACATTAAGGTACATGGTAGATTTAGCCATGCACCTTTAATTAATTGCCTATTACTTAGTCACTTCCGAAAAACGCCCCTTCCTGTCGTCCTGAAATTAGTTTTCCAAAGTCACTTGCCAACCTTGGAAATGACTGGTCAAATCAATATCTTTGTCTTATAACTAAACTAATGGAAAGCTTCTTATGGCCAGGAAGATTAAATATGACTGTAGGGGAATCGCCCACATTTATCAACGCGGATTCAATATGTCCGTTATCTTTTATTCAGTCAAAGACATCCTCGTTTTCTACACTCTACTTTACGAATTAAAAAAGAAGTACAAGATCACCGTTCTGGGAGTCGTATTCATGTATAACCACTATCATCTGCTCATTAAGGCTAAATCACAAAAAGTGATCTCCTGTTTTATGCGTGACCTTGAGACAGCTTACTCAAAAGAATTCAACAAAGACGCCGGGACAAAAGGGTCTGTCTTTGAACCGAGATATGGCCTGTCTAATAAAAAAAAGGACAAAAAGCAAAGAGAGGCAGCGGCCTACCTGTACAATAACCCTGTCGAGAAACAATTATCAATCAATGCTGTAAGTTACAGATGGAACTTCCTTGCCTATGCGAAATCCGACCATCCTTTCTCGGGAAAGCTGGTTATCAGAAAGGCCTCGAACAATCTTAGACAATGTATTAAGGAAGTTAAGTTTATGTTCAATCACAATGCTTTTCTCAACTATACCATCTTGAGAAATTGCTTTATCAGGCTTTCGTGGGATGAGGGCAATCAACTGATAGATTTCATCATCAATACCTACAACGTAGTTGACTACAATGAGACAATCCGTCTTTATGGTTCTTATGAGAAAATGTTGATAGCCTTTGACTCAAACATCGGGAACGAACATGATCTTAAGGAAGAATACTCAGACCAGTCTTATAAAGGATATGTTAGTTCTATTCGTTCCCTGTCAAAAGATTACGGATTCATCAATCCGAAAGAAGTTCTCAATTTAAGTGAAGAGGAGAGGCGTGTTTTATCAAGAAAACTAGCCAACCGGTTGCAGGTCTCGTTATTCATTGCGGAGACGCTGCTGCATATATATCAACCTCAACCAAAGCGTTTTTCCTAACTAATTAATAATAAACAAGATAAATTAAGGTGCATGGTAGATTTTACCATGCATCTTTATTTAATCACCTAATACTTAGCCACTTCCGAAAAACGCCACTCGGGGTCGTCCTGAAATAAGTTTACCAAAAACGGAAAATATTGATATATTTGGCAAACAATGATCGGCAACATTCTCGTCATACTCTTTTTCCTGCTCAGCCCAGCCTGCGTGCTATGGCTTTGCCGGCGCTTCCCTTTGCTGGACAAGATCGGCCCGGTGCTGATCCTCTACATCGTGGGAATCATATTCGGGAATCTGTTTCACCCATCCGGAATGGCTGGTATTCAAGAGGTTCTGTCCAGCGCCACGGTTCCCCTGGCCATACCGCTGATGCTGTTTTCCTGCACTTTCCAAAGAAGCAAGACAAGAAGCCAGCTGATCGCTCTCCTGTTAGGTTTGACAGCCGTCACGCTTTCGGTCCTTGCCGGCTCTTTCCTATTCGGGAGGAATATGGATGACGGAGCGAAAATCGGCGGGATGCTGACCGGTGTTTACACTGGTGGAACCATAAACCTCGCCTCGCTCAAGGTTATGCTGGATGTCCCGGAGGAGACGTTTATACTCCTGAACTCATTTGATATGGCCATCAGTTTCTTGTACCTGACCTTCTTGCTTTCCGTTGGTATCCGCCTGTTCCGCCGCTGGCTGCCAGTCGAGGCCGGAGCTGATAATCAAGAAGTTGACGGGCAAGAAAAGGAACAGCCTTTCAAGGGGTTATTCACAAAGCAGGGACTCCGGGACGCTGGCGTCCTCCTGGCCGTAGATGCCTTAATCATAGGCATTTCCGCTGGGTTAGGCCTGCTCGCCGGAGACGGAGCGTTCATGACAGTTTTAATTCTGAGTCTGACCACTCTCGGCATAGCGGCCTCGTTCTGGAAACCGCTCAAAAAACGTAAGCATGGCTACGACATCGGGATGTACTGCATCTATGTCTTCTCTGTCGTGGTGGCCTCGATGGCGGATCTGCGGTCGCTCAGCATAAGTGGCAGCCTGAATATGCTGGGCTACTTGACGTTCGTGATATTCTTCTCACTCCTTCTGGAGGTTCTTGCGGCGAAACCGTTGAAGGTGGACGCCGACACAATGACTGTCAGTTCTGTAGCCTACATCTGCTCACCTCCTTTCGTTCCCATGATGGCCGCCGCGATGAAAAACAAGTCCGTGCTGGCCGGTGGTCTCTCTGTCGGTGTAGTCGGCTATGCCGTCGGAAACTATCTCGGTTTTCTCATCGCCCGCCTCCTGGAGATGCTATAGGGAGTATTTTGGAAGTGACTAAGTAATAAGCAATTAAAAAAGGTGCATGGTAAAATCTACCATGCACCTTAAGCCAAATTACTTAATATTAATCAGTTACAAAAAACGCCTTTTATTGCCAGAAAAAAGGGCTATGTTCTCGTCATCGATTACCAGCGATATCACAGGATAATATAGAGGCGCTATGTACCCCGCGTTATCATTGTAGTAAATGAAGAAATCTTCATTTCTACCCAATGGCAAACCTACGTCAGGAGAAGTCCAATTAAGAACCGTATCGGCCTTTTCACTTCCTGATTCTGAAATGGAAATTGATCTACAAAGCACAGACTGATAATCTATCAGCAATTTCTCATACGATTCTCCTGGAATTAGAGTAAAATCCAAACCCTCGAAACTGCCTTTGTTATCCGAAATCAAGTCCACATTAATTATCTTCGATGACTTGTTGTAAAATATATATTTCGCATAGCATAAATACTCAATTATAGAATAGCGATCCACCGGAGATGGTTGCCTTTCAGTCAGTCCGTCAACCCTTATACAAAAAGGACGATCCTTAACATTCCCGCAAATAGTTATACCTGATGATAATCTATCTTTAATAAGTGAAATAAACCCTTTGACAGAGACATCGGAATATATGAGACTATCTTCCAATACATCTAATGTCATTATTCCTTGTGCGTAATCACTATCAAATTTGATAATTCCATCCTCTTTACTGTAATTCAAATCATTCAAGAAAAGATCAAATGTTCTGATGGAATCATCATTATTGTGCTCGAATTCATAATGCAAGGAAATGTCAATGAGATCTTTCATTTCTGCATACTTAACTTCGAGATCTGCCTTGGAGGCCCGTATCTCTACAGAAGAATCATCAAAACCTGGGGAAACACTGTAATAGCTCTTCGAAATATATGCTAAAGACAACTCATTTTGTGCTGTAGTCGACAATTCACCTGGAATAGCTTCATGAGAGTCGGATTCAACGTGTGTAATAATCTCATAGTGAGAAGAACAAGAACTTGCTATAAGAGTAATTATCCACAAAGGGTATAGTATCTTTTTCATAGTACTAAAAATTTGCAAGAAGATATCATAATATAATTAACATTACTTATAACGACAAACCCCATCAAATCCGTCATTTTTCATGGTAATTGACGGATTTCTTCATGTTTGTCGTTATAACTATATTTATAAGCTATTATTAGTAACTAGTTGAAATTGGAAGATAGCATAGTTTCGTCAGACGAGGGGATTTTGGAACTGTTCCGGAAGGATAGGAGAGAAGCGTTCCGCTTGCTTTATGACGAATATGCCGGCAGACTGTTTTCAGTTTGCAATAGATATATCGTAGACGAACAATTGGCAGCGGACCTCTTGCACGAAACGATGCTGAAAGTCTATGATCATCTTTCTTCATTCAAATATGACGGCGAGGGGTCCCTTTTCCGGTGGATGTCCAGGATAGCCGTGAATATGATCCTTGACAAGAAAAAGTGGGCTAGACGTCATCGGCTGCAAGTAAGTGAGCTTGTTTGGAATCAAATTCCGGAACCGGAACTTGAAAGTGACGATGAAATCCCCGCGGAAGAGATGCGAAAGATGATTGGACGGTTATCTCCGATCAAAAGGGCCGTGTTCAACATGTATTGCATTGAGGGCTATTCGCATAGGGAAATCGGATCACTACTTGGAATATCCGAAAATGGGTCGTCATCGACATTGTCAAAAGCGAAAAAGGAATTAGCAGCCATGATTATCGATTATCTTAAGAATAATGAATGATGAGTGACTGGACTGAATTATTCAAGAAAACGCTGCAGGGCGAAAGGCTCATCCTTCCGGAAGATGATTGGGAAAAGATGAGTCGTATGCTAGACCGTCACGTCTGGCATAAAAAACTTCGGAGCGCGGTTTCTATCGCGATCGCTGTTGCTGCCGCGGCAGCCACTATCTTTCTTTTCTTACCTCAACAGAAACAAGATGAAAAGATTCCCACATATGAAATAGCCGAGGTTGAGAAGGCGTCACCTATAGATTCAAACGAGCCCTTGATTTGTGACAACCCAGAATCAATCAACATAAAACTGGCGGGAAATAATGCCACTCCTGCTGAAGCAATACAGTTATCAGAACAAATTGTTGAGCATGAAGTATTTGACAATACGCAAAGAGATATTGACACAACCCGGAGTTATACGGCCAAGAAAGACTCATCATTGGTTGATAGACACCCAATCATTGAGCAGGAAAACAGATGGACATGGCTTGAGGCAGAAGAATCTTCACGAAAAAAACCAATAATGTTCAGTCTGTCAAAATCATTGATTTCTTCTTCATTTTTACGGTCAGATGCCCCTTCAATCATCAATAATACCAATCCCGACAATGGTCAGCATTTTGGAGACAAAGACGAGAATAACCCTGCCAATAGTAACGAGAATCAAACAATTATTTTCATTCCAAATAATCAGTCCCAACCCATAGAATTGAATCATATACAATATGAACATAGCTATCCCTATACTATAGGAATAGCTTTGGGTATTCCTCTTTCAGACAAACTCTTCCTGACATCCGGGTTGGACTACTCTTATTGTCTCTCAAAGATTACCTTCTCAGACAACACGAAAGCTGATCAGAAAGCCCACTACCTGGGGATTCCGTTGCATCTGGACTGGATGATTATCAGAAATAACAGGCTGTTCCTCTATGCGGGAGCAGGTGCAGAGGCATACAAGTGTTTATTCGCACAGATTGGTCCCCAGCAAAGAATAAAAGACGGAAACACCTATTATTCAGCTATTATCCTAGCCGGACTGAAATATGAACCAGTCCGGAACATAGGTTTGTTCTTAGAACCACAGTATTCTTATACGATTCCTGTAAAGGATCCGCTCATCCGTTCGGCCATCACCGATTCACGCAACTTATTCAATGCCAGGATCGGAGTAAGTTTCCGTTTTTAAACCTTACCTGAAGATATTCATGACTTGGACGCAGGCGCGGGCGTCGTGCATCGGGAACATGCGGAAAGCGATGGTGTCGACCGAGTCGTTGAGATGTTCCTTGATGTAATCCCAGATACGCATGGCGAAGTCCGCGCCTTCCGGAACGCTCTGATACTTCCAGGCGCACAGGTTGGCGATCAGGGCCTCGGCCTGAACCCACGGAACCATCTGATTGTCAATCTCTCCATCAGCATCCTTGCTCAAGACCACGAACCCTTCTCCAGACATGCCGTCCATTCCAGCCTTGTAAAGCTGAAGGCAAGTGTCCTTCACATGATTGATAACATCCATGTCGTGGATGGCGTAGGCGGCGTCGAGAATCGACCAGGAAGCCTCCAGGTCAAGTCCGTACAGGCATCCTGAGGGAACCAGGTTCCACTCTTTTCCGAAACGAGGCTCTAGATGGCCTGTGGTCGGATTGAAGAACTCACTGACCATCACGTCGATAAGGTCAGCGATCACCCCACGTAAAGACGGATCTTTCCAGACCCGGTAAAGGTTCGAGTAGCTTTCCAGCAGATAAAGATGCGAGACGGCCACTTTCGACTCATCCTTAGGGGTGAAGTCCCTCGAAAGGACCTCCCTGTAGCCACCAAGGTTGAGATCGTGAAACTCCTTCTCGACTATCTTGTATAGATTGATTGCCTGCTTCAGGGACTCGTCATCCTTGGTGGCCCCGTAGAACTCACTCAAGGCGTAGATAGCCAGGGCCTGGTTGCTCAGGAGAGCGTCGGTGTCCTTCTTCTCACCCCAGGAATCAACATAGACGAAAGCTCCGCCATATTTATGATCAATGAAATGCTGGATGAAGTAGTCCTTACCATTCATGGCAGGCATCAGATATTCCTTTTTGTGGAATATCCTGTAGGCGTTGGAGAAAGCCCAGATTATGCGGGCGTTAAGTTGCTCCTCACGGTCGGCGTCCTTGTCAGCGGCAAGCCCCTCGGCGATCTTCCCATAGAAGCCGCCGCGGGGATCCTGCATACCGGACCAGAACTTGAGAATGTCCCACTCGAGGACTTCCCTGACCTCCTTCAACAGAATATCAGTTCTTCCTGTCATGGCGCTGTGTTTTAAATGATTACAGCGTCTTGATGTGGAGGTTGCGCCAACGGACCTTGATGCCGCCACCGTCATGGATCTGGAGACAGATCCTGCCCCGTCCCTTGCCGATCGCCTCATCGGTGATGTCGGTCATAGGCTCACCATTGAGCCAGGACTGGAGGTGGTCGCCTTCCAGGCGGATGCGCATAGTGTTCCACTCTCCGTATTTAAGGATGTTCTCTTTCTCGTCAGGAATCTGATACAGCCAGCCGCGGCCGTAGGACTCGTAGACTCCACCGGTGTCATGGTTCGGCGGAGCGACCTCGACCTGCCATCCGCTGACCTTCACGCCCTCAGGGACGATGGAACGGATGAATACTCCAGAGTTGCCGTCAGCGAACTGCTGGAATTCAAGGGTGAGGTCGAAGTTGTAGTAATACTGGTCAGTTCCGAAATAGCCGTAAGCTTTGTCGGGACCGCTCTCGCAGACCAGGCAACCCTCATCGTCGACATACCAAAGCTCGGTGCCGTAGTTGATCCATCCGGTAAGATCCTTGCCGTTGAAGAGATCCTTCTCAACCGGCTCGGGATCAGGAAGTTCCTTGATCTTGACATTCCTGAACCAAGCGGGATAACCGTGGTCCTGGAGGCAGATGTGACCGGTCGGCGACATGCCGTACTCGGTGCAGTCAGCCCACTTGCCGGCGGCCTTACGGGCGAACCAGTCGGCGCTCCATGCGTCGAACTCGACTGTGACCTTGCCGTTCAGCAAATATGTGACGTGGCCGTTGTCGAAGATGATCTCGCTCTGGTTCCACTCTCCGGCAGGCTTGAGATCACGCTTGTCGAAATCCGGAACGTACATGGCATAGTCCACGGCGCACCTTTGCCAAGGCTCAAGGACGTAACCGTCGTTCATCTCGGTGAAGTTCTCGTCGTCGATCAGCTGGTACTCGGGACCAGTCACGTAAGGAACGCTAAGCACAGGATTCTCGACAACATGATACATCATACCGCTGTTGCCACCCTTACTGATCTTCCACTCCCACTTGAGGTCGAAATTCGTGTATTCTTTCTCGGTAACGATATATCCATTAGCATCGTCGCCACCTCCCTCGGCTTGGATAGTGCCGTCCACGACAGTCCAGGGACCTGTCAGGGCCGTACCGTTATAATCCCTCCAGCCGTTAAGGGTTGTGCCGTCAAAAAGGAGTTGCCAGCCTTCGGCTTTCTCCTTGGATGTCAATGTGTTCTGCTTGGGGGAGCAACTAATGAGCGTAAGCGCCGCGAGGATTGTCGCTCCGGTCCAGTAAATCAACTTCTTCATATTGCTTGTCTTTTAAATAAAGATGATACGTTCGTCAAATGACCAGTAGCCCCATGATCATGAAGAACAGGATGATAAGCAGGAGGACAGACACGGTCACGCATCCGCAACCGCAGCCGATTCCCTTCTTGGCTCCTTCTGTGAATCCCCTATCTCCTTCTCCGCTACGGGAGAACAACAGGCCGATGATGCCGCCCACCAGGGCGCAAATCAAGATAAATCTTAACATAGTACACAAATTTACTAATTTTCCTCACTATTTCAATACTCGAGCCGAATTGTTATCTTTGTATGGACAGATAATAATTAAAACCACAGATATGTTCGAAAAAGAAATCTACATCGCCCGCAGGCGGGCATTGGTTGAGAAAATGGCGCTCACTGCGCCTGAGGGACAGCGGGGAATAGCCCTATTCGTTGGAAATGTCGAGGCGGCCGCACAGTACAAAGACAACGCCTATAAGTTCAGGCAGGACTCTTCCTGGCTGTACTATTTCGGTCTTGACGAGCCCCGTTACGCCGCTATAATCGACTTGGACAACGGCGATGAGACAATCTATGCCGATGATGTCGAGATTGATGACATCATCTGGATGGGGCCGCAGCCTTCCGTAGCCTCAAAGGCCGCTGCGGTAGGCGTCGGAAAATCCGCCTCTTACGGTGCTCTGAGCGTGGCTGTCTCAAAGGCCTTGGCGACCGGTAGGAATATTCATTTCCTCCCTCCGTCGAGATATTACAACACGATGAAGCTCGCCTCCCTGGTAGGGATTCCGGAGGAGTGTGTCGGGAAAGTGGCCCCGATCGCCGAGAACGGCGGGCAACACGCCTCCGAGGAGCTTGTCAAAGCTGTGATCTCCATGAGGCTCGTGAAGGAACCTTGTGAGATTGAGCAACTTGACGATGCCGGAGCTTTGGGACAGGAGATGCACTCCATCGGCCGTGACAACATCAAAATCGGTGTCATCGAGCAGGATATTGTCGGAAAAATGGAAGGCCTGGTGCTCCAGAAAGGTTGGGGTGTATCCTTCCCCACCATTTTGACTCAGCATGGTGAGACTCTCCACAACCATCTCCACGACAAGATTGTCGAGCCGGGCAAACTGATGGTCATCGACGCAGGCGCCGAGAACAACATGCACTACGCCTCCGACTTCACCAGAACTTATCCGACCTCCGGGAAATTCACCACGAAACAGAGGGAGATCTACCAGATTGTCTGTGACTGTAATGAGTTGGCTTTCAGCCTGACCAAACCTGGAATCGCCTATCGTGATGTCCACCTCGCGACCGCCCGGAAGATGCTGGAGGGCTTAAGCGCTCTCGGACTTGTCAAGGGTGACCCTGACGTTATGGTGGCTGAGGGAATCGCCGGACTATTCCAGCCTCACGGCCTGGGCCACAACATGGGCATGGACGTACATGACATGGAGGATCTCGGCGAGAACCTGGTTGGCTATGATCCGGATCAGACCCGAGCCAAGCAGCTTGGCCTCGGAAGCCTTAGGATGGCCAGAAGACTCGTCCCCGGCAATGTGATAACCGATGAGCCTGGAATATATTTCATTCCCGCGTTGATCGAGAAGTGGAAAACAGAGGGCACAGGCAAGGGCTTTGTCAATTTCGACAAGCTTGAGTCTTACTACGACTTCGGCGGAATTCGTCTGGAGGACGACGTGCTGGTCACTGCCGACGGAGCCCGTAGGACAGGCCCGAACCGCCTTCCTATCCAGCCCGATGACGTGGAATCCGCCATGTCATGTCAATAGTTATCATCATATTGGCCGTCCTGGCCGGAATCATCGGGATCGCCGGGAGCATACTCCCAGGTCTTCCCGGTCCTCCGATCAGCTGGGCCGGACTTCTGATTCTCCACATCTGGGGCAACGGCACCAATGCCGCCGGGAATCCGATGACCACCAAGTTCCTGCTGATCTGGCTGGCCATCACGATAGTGGTCTGCATTATTGACTATGTTGTACCGGCGTATTTCACCAGGATTACCGGGGGCAGCAAGGCGGCCGGACGGGGAGCGATCATAGGTTTGATAGTAGGGATGTTCATGCCTCCGGTGGGAATCATTCTCGGCACTCTCGGAGGAGCCTTCCTGGCAGAGTTCCTGGTCTCCCGAAAGAATGGTTGGGAATCCACAAAATCGGCCGTCGGGGCTCTTCTGGGCTTCTTTTTCGGCACCGGTATCAAGCTCATTGCCAGCGGTCTCATGATGTACTATATAATAGTGTTCCTCAAATAGATTTCGTTTTCTCAAAGATTATCCGTAAATTTAGAGGCTATTATACAAATCCGATGGCGGAAAGCAAAGGCAAATACTGGATCATAGGTCTGATGGGCTTCATTATAGGAGCGCTGCTTATCGCGGCTTTTGACACCACGATGAACAAGACCACATCCAATGAATATTGCATGAGCTGCCATACCCACGAGCAGGCTGACCTGGACTGGAAGAAATCCCCCCACTACTTGAGCCACAGCGGAGCGATGACTGACTGCGCCGCTTGCCACCTTCCTCCCAAAGAGGACGGTCTCTTGAGGTATTACATGACCAAGTCCAAGATCGGAGTCAAGGATCTTTGGGCGAAGATGACAAAGAACCCGGAGGAGATTGACTGGGAGGCCAAGAGGGAGCTTGAGCACGCCCGTAAGATTGTCTATAACTCTTCTTGCGAGAGATGTCATGTCAACCTTTTCCCCGAAGGTATTTCCGACGACGGCATCACCGCTCATCTCCACTACGAGGAGAACGCCAAAAAGCTCGGACTGGACTGCATCAGCTGCCATCTCAATGTGGGCCATTATATGCCAGGTTACGAACATAAACGTCTGGAAGGCAAGGTGTTCCAAACCGTGGAGGGTCCCGTTTACGAGACCAAAGCGACCGTTACCTCCTTTGAGAACTTCACCGAGACTGTTCCTGGCACCACCGCGGCGATCAAGATGATAGCCGTCCCCGGAGGCGAGTTCATTATGGGCAGTTCCGACAAGGAGCCTTTCCACAAAGAGGATGAGGGTCCTCAGAAGAAGGTCAAGGTCTCTCCGTTCTTCATGGCTGAGACCGAAATCTCCTGGAACCAGTTCTGGGCTTTCTACAACGAGACAATGTCCGAGGGTCGTACCCCTCCCGAGAAGATATACGCCAACAATAACCGTCCTGATGTCGACGCTGTAAGCGGCCCTACTCCTCCGTTCGGATTCCCTGACCAAGGATGGGGCATGGGCGAGCGGCCGGCTATCACGATGACCCATTATGCGGCCACGACCTTCTGCCAGTGGCTCTCCCTTAAGACAGGTCGCCACTACCGCCTCCCTACCGAGGCCGAGTGGGAATATGCCGCCAGAGGTGGGACAGAGACTCCATATTTCTTCGAGGGTAATCCGAAGAAGTTCGTCGGGAGCGGTCTGATGGGCAAGTTGAAAGGGGCCGATACTACTATGATAGCTCGCTATGTGGTATATTCCGGCAACAGCACCGGGAAGACCCAGGAACCTAAATCAGTGATAGCCAATCCGTTCGGACTCAAGAATATGCTTGGTAACGTCATGGAGTATTGCTCCGACTGGTATTCGGATGACGCATATTCAAAGATCAAGGACGGCGCTCTTGATCCGACCGGTCCCTCAAGCGGAAAAGAGCATGTGGTCCGAGGCGGCAGCTACGCCGATGACGCGGCTGGTGTCCGCAGCGCCACGAGAAGCCACACTGAGCATGACAAATGGCTCAAGACCGATCCACAGAATCCGAAGAGTATTTGGTGGTACTCCGACATTAAAGGTATCGGATTCAGAGTGGTCTGCGACGTTCCAGATGATGTGAAAGCAAATTAATTACTTAATACTGATAATATTATGAGCGAAAACAAAATGGACAGAAGATCCTTTCTCGGCACCAGCGCCAAGATAGGAGTTGTCGGCATGGTCGGCGGCGGAGCTCTGCTCGCCTCATGCGCGAAAAAAGAGACAGGCCCCGTGTACATCCCTCTGAGGCAACCTGACGAGTACTACATTCCCGAGCTTCCCGACAAGGCTATCGACGGCAAGCCTCTCAAGGCTGGTGTGATCGGCTGCGGCGGCCGTGGTTCCGGCGCTATCATGAACCTTCTCGACGCTGCTGACGGAATTACCGTCACCGCTCTTGGAGACACCTTCGCCGACAGGCTCAACAGCCTGAAAGACAAGCTTAAAGAGCAGAGGAACCAGGTAGTTCCCGACGAGAACTGCTTTGTCGGTTTCGACGCCTACAAGAAGGTCATCGACTCTGGCGTGGACATGGTCGTGGTCGCCACACCTCCCGTGTTCCGTCCCATCCATTTCCAGTATGCCACCGAGAAGGGTGTCCACTCATTCCTCGAGAAACCTATCGCTGTCGACGCCAAGGGCTACCGCCTGATCATGGCCACCGCCAAGCAGGCTGCCGCCAAGGGTTTGAGCGTTGTCTGCGGAACCCAGCGCCACCACCAGCGTCCCTATGTCGAGGCGTTCAAGAAGATCCAGGAAGGCATGATCGGTGAGATCACCGGTGGTAACGTCTACTGGAACCAGGGTATGCTCTGGTACAGGGAGCGCCAGAAGGGCTGGAGCGACATGGAGTGGATGATCCGTGACTGGGTCAACTGGAAGTGGCTCTCCGGCGACCATATCGTCGAGCAGCACGTCCACAACATCGACGTCTTCAACTGGATGTTCGGCTACAAGCACCCCATCAAGGCCACTGCTTTCGGAAGCCGTCAGCGCAGGATCACTGGTGACCAGTATGATTTCTTCAGCGTTGATTTCGAGTATGAGAACGGTATCCACCTCCACAGCATGTGCCGCCAGATTGATGGTTGCTCCAACAACGTCAGCGAGGAGGTTCATGGAACCAAGGGTTATTGGAAATCAGCTGATGACGCCATCTACGATCTCCAGGGCAACAAGATCTGGGAGTTCGACTATGACGCCATGAGGGCGGAGTTCAAGCAGGAGGATCCTTATGTCCTCGAGCATGTCGACTGGGTCAACCATATTCGTAAAGGCACCGTCCACGACGAGGCCAGCGAGTGCGGAATGTCTTCTCTCTGCGGAGTTATGGGCCGCGAGGCCGCATACACCGGCCAGACCATCGAATGGGACACCATCAGCGCCTCCGACCTTGACTATCTCCCTGAGAAACTCGAGATGGGCAAGATGGACATGAAGAAATACACCGTGGCAAAGCCTGGAACAGGTAAATGATGAATATGGATAGAAGATCTTTCCTTAAGACATCAGCGATCGGAAGCGCCGCGATAGCGGCGACTTCCGTTCTTCCCGGTTGCGCTTCCGGTTCCTCAAAAGCCGGCAAGAACGCCTGCTGCGAGGTTGTTCCGCTCAATATCTCCTTCCAGGAGGGTATCGCTCCCGGTGAGACCCTCGCCGAGAAGCTCGACTTCATGGAGAATCTTGGTGTGGTCGGTTTCGAGCCCGGAGGCCGTGGCCTGAAAGGCCGCGTCAAGGAGATCCAGGATGCTCTTAACGGCAGAAACATCAAAGTGTCAGCCATTTGCGCTGGTTTTGACGGCTTCATCCTCGCCGAGGATCCCGCTGTCAAGAACCAGTTCGACACGACCATGCGCGAGATTATCGAGGCCGCCGGAGAGCTTGGCTCCACCGGTGTCATCATGGTTCCCGCTTTCAACGGCCAGAAGCCTTGCATGCCCCACACTATGGAGACCCGCGATTACCTCTGCGAGGAGCTCCACAAGCTCGGTGAGTTCGCCAAGAGTTGCGGCACAACCGTGATCCTTGAGCCCCTCAACCGTGGGGAATGCTTCTACATGAGGCTTGTCGCCGATGGCGCGGCTATCGCTCGCGACTCCAAGAGTGAGGGAGTCAAAGTCATGGGTGACTTCTGGCACATGCAGGAGGAGACCTCTGACTATGGCGCTTTCATGTCGGCCGGTAAGGAGTACCTTCAGCATGTACATATCGCCAGCCGCGGCAATCGCAAGATGCCCGGAGAGAACGGTGAGGTGGACAACTATGTCGAAGGCTTCAAGGCTCTCCAGCAGCTCGGCTACGACAAGTACGTTAGCTTCGAGTGTGGCTGTGGCGGAGACAGGGCTACCCTTGTCACCGCGGCGGTCAACCTCCTCCGCGCCCAGTGGGAAGAGGCGAAAACATGCTGCGGGAAGTAAAAGTCCTGGCGTTCGACGCGGACGACACTCTCTGGTCGAACGAGCCTCTATTCAGGGAGGCTGAAAGAAAAGTCGCCGAGGCGCTGTCTGCCTTCGGCGACTTTGATTACATTTCTGATGAGCTCTACAAGGTGGAGTTCAAAAATATGGAGGATTACGGCTTCGGAGCGAAGGCGTACACCTTATCCATGATTGAGAACGCTGTCAATCTTTCCGGAGGGAAACTAACCGGAGAGCAGATCATGCTGATCATTGAGAGTGGAAGAAATATCCTCCACAATCCGGCCACTCCCCTTCCCGGAGTCGAGGAGACTCTTGAGGCTCTCCAAAAGGACGGGCGTTACAGGTTAGCCCTTCTTACAAAGGGGGAATTGCACGACCAAGAACGTAAAATCAACCGTTCCGGGCTCGGGAAGTACTTCAGTCACATTGACATAGTCTCAAAAAAGACTCAAGATGAATATGTCACTTTGTGCGCTGAGATGGGGATTGGGCCGAGCGGGCTGCTGATGGTAGGCAACTCTTTCAAGTCCGACATCGAGCCGGTCCTTCAACTTGGCGGTTGGGGAATCCATATCCCCGCCGAGATGCTCTGGAAACTCGAGCACACCGAGGAATATGACCATAAGAAGCTATTCAAAGTAAAGACATTCAAAGAAATAATAGACATCTTGTTATGACCGCGGAACGCTTATCCGTCCTGCTGGCCATGTTCATGTGCGCTAGTGTGGCGACGGCTCAAGACGCCGACACCTTGAAGACTGGCTCCGAACGCAGGAGCAACCAGAATGTGATGTTGAACGCGTCCTACGCATCTATTCCGAGAACCATCTCTCTTGGCATCCCGGAATGGGGCACTTATATCATGGATGACGGTCTTCCGGCCTCAATGTTCAAGGATCACTTTCCGGGATACCGGTCGTGGAGAAGCGGCCTTTCTACCGAGTCTATGCAGCTGACTCGCCTGGACGAATCCGCCATACAACTCGGCACAACAGGTTTTTTCCCGATGTCTGTCTCGAAAGCCGGTGCGGACAAGACCGAAGGAGCCGCGAAATACACCGCCAACCAGTATGGCCGTCACGAGATTGAACTGCACACCGCCTCGCCTCTCGGAAATGGCTGGGGAATCGACTTGAACGTTTACCAGAGTTTCGACCGGGGATCCAACCACCTGGATTTCACCACTTATCAGGAAAGGATCCGGTTCTATAAAGCCGGAATATCCAAGAAACTTCCTGATGGACGGGGACTATTCAAGGCGACATATCTGTTCATGAACTATCTGGATCTGACCGACCAGTACGGACCGTTCATATTCGTTGGAGACGGAAGCGTGAAGCCATATGGTGACTTCCGGCTCGGTAGGGACCAGTATATTCCCGAGACATCCTTCTATGAATATGTCGACATACGAGACGGGAATAAGAAAACAGGACGCTACACGGAGGATCTGGGCATTCCGGTCCATGTCCTGACGGCATGCTACAATCGTTCCTTTGACAACGGAATGGAGATGGACTTGAGTTCCCGTGTCAGATTGAGTGACGGCAGGCAGAAAAGCACCTACCTCAACGGAATCACCAGCGTCCTGGCAGGCGACGGTTATGCTTATAGAGATGGTACACCATATTCCGGCAACGTCCAGAGCCGATTTTTCATGTACGAGGACGACCACTTCAATGAGTGGCTCACGACCTTCCGGGTCAAGAAAACCCAAAACAAGCATACCACTTTCGCGGGAGCAAATTTCTGGTTCAACTGGAGCCAATCCTCATCCATGACTTCCAATTTCGCTTACGAGGCCAAGAAAGATCCTAAAGCCCTCACTTACAATAGGGAGCTGTATTATGTCCACAACACCGGAGCGCAGTACTTGGACGGATTCCAAAGCCGGCTCGCCTTATTCGCCCAGGATGAGTGGAGAATCAATCCGAAAATCAATATTCATTACGGCCTCCGGGCGGAGTACAGCGGGATCAGTGGAAAGGCCGCCCATAATCTGGACGGCAAGGACAATAACTCCCGTTACAACGGCTGGTCTTTGAAAAGCCCCGGTGTGACCCTCACTCCCTTCAAGAGGAATGTCATCAATGGAGCGGCCACATTGATAGGTTATTACAGTCTCAATTCCCATTGGGGAGCTGAGATTGACGCCATAGCCACCTTAAGCCATCCGAATCTGGGGCAATATGGCGACTCAAGCGTTCCTTTCGAGGGAGCCCAACCCAGCTATATCCTCCGTGGAGGAGTTAATTTCAAGAATAAATGGCTTGATTTCCAATCACTTCTGACATACCTTAAGCGATCCAACAGTTATGAGATGGGCATGTGGACCCACAAGCTTGCCCATGCCGCGGGAGGCTACCCGGCAGGCTACAACGAGACTGTCTATGTTAGCTCGCTTTACGATATGGAGGTTCTTGGATGGACTACCGATATGATCCTGAGCCCGTTCGATGGTTTCACTTTCCACGGCCTGTTCACTTTCAGGATTCCAAGATACCAGAACTACAGCTTCACTCCTGTCTTCAGCGACGGGTATTCAGAGGAATATGATTTCTCGGGGAAGAGGATCACCAGCAGCAGCGGCACCGAGATCGAACTGGAGCCTTCCTACCAGACTGGCAAATGGAGATTCTGGCTGAGCGCCCGTTATTACAGCAGACGCTACATCAACATCACCAACACCCTATTCCTAAGTCCCCGATGGGAGACTTTCGGAGGTGTGGATTTCAAATGGAATGACCACGTCAGCTTATCACTTAACGTGGTCAACTTCCTGAATGTCAC
>JAEEGG010002263.1_pt1 | contig 50165 bp, 46 predicted proteins | sample 9134161 | NCBI WGS metagenome assembly JAEEGG01 (sample SAMN16246543, study PRJNA631951) | gut metagenome | biome: gut microbiome; feature: rumen; material: CR-attached | host: Bos | place: Iran: Karaj | collected 2018-10
TAGCCATGGCAGGGGCAAGCCAGGTCGGTGCTGGGCTGTGTGTCATATTCAAGTCATCGGAAATCAAGAATGATAATCTGAAATCGAACGCTATAGCAGGAATCATCCCGGGAATGCTCGGGATAGGGAATCCCCTGATGTACGGGGTGTCTCTTCCTCATTTCAAGGTATTCATATCAGCATGCATCGGGGCAGGCTTCGGAGGAGCGTTCATGGTCCTCATGCACGTTTTTGCCTCCGGATGGGGCCCCTCAGGGCTTCTGGCGCTGCCTCTCATGACAGCCGGCAGGGGTTCGGCTCTGCATAGCATGCTGTTTTATTTTCTGGGGCTCTGCCTGTCTTGTGCGGCAGGGTTCATCACAACTCTTTTTCTTGTCCCGGCAAAGGAGCTCAGGGATTAAGGAGGTCTCATGGAAACAATCAGGCAGTATCATGATGCGGTCAGCTCTCTGATAGACAGGATCATGAATGAACAGGCGTCTAAGATCACAGAGGCTGCGACTCTGGTTGCAGATGCTGTGCAGAGCGACAATATCTTTCACGTGTTCGGCTCGGGCGGTCATTCCAACATGGTGGCGATTGAGATGTGCCACAGGGCAGGAAACCTCATCCCATGCAATGCGATCCTTGATCCGGGCCTCAGCTGTGAGCACGGAGCCACACGCTGGTGTGAGAAGGTCCAGGGCTACGCCCAGAACGTGCTCAGGTACTACAGGGTCAAGCCAGGCGATGTCATGATCCAGTTCAACGCCTACGGTATAAACACATGCTCCATAGACACGGCAACGGAATGCAGGAGGCTGGGAGTGAAGCTCATTGCAGTCACATCGCCTAGCCTGAGCAGGTCCATCCCCAAGGACTTCCCGGGAAGGCACCCGAGCAGACAGAACCTTTGCGACCTTGCGGATGTGGTTATTGACAGCTATACGCCGTACGGAGAGGCAGTGGTGGAGCTTGAGGGCTATCCGTTCAAGGTCTCGCCGGCATCCACGATCGCGAACCTTTTCATCATGAACTCGATAAATGCCAAGACATGTGAGATCCTGGCGGAGAGGGGTGTGAAACCACCTGTATGGATAAGCGGCAATGTCCCCGGCGGAACAGAGTCCAACCAGGCAGGCATGGACAAGTATTTCGGTATTCTGAGACATCTTTGATTCGGAGGTTTTATATGGCAGGTGAGATCAGCCGTTACGCTAAGACAGTAAGAGACATCATCACAGAGATCGAGAAAGAGGAGCCTGTGATCGCAAAGGCGGCCGAGGTGATCGCAAATGCGATCGCGAATGACAGGATGGTCCATATCCTCGGAACAGGAGGCCATTCCAACATGGGTGTGGAGGAGGTCCTGTGGAGGGCCGGAGGACTTGCGGCATGGAACCCGATCCTTGATCCGGGAACAAACCTCATTGCAGGAGCAAAGAGATCCAATGTCATTGAGAGGACCCCGGGTTATGCAATCAGTGTCCTGGATGCTTATAAAGTAGGTAAAAAAGACGGTGAAGTCATGATTATAGTCAATGCTTACGGAATCAATGCAATGACCATAGACGCCGTCCTTGAATGCCGCAAAAGGGGTGTTACAACCATAGCCGTGACCTCTGAGCCTTATGCCAGGAACGTCCCCGCAGGTGCCAGGTCCAGGCATCCGAGCAACAAGAACCTCTTTGAGGAGGCGGACATCTACATCAACAACCATCTGCCGTACGGTGATGCCGTGACAAAGGTTGAGGGCTGTGAGGCGGAGATGGGATCTACGTCAACGTTCTGCAACTGCTTTATAATGAACTGCATCGAGATGGAGGTCGCCAAGGCTCTGGCAAAGAAGGGGATTGTCCCGCCTGTGTTCAAGAGCGCCAATCTTCCCGGCGGAGATGAGTTCAACAAGGCCCTTGAGGACAAATACGGTCCGCTTGTAAAGCATCTGATCTGAGGTCAGCTGTAGATTTTCAGGATGTTCTCCAGATAATCCTTGAACTTGTTGCGGAAGCTGGCAGGCTCAAGGATCTCGACTGCGCTTCCGCACTGTATGATGCGCAAAATCAGCTCAATTGAGTTCTCCGCATCAAAGCGGCAGATCCGTGTGCCGTCAGGCTGCTTCTCAGTCTCTATGCTGCCGTGGGAGAGGGTGTCGAATGAGTTAAGGGCGCTCTTCTGGTGCACGCGCAGCACAAGAGGGATTGTATCAACGACATATTCCGGATCAGCTGGACTCTCCATCCTCCTGAACGCCTTGAGGTTGTCAGGAATGGTGTAGGTCTCATTCAGGATCGAGACGCTCTTGATCTGTGAGATGTCCAGCGTGATTATCTCTGTCGTGTGACGCAGCCTTCCAGTGACCGTGACGGGGTTACGGCCGCTCTCGGTCTCGACAAAGCCGATGAAATACGGGGCAAGCTCGGTTTCCTCATCCGCCTGGCTCTTGTTGGAGTGGACTATCCTGACTATGCGGCCGGAGACCCAGGCATCGATCAGGACCTCCAGGACCTCGTTCTGATGGGTCGTGCTGGAGTTGGCCTCTGCCTCGATCTGGTCGGCTATGGACATGATGTTGCTGCTGACCTTGGGAGCATAGCCCTGCATGCCCATGGCGATCTTCCTCAGTCCGGATGCGAGGTGAGGGGTCCTGAACTCCGAGTTGTTGAGAAGCATCTCCACGCCCATGTTCAGGGCAAGGCTCTCATATACGCTCAGGGCAAGAGGCTCGTCATCGTTGCGGGGAACGATCTTGATCAGGTTGTTGTCCTCGTAGATGTTGCTGTACTGCTTGAGCTCATCGATATAGCGCCCTATGGTGCTTCTGTGCACGCCGATGCGTCTCGCTATGTCGGATTTCCTGAGTCCTTCCGGATGGCTTCTGAGTATCAGCTCAAGCTGTGCTACGCGTTCTCCTTTCATTACGGCCCTCTCTTTCCTGTCTTGAATATGCCTTCTCAAGAATATTATAATTGCTGTGAGCAACAATTTGCAACAAATGTTTGCAAAAGATGAGGAGCCGCTGATGAGTGACAATGACAGGATGATCAGACTTGAGACCGACATGGCTTATCTTCAGGACATGGTCAGGGAGCTTAATGACATAGTGGCTCAGCAGCAGGCCATGCTCACAAAGCTTGAGAAGCAGAATGAGGCATTGAACAAGCGCATAGAGGACATGGACACAGAGGCCAGACCCAACAGGCGTCCGCCTCATTATTGATTCGCAAGAGGCGCTGTAAGGCCTCTTTGCAGTTTCCAGTTCCCGCTTTTTCTGTTACATTAAATATGTATCTTAGTGGGAATATAAATGACTGAATTCGTACATCTGCATAACCATACCGACTTCTCCCTCCTTGACGGTGCCGCATCCATCTCAAGGTATGTGGCCAAGGCCAAGGAATACGGGATGAAGGCCCTAGCAATAACCGACCACGGCAACATGTTCGGTGTCCTTGACTTCTACGACGCCTGCAAGAAGGCCGGAATCCAGCCCATCCCGGGGTGTGAGTTCTACATCAACCCTGAGGGCCGCACCCTCAAGGACGCAGGAAACCATTATTACCACCTGATCCTGCTGGCCATGAACGACAAGGGCTACCATAACCTTATGGAGCTCAACAGCATCGGATATCTGGAGGGCTTCTACTACAGGCCCAGAATCGACAATGAGACACTTGCCCAGCACAGCGAGGGCCTGATCTGCACGTCGGCATGTCTAGCAGGTGAGATTCCGCAGAAACTGCTTGCGGGCAACATCGAGGGCGCCTACGAGGTGGCCAGATGGTACAAGAACCTGTTCGGTGACAGGTATTACATCGAGATCCAGAACCATTTCATCCCCGAGGAGATCCAGGTGCTTCCTCAGCTGGTCACCCTTGCCAGGGACCTGGACATCAAGCTGGTTGCCACCAACGACATCCACTACATAGACAAGGCCGATGCCAACGCGCACGACATCCTTCTTTGCATAGGTACAGGTGCCAAGAAGGCAGACACCAACAGGATGCATTTCGACACCCAGGAGTTCTACATGAAGAGCCCGGACGAGATGGCCGAGCTTTTCTCCCAGTATCCTGATGCGATCTCCAACACCGTGGAGCTTGCCGAGCGTTGCAATTTTGACATCGAGTTCCCCGGACCTCTGCTTCCAAGTGTTGATGTCCCGCCACAGTACAAGGACACGAAGGAGTACCTCACGGCCCTGTCATGGGAAGGACTCAGGCGCCGTTACCCGGGCTATGAGAACAACCCGGAGCAGAAGAAGGTTCTCGAGGACAGGCTCAGCTATGAGCTCGGAGTGATTCTCAAGATGGGCTTTGACGGCTATTACCTCATTGTCCGTGACTACATCTACTGGGCAAAGACACATGGCATCCCCGTAGGTGCCGGCCGTGGATCCGGAGCCGGATCAATGGTCGCATACTGTGTGGACATCACCAACGTGGACCCAATTGCGCATGATCTTCTGTTCGAGAGGTTCCTGAACCCCGAGCGTGTCTCACTTCCTGACTTTGACATTGACTTCTGCTACGAGGGCAGACAGAGCGTCATCGACTATGTCACCGAACATTACGGGGTGGACAGGGTAGGTCAGATAGCCACATTCGGAACCCTGAAGGCAAAGGCCGTGGTCAAGGATGTGGCCCGTGTGCTTGATATACCGTTCGACGAGTCCAACAGGATAACGAAGTACATCCTTGATGTTCTTCCGGACGAGGCAAAGGCAGAGCATGTTACCAGCCTTCTGGAGTGGTCCATCAGAGTCTCGCCTGAGCTTCAGGAGACACGTGCCCGCGGCGGTGTCTATGAGGAGCTCTTTGACGTCTCACTGCGTCTGGAGAACCTCTCAAGGCATGTCTCAACCCACGCATGCGGTGTAGTCATAGGACAGACGGCCCTGAAGAACTATGTCCCTCTGTACAAGGATCCCAAGTCCGGCGGCATATCAACCCAGTACACGATGAACAACCTCGAGCGCTGCGGCCTGGTCAAGATGGACTTTCTGGGTCTCAAGACACTGACCCTGATCAGGAACACCGAGAGGCTGATACGCAAGACAAATCCGGATTTCGATATCGAGAAGATCAAGTATGACGACAAGGCCACATTCGAGATGCTCTCCCACGGAGACAGCATGATGGTCTTCCAGCTTGAGAGTCCGGGCATGCAGAAGAACCTCAAGCTTCTGGAGCCGACGCGTTTTGACGAGCTGGATGCCATGGTCTCCCTGTACCGTCCGGGTCCCATGGAGTATATTCCGCGCTACATTGACTCCAAGCAGGGCAGAATCCCCATCCAGTATCCCGATCCATCGCTTGAGAACCTCCTCAAGCCGACATACGGGGTAATAGTCTATCAGGAGCAGGTCATGCGTGTTGCCCAGATCATAGCGGGCTTCACACTAGGTGAAGCAGACACACTGCGAAAGATCATGGGAAAGAAGAAGGTCAAGGAGATGCCCGCCCAGCGTGAGAAGTTCATTAAGGGTGCAATGGCGCTGGGGCACACCGAGGAGCATGCCGCTGACATCTTTCATATGCTTGAGCCGTTTGCGAAATACGGATTCAACAAGAGCCACAGCGTGTGCTACACGCTTCTTGCCTACAGGACCGCCTATCTCAAGTGTCACTACAGGGCAGAGTTCCTTGCAGCCAACCTGACCAATGAGATCGGTTCCGGAGACAAGTACAAGGAATACCTTGATTATGTCAAAGGCCAGGGCATTGAGATTCTGCCTCCGAACATCAACGACTCTGATCTTTATTTCAATGTCATAGGCGGAAAGCTGATCTACGGTCTTGCCGGAATAAAGGGTGTGGGAGCCACCACGGTCCAGAGCATCCTGGATGAGAGGGCGGCAAACGGCCCGTACAAGGATTTTCTGGACTTTGCAAGACGCAGTGATCCCAAGGTCCTGAACTCCGGTGTCCTTGATGGTCTGATAAATTCCGGAACGTTTGACTGCTTCGGCTATAACAGGCCCACGCTGCTTGCCAACTACGAGCTTGCCATAAAGTCCGTCAAGGAGGACAAGGATGCCCAGATGATGGGACAGAACCTTCTCTTCGGTGCCGACGATGCGGAGGTGAACAACTTCGAGATGAAGGTTCAGCCTGACTACGATTTCATGGAAAAGCTTGAAATCGAGAAAAACTACCTTGGTTTCTACGTTTCAGGCCATCCTTTGGATTCTCACAAGACACTTTGGGAGAACTGCGTGAAGCTGGATCTCTCAAAGCCTGAGAGGTTCACCGAGGGAATCAAGTACGATTTACTGGGCATGGTCGTCGAGTGCAAGGAGGTCATGACCAAGTCGGGCAGCAAGATGGGACGTCTTGTCATTGAGGACTACAACGGACGCCTTGACATCACTGTGTTCGCAAAGACTTGGGCAATGTGCTCCCTTGGTGTGTCCACAGGAAAGATAATCGGGGTGCGCGGCAGCTTCAAGACATACAACAACAATCTTGGATTCTCGGCAGACACAGTATTTGTCGATGTCAACCAGATGAAACCGGAGAGGCCAAGAAGAGTCCTGATAGAATTGGATTGGAGCCTTTATCCGGGAAGGGACGCACTGCGTGAGATCAGGGCGGTCCTCAGGAAACACCGCGGCACGGCGGATGTGGCCATCATCGTCTACAAGGGGACCGATGATGAGGGCAAACTCGACGGACGGGTGCGCAGGATTGCGGCCGGAGACAAGTTCAAGGTTGACGGAAGCCGTGAGCTTATCACAGAGCTCAAGGAATGCCAGAGCGTCCATGATGTATATTCGGAGTGATTTGAAATGAGCTTTCTTAAGGGCATCTGCTCTTTTATCGCAGGTATTCTCGGAGTCTATTCGGCAGTGATCTTAATCAGGATCATTGTCTCATGGATTGTCATTCTCACAAGAAGAAACGGATGGGGTTCTGATGAGTACGGCTTCGGACAGGAGGACCCGGATCATCCGTCCGTCCTTTATACGGTGGATATGGTGCTGGGAAAGATCTGTGACCCGTACCTTAATCTTTTCAGGGGGGTCAAGGGGCTCAGGAAGTCGAACATCGATCTGACACCGCTTCTTGCCTTTGTGATCCTGAACCTTGTCAGGAGCATCCTCTCATTGTTCTCGCAGGTAGGCAGGCTCACATTGTGGACCATACTGGCCATCATTGTCGACGGACTTTGGAGTTCTCTTGTCTCCTTCCTGCTGATTGTCCTTGTGATCCTCCTGATTGTCAGGCTTATCGCAGGCAGCGGGCACAATCCGAACTCGAACAATGTGATCAACTTCATCGATCCGATCATCGACTCACCCGTCAGCTTCGTGTACAGGCTGTTTTTCGGAAAAAGGAAGGCCGATGACCAGAAGGTCGTCATTGCATCCCTGATCTTCTACATTGTCCTTTACGGTCTGCTCAAGTGGGGCGTGAGTGCTCTGGTTAATTTCCTGATCAGGCTCTGAGGACCGTATGTTCATTGGAGAGCTCTCACAAGACATAAAGACTCTCACAGGTGTGGGTAAGAAGACCCGCGAGGATTACGAGAATCTGGGCGTGCACACACTGTGCGACCTTGTCTCAATGACTCCCAGAGGTTATGAGGACAGAAGCCACCGCATCTGCATAGGACGTCAGAATGCCGATGACGGGAGCTGGACAAACACATTTGTCCGCGTGGAGAGCGTGAGCGAGTTCGGTCCTGGCCGAAAGAACGTCAAGATAATTGTGCGTGACACCGAGAACAACCAGAAGGCTTTCCTGATGGGGTTCAACAGGACATATCTCTCAAAGACCGTCTTCCCCGGCGCCTTCTACCATCTGTACGGGAATGTCACCCCATATGGGACAGGCCTCACCGCATCGCAGTTCGAGCTCAAGCCGGTCAGGGAGGATGACCTGATAGTCACAGGTGACATGCTTCTGGATCAGGGAATCCTTCCCGTCTATGCCCTTAGCGGCGGCCTTACGCAGAAAACGCTCAGAAGGGATGTCAAAGGTGCCCTGTCCATCGTGGGCCACATCGATGACGAGATCCCGCAGAGCCTGATGGACAAATACCGTCTGATGCCGCTGGACAAGGCGTTCAGGGAGATCCATTTCCCTTCATCCGATAAGAGCCTGAAAGAGGCAAGACGAGCCCTGGCCTTCAGGGAGGTCTTCTACCTTCAGCTTGAGACAAAGAGAAGGCCTCCTGTGGAGCGTAAGAGGCAGGCCATCGACAGCAGGACCTATGCCGCCGAGACAAAGTTCATTGAGAGCCTTCCTTTCACGCTTACAGCTGACCAGGTCAAGGTCTTGGATGAGATACGCAAGGACATGAGCGGACCTGAGAGCATGAACCGCCTTCTTCAGGGTGATGTCGGCTCCGGTAAGACCCTTGTTGCATGGGTCTCCGCTCTTCATGCAATATACGACGGGGCTCAGGTGGCTTTCATGGCCCCCACGGAGCTTCTTGCCCGCCAGCATGCGCAGGTAGCCGCAAACCTGTTCAAGGACACCGGCGTTACCGTGGCGTTCCTCAACGGCGAGGTCCACGGCAGGCCCAGGCAGCTTCTCCTTGATCAGCTCAAGGCCGGTAACATTGACCTTCTGATTGGAACCCATGCGCTTTTCTCCAAGGATGTGGAGTACCGCAACCTCAGGTATGTGATAATTGACGAGCAGCACCGGTTCGGTGTTGAGCAAAGACGTGCGCTTCTGGAGAAGGGAATAGAGCCTGACGTGCTCCTGATGACCGCGACCCCGATTCCACGTACGCTTGCCCTGACTGTGTTCGGGAACCTGAACGTCTCCACCATCAGGACCATGCCCAAGGGCAGGCTTCCTGTGATCACATACCTTGTCGATGACTCAAAACGCGACAAAATGTATGAGGCTGTGGGCGTTGAGATGAAAAGAGGCCATCAGGCCTACTTCGTTTATCCCAGAATCGATGATGATGGCAACTCAGATCTCAGGGACGTGGAGAGCATGTACCGCTTCCTGTCAACTGAGAAATACCCGGCATTCAGGGGAACCCTGATTCACAGCAGGCTTCCCGAGGAAGAGAAGATAGCAATTCTCAATGACTTTGCCGCAGGCAAGCTTGATTACCTTGTCTCCACATCGGTTGTGGAGGTGGGAATAGATGTGCCGAACGCCACATGCATGGTTGTGGAGCACAGCGAGAACTTCGGACTGTCCGCCTTGCATCAGCTACGCGGCCGCGTAGGAAGAAGCACGCTTCAGAGCTGGTGTTTTCTTGTCTATGAGAAGACAATCACAGAGGACGGCAAGAAGAGGCTTTCAGTGCTGAGGCGCACCAATGACGGCTTTGAGATCGCAGAGGAGGATCTGAAGATCCGAGGACCCGGAGAGCTCTCCGGCCTGAAGCAGAGCGGCTTCCTGCATCTGAAGTTCGCAGACCTTGAGAAGGATGTGTCGATGATGGCATCTGCCCGCGATGAGGTGGATGCTATCCTTGCCTCCGATCCTGGACTTATCAGCCTCGACCATGCCGTGATACGGCAGGTCCTGGCATTGAAATAAAACCATAGGAGAGAATTACAATGGACGAGAACAACGGAAGAAGTCAGACAATTGTCAAGAACTCAGTCAAGACAGGTATCTCTTTCGGAAGTGCGCTGGCAATGGTGATCAGTTTCAGCACATGGCATTCAGTCGGATGGGCCATCCTCCACGGGATCTTCAGCTGGATTTATGTGATTTATTACATCATCCGTTACTGATGTAAGAGGAAAAAGAAATGAGAAAGACTGTTTTCTCTTTATTGCTGGCATTGATGCTTCTGGTGTGCCTTGCAGGATGCACCAGGTACAGCTCTCACTACAGCGCGCTGATGTTCGTGCATTCCAATACGTCGCATTCCTCTTACATGAGCTTCTCCAGCTTCAACGGCACAAAGACATTCAAGATGAACTGCAATAGCGCCTCCGGAGGACTTCTGGAGTACTCCGCAAAGCTTGAGACCGGCAGTGCCACCGTCTATTTTGACCATGACGGGAAAAAGACCGAGCTTTTCACCATAATGGGCGGAGAGGAGATCGCAAGCACGGCTGTTCCTGTCAGCCAGGGTCCTGTCTATGTGATTGTCGAGACCAATGAGAAATGCAAGGAAGGGAAGTTTGACTTCAACCTGAAACAGTGATGTCACCGGTTTTTGACAGAAAAACCAAATTTGACGGGTAACCACTTGTTTGGTAAATTGTTTTCCGTTTGAAAAGATTTTCAATGGAGGAAAACAATGAAAGTCAGATTTTTAAAGTTTTTCACGATTTTAGCCATGGCAGTGGTCCTTTTCGCAATGGTCTCCTGCCAGGATGAGGTAGAGCCGTACAGGCCAGAAGCAACCATCCCCTCAGAGGCAGGTGGTTCTGCAACAAATTTCGATGATGCAGATGCACAGGTGATCCAGAAGGTCTTCACAGACCTCGCGTCTCTGATCACGAAATTTGAAGAGGAGTCACCAAAGGATCTCGAGAAAAAGACCACGGTCGTTGCAAACGGAAGCCTTGAGTTCGATGCTCCGGACAAAAAAGAGGCTCTTCATATTAATGCAACTGTAGTTGATGAGCAGCCTGTTCCTGAAGCAAATATCCTTTACAAGGACTTCGCGGGAACCGCCACACTTGAAAACAATGTCCTGAGTGCTTTGATCAGCTATTCTGCAACTATCAATGAGGTTTCAGCAGAATACGGTATTGAGATTACAGACTTTGACCTTGACGAGTTCGTTCTCTCCAAAGATGGACTGGAGCTTGCCAAGGTTCCTGCAAACACAGCTGAGTATTACTACGCCTCAGCAGTGTTCCTCGACTGCATTTCACATCTTGAGGCAGAGTTCAAGAATGCCTCAGTGAAGATCACAGACGAGGATGATACCGTCTATGACATTGATATAGCAGGAAGCTTCAGTGTCGGTATCACAGGTCTCAATCTTGATGCATTCCTTGGTGATGATGACGGAAATCCGTTCACAAGCGGCACCTTCTACATCAACGAGCTGAACCTTGGCATAAAGGTCACCTTTGGTGGTGAGACCGTCAATGCCAGGGTCGGAATGAAAGGCTTCGACATCACTATCGCTTTTGATGATGAGTCCGAGACTGTCGGAACCACCACAACAACCACAAGCACTGTGGCTATCGGATTCGGCTATGACAAGCTCTCAATCTTCGCAAATTACGGAGATTTCATCGTGCTTAATGTGGAGTCATCATCTGAAGAAGGCCTTGCAATTGATATCATCACCACCAAAGTCAAGGATACAGCTGACAGCTCCAAGAACAGCAGCTCCACGAAGTTCAACGTGTTCTTTGCCTCAAGAATCGGAGCTGGACTTAAGGTCGATGACAACGCAATCGGATTGCTTGTTGACCTTGGAATCAATGTCAAGGAGAAGTCCTTCAAGGAGCTTGATCTGGACAAGGATCTTGTGGTCACACCGAGGGCTGCACTTGTCAACGGCAAGTATGTTGATCCAAAGCAGTTCTACATCTGCGTCAGAGGAATCATTGAGAGCATGGATGAGGCAGAATGATTGAATTCTGAGAAAGCATTATCGGGGCTGCAGCATAATAGCTGCGGCCCTTTCTTTATGAGCATGTCTCAGTTATCTACTGAGCACCCTGTTTTTAGACCTGTTTAGTAGATAAAATCTACCGTGAGGCCTGGGAAATGAGCCTCTTGGTAGATAATCTGTTCTTTGTGAATGGATAATGCTTATAATAATCTCCTGAAAAGGTACTAATATGAGTTTCGGGTTTTCGTATGTGGGATTGATTTTCCTGGTCATGCTAATGGTTCCGAATATCATTTGGACAAAGAGACAGCCAAAGGATTATGAGAGATATGTAGCCAATGAGAACAAGGTCCTCCTGGGATTTGAGAGGACCGGGGAGGTTGCCGTCACATGTGCGGCTCTTGTGTTCTCAGACTTCAACATAAGGCCATGGTCTCCCTGGTCATGCTGGCTTTTGGCGGCTTTTGCGCTCATGCTTCTCTATGAGGTATACTGGATTCGGTATTTCAGAAGTGCCATGACCATGAGGGATTTCTACAGCAGTATTCTGGGGATTCCTGTCGCGGGGGCCACTTTGCCAGTTCTTGCATTCATGCTTCTGGCAGTTTACGGGAAGAACATTGTCCTTGGAGTTGCCGTTGTCATATTGGGCGTTGGTCATATAGGGATTCACCTGATGCACAGGAGGGAAATCGAGAAAGACGGAGGATTGAAATGAGAAGGCTGACCATATTGTTCATAACAATTGTGCTCTGTTTCGTGCTGGCAGGATGCGCCACAAATGCGTCAGCTGTCATGTACGACGCCTCAGCTGATTATTCATCTGCTGTTGTCAGCTATCTTGGGCCGGAGGGAACATACACACAGGAGGCATGCGGGCTCTTCTTCAGAAAGCAGGGCACATACATGCCTTATGCAAGTGTGCACGATGCGGTTGAGGCCCTTGTGCGTGGAGAGACAGATTATGCGGTCATCCCGCAGGAGAACACCATAGGCGGGGCTGTGATTGACTATGTGGATGAGCTGATAGCGCAGAGCACAGTCTCCGTGACAGGAGAGGTCGAGCTTCCGATAAACCAGAACCTTCTTGTTCTTCCAGGCTCTGATCTGGGCGGGATAAGGAAGGTCTATTCCCACAAGCAGGGGATAACGCAGGGCAAGGCATGGATGGAGCAGAACATCCCGCAGGCTGAGGTGATTGAGGTCTCAAGCACCGCGGAGGGTGCAAGAATGGTTGCTGAGGCAAAGGACCCATCCTGTGCTGCAATAGCATCTGCAGCCTGTGCTGACGTCTACGGCCTTGAGGTGCTGGCAGCCGGCATCCAGAACAATGAGAGCAACAGGACACGTTTCTATGTCCTGTCAAAGGATGAGCCTGCCTCTGTCACATCAGAGAGGCTTGCGTTCGTGGCAAAGGGAAGCGCCTCTGATCTGCCCGCCCTCATGGCTGCCTTGGACAAGGCGGGGGCGTCTCTGGTCTATGTTCATGACAGGCCGGCAAAGACTGTGCTGGGTGAATACAATTATGTGATTGAGTGTTCAGGCCTGACATATGAGGAATATCTCAAGCTGGCAGGAAAGACATCATTTGAGATTCGTTATCTGGGCAGTTTCCGTTGTTTCTGAAACAATGATATATTTAATCTGACGGAGGAGAGAGATGGAATTCAGAAAAGTCGTACAGGACCGTTATTCATGCAAGAAATATTCCGACCGCATGGTTGAGGAAGATAAGATACTGGCAATCCTTGAGGCCGGACGTCTGGCACCGACTGCGAAGAACCTTCAGGAGCAGCATGTCTATGTGCTTCAGTCAGAGAAGGCGCTCTCTGAGGTTGATAAGGTGACTCCGTGTCGTTACGGCGCACCTGTAGTCCTTCTTGTGGCTTTTGACAGGAACAACGTTTACACATATCCCGGAGAGAAAAGGAACTCAGGCATTGAGGATGCGACCATTGTTGCCACGCACCTTGTGCTTGCCGCCGCAGATGAGGGCGTGGACAGCTGCTGGGTGAACCGCTTTGACCCGGATCTTCTCAAAGAGGGTCTCGGCCTTCCTGAGAACGAGGAGATCCTGATGCTTCTGGATCTCGGTTATGCCGCAGATGACGCAAAGCCCCTTCCGAATCATTTCTCACGCAAGGATCTTTCAGAGACCGTCTCTTACATTTGATCTTAGGATATCTCAGGCCTCGTTCCTGTAGAACTTGATCATGTTGCGCCCGTATTTGCGGGTGTCTGTTAGCACAAGATCTCCTATTCTCTCAGGCCACTGGCCTTCCTCAGCTGTGGGGAAGTGGATTATGAAAAGGCCTTCCGGTTTCACGCACTTGCGCCTGTCAACCAGCTCTGCAAGCTGAATCTTGTTTGACATGGGGAAAGGAGGGTCTGCATAGACAATATCATACTGGATTTGAGCCGTGGGGATGAATTTCAGGACATTGGAGAAGAATATCTTGATGTCGCAGTCCTCTAGCGCCCAACTGATGTTCTTCTCCATCACCGGCTTCTTCGCACGGTCCATCTCGACAAGGTGCACGAGCTTTGCTCCGCGGGAAGCCGCCTCAAGGCCAACGCAGCCGCTTCCTGAGAACAGGTCGCAGAAGGAGACTCCGTCCAGGGGGCCCAGGATGGAGAAAAGGGATTCACGCATCCTGTCCATTGCCGGGCGGATCTCAAGCTCTCCGTTGGGTATGATGACTTTGCGGCCGCAGTATTTCCCGCCGGTGATTCTCATCGTAAGCATATCAGCCTGCCAGATAGTTCATGTTGATCTCGTTCAGCACCTGCTCAAGCAGTCTGACGGCCCTCTCGATCTGAAGCTGGTCCGTGTTCTGCCTGACAGAGACCCTGAGGTCCGATGCAAGACGCCTCGAGATCTTCTGGATCTTGTCGGCGGTGATAGGGAAGCTGATTGTTGAGAGCAGGTTGTCAAAATCCTGGGACATGTAGAAACAGGAGCTCGGCAGTGCTATGCAAAGGCTGGGAGTCGCGATGCTTCCCTGCTGGATGGAGTACTGAAGGCCGAACAGAACAGCCTCCGAGGGGTTGAGCATCGGAGAGTCCAACGTTCTTGAGATGAAGATGTTCTGTGATGTGGCATCGGTTGGGATCCTGATCTTTGTCAGAAGCGCATTGTCTGCAAAGAGGAAGTTTCCCTTCCTGTCATAGAGCTTGGAGACAGGGATCCACCTGGAGGAGGCTGCTCTTGAGACCATCCTGATCTCAGCCTGAGCGTTGAGCGTTGAGAGCACGCAGCTCATGGTGAATCTCATGTCACTTGTGCACAGCGATCCTCCCAATGTTGCCTGGTTCCTGATGACAGAGCTTCCTATTGAGTTGATGGCGTTGTAGAGCTCCTTGGAGAAGATGAAGCTTCCCATTGTCAGAAGTTGCTGGATTGTCACCATGGCGCCAGCCTCAAGGTAACGGTCCGCATGGTAGATCCTTGAGAGGTCCTGGATTCCCGAGAGGGCGATGATATCGCGCTGGTTCGGATTCGGATAGAAATTCGGACGACTCATGATGTATGTTCCGCCTGCCCAGAAGCGGGCATCGGAGTTCTTGAGTTTGTTGGATATGGCTTCACTGACCGTCTTGGGAGTGAAGACCGTAGGGGACCTAAGACCTTCTGGCACGGCGTCTGCTCCTGTATTTGTAAGCCAGGTTGATGATTTTCTCGAGGTCTGAGACCTCAATGCACTGGCAGCTGCTCATTGCCATCTCCCTGGCGATCATCTCCGAGCTGATTGCTCCGGCTCCGCTTCTGCTTCGGGCCGCCTGCTCGTTTGCGGCCGAGGAGGTCTGGTCGCCCCTGAAGCCGCTGATCCTGTTCTGGTTCTCCTTGTCCACCTTGTTCAGGATGGACTCGATTATGATTGTCTTTGACGGGTAGCACTGCGGGCAAGGCTGGTTTCCGACATCGGCATAAGCGCGCTCGATGTCGTGGCAGAAACGTGTCTTCTGGAAGCCCTCGAATGTGAGTATGCTTGCCCCGTTGAGCTTGAAGGCAGGGACAAGACAGCTCAGTGCCGCATTACCGTTGATCAGGACAATGCAGTTCCCGCAGGAGGCACCCATGCACTGGCTGTTCTCGGCGAATGTTATGATGTGCTCCTTGAGGATCTGGCTCAACGGTTTGTCTGAGTTCACCACAAGAGAGTACTGTGAGCCGTTGATGTTGCATGTCAGTCTCATCTGTTGCCTCCTTCAACCGGATGTTTGTTGGCTATGCCTAAGATATCGTCGCTTGTCACAGGGATCCTGTGTATCGTATGACCCAGGGCCTGAGAGAGCGCCGCGGTCAGGGCTGCTGTTGTAAGGCCCCTCAGTCCCGCTGTGAGCGATGATGAGGAGAATGAGCCGTCCTGGTCGATCTTTATGTCGATGTTGCACTTTGCAGTGGATCTGGGACAGATGTCTGAAAGCACTGCAGTGATTGTGTGCCTTGCCTTGTTCAGGAGCCTGTCCATGTCAAAGATATGACCGAGATGGAAGTTGACCCAGATGTTGTCGATTATCGGTGACAGCATGACGGTGTCTATGTGAAGGTCTATGGCAACTGCGCCAATACCTGCGCTGTAGTAGAAGGGATCGGTAAGCTCTGCCTCGTTCTCCGCGGTTATTGAGATCGGAAGGCGTGAGAACCTGAGCTTGCGGGCCATTTCGGAGCAGGCTTTGATCAGCAGGGATGAGACAATTCCTATCTTCCTGGAGAGGGCGCTGGGACCGAGGTCCAGGATTTCGGGATCGTTCAGGTCCACGAAGATGATGTCCTCTGCGGGGATGTCGATGAATTTACGGATGGTTTCCTTCCAGATGGCCATCATTGACCTGTCTGCCTGTATGCCGGTGTTGACGGAAAGCGTCTCGTCCTCATTCATCGTGATTGTGATTGAGTAGTTGGCGCTGGCGTTGAACTGCTGGGAGAATCCCATGATGCTCTCTCCGCAGGCAATTCCGATTCCCCTGGAGTAGTTGATTGACGGATTGAGCTTCACGGATGAGAGGCGCTTCTGGGTGTTTGCCGCGTATTTGCGTGAATACCAGGAGCTCTCAAGGACCTCTTTCATGGATTTGCCGAGCTTGTCATAATCAGAGCCTTTCTTGACTCTTTCGCAAAGCTGAAGTCCTGCAGCTCCGATGTCGTTGACCCTGTTGAACTTCCAGATTCCGGGCTGCATTCCCAGGCGGCTTGCAAGCTGGGAGAAATGGTTCTCCGTTCCTGCCTGCGCCATAGCATAGCCCAGGTCACCGAAGAAGTTCGAGGGTGGTGTGGAGCTTCTGTTGATCAGGATACAGACGTCTGCGGCCTTCATGGGATAAGACGGAATCAGGCCTGCAAGGACGTTGTGGCATATCTCAGATGTGAAGAACGGGAATGCTCCGAGGTCAACCGAGCAGTTTGCCCTGTCTGCCAGGATTGTCCCGTCCTGAAGGTATGCCGTCTCATGCTCGATTATCATCCTGGGCTGCCAGGAGATCATGGGTGAACTGAGTTGGACGAGCTCTCCCGAGATCTGTGATGCCAGCGAGGCTATGCATGCCAGGATCGAGGGCTCTATCACAAGCTGGTCATAAGGGGCGTAGTAGGGCTGGATATGGACAATGACGTTCTCAATGTCAATTCCCAGCGCCTCGGCGACGCTCTTTCTTGTATGGATCGGCCACTGGGATGAGAGCCTGATGTTGAACTTGCCGTCTTTCTGGGCCACGAAGATCCTCTGGTCCCCGAGCATCATGTTCTGAAACGGGGTGATCTCAAAGGTGGACTTGAATGTCTTTGCCTTGGGAGTGAAATACTCGTCCGAGTTGCCGTAGGACCAGATGAACGGGGCTCCGTACTGCTGTGCGCTGTAGTCCTCCGAATCCGGTTTGATCTGGTAGGAGACCTTCACCTGCTTGCAGAACAGGTCCACATCCTCTGAGTCGTAACCGAAAACGGCAAGAACCGGCTGGCCCTTGTAGAAGACCTCGTCCCTGGCGAAGAACGGGAATTCCTCGTCCATGACGCGCACTCCGGAGTGGCTTCCGAAATCAGCCGCGCTCAGGACAAGCATGTGCCTGAACTGGGATTCTCCGGGCATGCTAATGTCGGCAATGCGTCCGCTGGAAACTGTGGATGTTACAAGACGCCCGATCAGATGCTTCTTGGTCAGGTCGAAAAGGTCGCTTTGGTCTGGCATGGGTCTAGAATAGCACCCGTGTCCTGTTTTTTCAACAATAGTGGAATACCTTTCGGAATTGATATAAAATATGTGCATGGATTACATCGAGAGATCTAAGGAGCTCAGCCGCCTGCTGACTGAGTATCAGAAGGCCTATTATGTGCAGGGAAGACCGCTTGTCTCAGACCTAGAGTATGACAGGCTTTTTGACGAGCTTCTGCTGCTTGAGAGCCAGCACCCGGACATCCGTACACCGGACTCACCGACACAGCGCGTCGGAAGCGACCTCACATCTGATTTCCCGGAGGTCCAGCACACCATCCCGGTCCTCAGCCTGGACAAGGCTTACAGTGACTCGGAGATACTCTCGTGGATAACAAAGACCATCAAGAACACAGGAGAGAACCTCTCGTTCGTGCTTGAGGAGAAGCTGGACGGCTTCTCCATAGTCCTTTACTACGAGAAGGGCCTTCTCACACGTGCGGTAACCCGCGGAAACGGGTTTGTGGGAAACGATGTCACAGCTAACGTCAAGACAATATACTCGGTTCCTCTCAGGCTGAATGAGAGCGTTGATATAGCCGTGAGGGGAGAGGTTTTCCTGAAGAAGGCTGAGTTTGAGAAGATAAACGCAACACTTTCCGAGCCTTATGCGAATCCTCGCAATCTTGCCGCAGGAACCATCAGGAGAAACAAGAGCAGCGAGACTGCGCAGGTGCCGCTCTCAATCTACGTCTATGAGGGCTTCTGGACTGAGCCCGAGGATCTTACGGACCACATCCAGATCCTCAGCAGGCTGAAGGCTCTGGGATTCCCGGTCGATCCGCACATATCATACTTCTGCCGCACAAAGGAAGAGGCACAGCTGCGTCTTGGTCAGGCAGGCCTTGAGGGGCAGGCCGGAAGCTTTGATGATATTCCTGAAGCCATAGCGGAAAGGACCGGAACAAGGGCCGCATTGCCTTACGAGATAGACGGACTTGTTGTCAAGGTCAACGAGCTGGCCACAAGGGAGGATCTGGGGTACACGGAGCATCATCCCAGATGGGCAATCGCATACAAGTTCGAGGCCCCGCAGGCGCAGACTCAGGTGCTGGACATTGATGTCCAGGTCGGAAGGACCGGAAGGGTCACTCCCATGGCCAGGATCCGTGAGACGCAGCTTTCCGGAAGCACCATACGCAACATAACGCTTCACAACCAGGACTATGTGAACGAGCTTGAGCTTGCCATAGGGGACACAGTGTCCATCTCAAAACGCGGTGATGTCATTCCCGCGGTGGAGAATGTGATTGAGAAGAACGAGCAGGGGAACACCACATGGCAGATGCCTGAGAAGTGTCCGGTCTGCGGCTCTGTCCTTGAGAAAAGGGGCGCACACCACTTCTGTCCCAATTACGACTGCCCTGCACAGGCAAAGGGACGGCTGGCCTTCTTCTGCGGGAAGGGCCAGATGGACATAGAGGGTCTTGGGGCGAGAACCGTCGAGATCCTCTACGACAAAGGCTTTGTGAGGTCAATCAACGGGCTATATGAGTTTGACTTCAACAACCTGCGGTATGTCGAAGGCTTCGGCGGGACCGAGGGAAAGAAGATAGAGTCAATCAAGCAGGCCCTTCAGGAGAGCCTCAACACGCCTTTCAGAAATGTCCTTGTCTCAATCGGAATCCCGGAGTTCGGCAAGAAGGCTGTTGACCTTGTCTGTGACGCGGGTTTTGACAGCATGGACAAGCTCCTGGATGTTGCAGACAAAAATGACATCGAGTCCCTGTCTGCAATCAAGGGAATTGGATCTAAGACAGCGGAAACCATCATTGATGGTCTGAAATCAGAGACTGTTCGTAAATTAATAGAAGATTTGCGCTCAGCAGGCCTTCATATGGAAGACGAGAAAGAGGAAGGACCTGTCCTGGAGCAGATCTTCCAGGGTCAAAGCTGGTGTGTCACCGGATCATTTGAGCATTTCAATCCAAGGACCAAGGCAATGGATGAGATCAAGAGGCGCGGCGGCACAGAGGTCTCGGGAGTATCCAGGAAGACAACATGCCTGCTTGCCGGAAGCGGAGCAGGAAGCAAGCTGGACAAGGCCAGGGAGTTCGGGGTACGCATTGTGTCGGAGGATGAGTTCTTGCATATGATCGGATCAGCGGACGGATCTTCCGGGAATGAAAATGCAGAAGATCAGCCGGGGCTTTTCTAAGCGGGAGGAACTTATGGATGACATCAACCTGAAAGTCAAGCTTTACATCCAGAACGGTAAAGAGAAGTTCATGGGAATTGGGGTGCTGTGGGTCCTTCAGAAAACAAAGGAGCTGGGATCCCTCAGGGCTGCGTCGGCGGATCTGGGAATATCATACTCAAAGGTCTACAGGATGATCGTGAATCTTGAGAAGAACCTCGGAGCAAAGGTCGTTGACAGAAAGAAGGGCGGCTCCGACAGAAGCGGAGCCACACTTACCGAATTCGGTGAGAGATTCGCGGACATGTATGACACATTCCAGCGGCAGTGCAAGGCACTTCTGGACAAACCGTTTAAGGAATTCACCGTCCAGATGCATGACCTGATAGGTGAATACAGGGAAACGCAACAGATATCTGAAAAAGTTTGAGTTGCTTATTTTATTTTAACTGAATAAGTTATGACGATTTTTGAAATTTTTTCTCAAAATAAGTATTATATTTTTCAAAAACCTATTGAACTTTTCCGCAATTTTTAGTACTTTCAAATCACGAGATGTAAATCTCAACCTCCTTTTGTTCCCCCATGGTTTGACCTCCTTTTCCCCATGGGGTTTTTTATTGCCCAAATCCTGAATACGTCGTGCATATTTCCAAAAGTTTTTTCTGCAAAAAATTGCAAAAACCGTGATTTTTACCGCCGTTTCTGTATATAGCAACACATTCTAATTGCGATTTTCCTTGCTTTCACTGCATATTTATTGTATATTTTAGTTTGCTCTTTTGCATAAATTACAAATCGAGAGGCAGTACATGAAGCAGAGGTACAACAGACTTTCAGTCATCAAGGACCTGATCAAGAAGAACAGGATCGACAACCAGGACACCCTTCTGAACCTTCTCAAGGAAGAGGGCTACTCTGTCACACAGGCCACACTCTCCAGAGACCTGAAGATGCTGAAGGTTGGAAAGATCTCGGACGGTTGGAGCGGCTATTATTACTCGCTCCCTGACAACGACCTTGTGGCAGAGTCCGAGAAAAGCTATATCCAGGATGTGCGCAGGGGAATAATCTCCATGGAGTTCAGCGGCAACATCGGAGTCATCAAGACAAGAGAGGGCCATGCCAACAGTGTTGCGGTGGGACTCGAGGCTCTTAGCCTTCCCGAGATTCTTGGAACACTTGCCGGAGATGACACCATCATGGTGATCCTCAGGGAGGGAATGACCAAGGAGGATCTTCAGGAGAGCTTCAAGACCAGGATTCCTGAGATTGATGACTGAGGGGGATTGTTTTGATCAAATACAATGATTTTAACCTTACGGAAAACTATGCGCGACTCAAGGCCCTGAAGCCTTTTGACATCAAGAGCGGTCTTGATGAGGCACGTATCGGAGACTGCTGCATCAAGGAGGCCGGAAGCCTTGTCTACAACTATGGTGCGATGCCTGTTGACGGCAAGATCATAGATGTGCTCCAGGCCCTTGCTGACGAGCAGCAGCTTATTGAGAAATACAAGGCACTTCTCAGCGGAGAGGTCATGAACACGGGAGAGAAGAGGCTTGTCCTGCATCAGCTCACACGCGGACGTGTCCTTGAAGGCCAGAAAGTCATGGCTGACGGTGTTGAGAAAGGCGATTTCTACAACGCCGAGCTTGAGAAGATAAAGGTCTTCTCTGAGAAAGTGAGAAGCGGCCAGATCAAGGGATCCACCGGAAAGGAGATCAAGACGGTGGTCCAGATCGGAATAGGAGGCTCAGATCTCGGGCCAAGGGCTCTCTGTTACGCCCTCAACCTGATCGGACCTCAGGACGGCTGCACCAAGAAGCTTGAGGCCAGGTTCATCTCCAACGTTGATCCTGATGACGCATGTGCCGTCCTCTCGGGTCTGGACCTTGAGAGCACGCTTTTCATCCTTGTGTCAAAGAGCGGCACAACCCAGGAGACCCTGGCGAACCGCGACCTTGTCTTCAAGGTCATGGAGAAGAGCGGAATCAAGGGACTGGTGCCTCAGAAGCATGTGGTTGCAGTCACCAGCAACACAAGCCCGCTTGCGAACAACCCGGACATCCTTGCCGTGTTCTTCATGGATGACTATATCGGCGGCCGTTACTCGGTGTGCAGTCCTGTTGGCGGAGTGATCCTGTCTCTGACATACGGCTTTGACGTGTTCAGGCAGGTCCTGGACGGGGCACATGAGGAGGACAAGGCGGCACTTGAGCCGGATATCAGGAAGAACGGCACGCTGATGGATGCCATGATTGGCGTGTATCTGCGCAACGTGCTGGGTTATCCTTACACTGCGGTGCTGCCTTACAGCCAGAGCCTTCACAGGATGCCCGCACATTTCCAGCAGCTTGACATGGAGTCCAACGGAAAGCACGTCAACCGCTTCGGAAAGCCCGTGAGCTATCAGACCGGTCCTGTCATCTTCGGAGAGCCTGGAACAAACGGCCAGCACTCCTTCTACCAGCTCCTGCATCAGGGAACTGACATCGTGCCCATGCAGTTCATTGGGTTCAGGGAGAAAGAGGGCAATCTTGATGCGGAGAACGGCGGATCGACAAGCCAGACAAAGCTCAAGGCCAACCTGGTGGCCCAGATTGTGGCCTTTGCCTGTGGAAAGGATGACAAGGAGAATCCGAACAAGTCATTCGAGGGCGGACGTCCCTCAAGTGTCCTTGTCGCTGACAGGCTCACTCCGTTCGCACTCGGATCCATCCTGGCTCACTTTGAGAACAAGGTGATGTTCCAGGGCTTTGTGTGGAACATCAACAGCTTTGACCAGGAAGGTGTCCAGCTCGGAAAGATCCTGGCAAAGAAAGTTCTCTCAGGCTGTGAGGGAGACGGAAGACTAATGGCCTATTCAAGGCTTCTCGGAATTGATTTCTAACAGACCGTAAAGGTCTTATTTGGAGGATAAAATGGTTATCGGTATTATTATTGCGGTTGTCGTGGTTCTTCTTCTGCTGGTTGTGTCAACATACAACGCATGTGTAAGACTCAAGAACCAGGGAGAGGAGGCTTATGCCCAGATTGATGCTCATCTCAAGCAGAGATATGACCTGATCCCGAACCTTGTCGAGACCGTCAAGGGTTATGCCAAGCATGAGGAGGGCACACTGACAGCTGTCATAGAGGCCCGCAACAAGGCAATGAGCGCCTCTGGCGTCTCTGAGAAGGATCAGGCAGACAAGGCCTTTGAGGGAACCCTGAAGTCATTGTTCGCACTCTCCGAGGCTTATCCTGAGCTCAAGGCCAATGAGAACTTCAAGGATCTTCAGACCCAGCTCTCAAGGCTTGAGACAGAGATCCTGCAGGCCAGAAAGTACTACAACGGTGTTGTGAAGACATTCAACACCAAGATCGAGACCTTCCCGACATCCCTTATTGTCGGTCTTTTCGGCGGCAAGTTCTCCAAGATGACTTATCTTGAGGTCGCTGAAGCTGAGAGACAGAACGTCAAGGTTCAGTTCTGATTCTGCCTATGAAGCGTTTTCTCTTGATTGCCCTGATCCTTGTGACAGGGCTTTTCAGTCTTTTTGCGGCTGATTACTACATTGAGAACTACGATGTGAAGATCACCGTGGGAAACAATGCCGTTCACCACATTGAGGAGACCATCGATGTCTATTTCGATGGCCCACATCACGGTATTGTGCGCGAGATTCCCGTTGATTACTCGGATTACAACGGCATGACAGCCCGCATCAAGAACCTCAAGTGCTCTGATTCGTATGACTCCGAGGAGGACAACGGATATCTTGTGATGAAGATAGGATCCTCCTCAAGGACCTACAGGCAGGAGTCTGTGCGTTATGTGCTGACCTATGACTACGATCTCGGTGCGGACACCAATGACGGTTATGACGAGCTGTACATGAATGTCATAGGTGTTGACTGGGAATGCCAGATCAAGAATGCCTCTTTCAGCATTGTCATCCCATATGTTGAGGATGCAGGTTATGCGTCAAAGGAAGACTTCTTCAACAAGATCCATTCCAACACCCACTTCACCAGCGGGTCATACGGCTCAAAAGGATCAAGTGTCAAGGCTTATCTTGAGCAGGGCAGTGACGGGTCTCTGACAATCTCCGGCAGGGCCTCAGGTCTTGGAGAGAGGCAGGGAATCACAGTCAGGATCGATCTTCCTGATAACTGGTACAAGGATGCAAGGCAGCCATGGGATTACCGCCCCCTGATGAGGGTCGTTCATCCGATAGTCTGTGCGGTCCTTGTCGGAATCTCGATTCTTCTCTGGCTTTCATTCGGAAAAGACGTCACCCCGATCATTGTGGCGCGTTTCAAGCCGCCCAAAGATTTCCCGCCTCTTCTTGTAGGCTATGTGGCAGACTCCACAGTCGATGACAAGGATGTCATCTCAATGCTCTTCTACTGGGCGGATGAGGGACTTCTGAGCATAGAGGAGAAGAAGGGTGACAAATTCGAGTTCACAAAGCTCAAGAACATTGAGGATTATGCCATTGAGTCGGGCAAGAACATCCCGAAGCTCGAGGTGACACTCTTCAACGGCTTCTTCAAGAAATGCGATGTGGGCGGAAAGATCACTTTCAAGGACCTTGAGAAGAACAACTTCTTCGAGACCATCGTCAAGACAAAGCTGGAGACAGGCAAGTTCTTCACAAAGAAGAGATCCCTGACAGATCCGAAGAGCAAGGCTCTTTCAGGACTTCTTGCGCTGCTGTCTGTGATTCCTGTAGTGACAGGAGCCATGAGGGTAGGCCTCTATGAGAACGGCTCAGGGCTGATATTCGGACTTGTCGCAGGTGCGGGACTGTTCCTGATAAACCTCGTGGCGTTTGACTGGCTCTTCAAGAAGTGGCATCTGCGCAAGAGCAATTTCATGGCCTTGATCGGGTGCCTTATTCCGTCGGCGATCATTCTTGCCGCACTGATCGGCGGAGAGTACATGCTTCATGATGAGGTAGACATCCTTCAGAACGTGCTTACTGTGGCAGGAAGCGCTCTTACTGCATTCTTCGCCATAATCATGCAGAGGCGCAGCAAGTACGGCACCGAGGTTCTTGAGGAGACCCTGGGATTCAGGGAGTTCATCGATAAGGCTGAGATCTCACAGCTCAAGATGATGATCGAGTCGGATCCTGACTTCTACTACAGGATACTGAGCTATGCGATTGTCCTTGGTCTTGAGAACAAGTGGGCCAAGAAGTTCGACGGCATGATTGTCCAGGATCCTGAGTGGTTCACCGGTCTCACGCCGTTTGACATCTATTATTTCTCCAGGATGTCTGCAAGGATGACAAGGGCCATCCCGGCAGCCTCCATTCCGAAGTCATCCATCTCCGGCAGTCCGGGATCCCGTGTCGGCGGCGGTGGATTCTCCTCGAGCGGATTCTCCGGCGGAGGATTCGGAGGCGGTGGCGGACATGCATGGTGATATCTGGGGGCTGCTGTTATCAGTGGCCCTTATTCTATCATGTCTGATTGCCTCTTTTCTTGTAGCAAGGCATGGCAGGAAGGCCTTCGGGGACCTTTGTCCTGAGATAGCCAGAAAGATAGTCCACATCGGGGTCTCCAACTGGTTCTTCATCTACTGCCATGTGTTTGAGTCAGACCTGTGGCCCATAATCGGATTGGCTGGATTTGCGGTGATAAACGCTGTGATGAACATGTCCGGCGGCCTGCATGTCCTGATGGGGCAGGAGAGCACGAAACGCAACTGGGGCCTTGTCCAGTACCCGATATCCATAATAATCCTGATCATGCTCAGGCATTTCGGTGTGGGGGACATGGTCTGCGTGGGCTGCGGTGTTCTTGGAATGGGCTACGGAGACGGTCTTGCATCCATAGTCGGGATGAAGGTCAGATCCAAAAACCTCCCTGGAAAAAGCAGGAAGACGGTTGCGGGCTCCATAACAATGGCCTGTATAACATTTGTTGTGGTATTTTTACTCAACATTTTCTATAAACAGGGTGTTGAAATGGCAAAGCTTGTGCTGGTCTCACTTCTTGCCGGAGTCTGTGCCTCTTTTGTGGAGGCTTATACACCGTTCGGACTTGACAACATAAGCGTGCCGCTTACAATCTATCTCATCGCGGGGTTAATATGATCAGATTCCTTGACAATGCTCTTTTCTCACTTTCCTGGCCATGGCCGATTGTAGTCATAGCATTGTCAATGGCCGTCATTGCCGTCCTGGCGTATCTTGCAAGGAGTCTTGACTTTGGTGGTGCCCTGGCGGCGTTTGTCATGGGAGTGATTGTCCTCTGGACGCTGAGATTCGAGGGTTTTTTGCTCTTTCTCCTGTTCTTTGTCTCCTGCACGGTCGTGGGGAAACTGTCCAAGAGGATCAGAAGAGGGAAAAGGCCTGAGATAGCAGAGAAGAAGGGCCACAGAAGGGACCTGATGCAGGTTGTCTCCAACGGCCTCATGGCCACAATCGCGGCTCTGTTCTGGTTCTTCAGCTCAAAGAACATTGCACTTGTCATGTTCGGTGCTGCCGTGGCTGAGGCTACCAGCGACACCTTCGCAGGTGACATCGGGCGCCTGAGCAAGCATGATCCTGTCTCAATCAGGAACCTCAGGCCCGTTCCTGTAGGGATGTCAGGCGGGGTGACCTTCCTGGGTATGATGGGCGCGCTGCTCTCATCGGCGGTGATTGCATTCTGCTGGTATGTGTCATTCAAGGGGATGCGCATCTCTGCTGCAATCCTGGTATGCCTCATGGGCTTTGCAGGAGCGGTTGTTGACTCATATCTCGGGGCTTTCGTGCAGGCCCATTACATTGACCCGGACACTGGGATGCTTACTGAGAGCGACGAGAAGAACGGCCAGAAACTTGAGCTTGCACAGGGAATCAGATGGGTTGACAACGACATGGTCAACCTCATGAGCAACGTCTTCAGCTCGGTGTTTGCCCTTGGCATGGGGGTCCTGATCATCTGAGGCTGTTGTCAAGGGAAGATTGACAAAAATGCCGCATATGTCATGAATATTCGTTTTTTCAAGTTTTTATGCATGCATATTCGTTTTTTCCTTGACAGTGCGCTTCATATGAGCATACATTAATACACTGTGTAGTCTCAGCTGTGCCCACTTTAAGGTGAGACGCAAATCAATAATTTAGTTTTACTCACATTGGCGCGGCTTAGGCCGGGAGGGGAGAATGAAGAACTGTCAGCAGATTTTCAATCTGAAGGGAATCTTCTTGGTGGTGGTTGCAATGATCATGGTGGTCGTTGGGATGGCACTGCTCATCAGAATGTTCTCGTAAGTTCTTAAACGGAAGATTCACTGATTACCTCAAAAAAAAAGCCCGCGGTTTCCCGCGAGCCTCTCAGTGCTTTGTCAGCGACTTATCACATCATGCCGCCCATGCCCGGGTTTGCCGGTGCTGCCGGCTCCGGAGCAGGAATGTCCGTGATAGCGCATTCGCTTGTAAGAATAAGTGCTGCGATGCTTGCTGCGTTCTGAAGTGCGCTTCTTGTGACCTTGACAGGATCAATGATTCCGGCCTCGACCATGTTGACCCACTTGTTGCTGTTAGCATCATAGCCAACGCCCTTCTTGCTGTTCTTGCACTTGTCAGCGATGATCGCACCGTCCTCACCTGCGTTCTCTGCGATCTGGCGCATCGGCTCCTCAAGGGCCCTGCGGACGATCTTGTAACCGATCTGCTCCTCATCTGTGAGACCTGAGAGATCCTTCTTCTCCATCTTGACTGCAGCCTGTGCGAGAGCGACTCCACCACCTGGGATGACTCCTTCCTCAATGGCTGCTCTTGTGGCGTTGACCGCATCCTCGACTCTGTGCTTGCGCTCCTTGAGCTCGACCTCTGTCGGGGCACCGACGTTGATGACTGCAACACCGCCTGCGAGCTTGGCCAGTCTCTCCTGGAGCTTCTCGCGGTCGTAGTCGCTTGTGGTCTCTGAGATCTGCTTCTTGATCTGTCCGATCCTGTCCTTGATGTCCTGAGCCTTTCCAAGACCGTTGATGATTGTCGTGTTCTCTTTCTCGACCTTGACGCTCTTTGCTCTTCCGAGCTGTGCAAGCTCAGCGTTCTCGAGCTTCATTCCGAGCTCCTCGCTGATGACCTGTCCGCCTGTGAGGATTGCGATATCCTCGAGCATTGCCTTTCTCCTGTCACCGAAGCCCGGAGCCTTGATGGCGCAGACATTCAGTGTGCCTCTGAGAGAGTTCACGACGAGTGTGGTAAGAGCCTCTCCGTCGACATCCTCTGCGATGATCAGAAGCGGCTTGCTGGTCTGGACGACCTTCTCGAGAACAGGCAGAAGCTCCTTCATTGTGGAGATCTTCTTGTCATAGATCAGGATGTACGGATCCTCCATGACAGATGTCATTGTCTCACGGTTGCTTGCGAAATAAGCTGAGATATATCCGCGGTCGAACTGCATTCCCTCGACGAAGTCTGTTGTTGTCTCGATGTTCTTGGACTCCTCGACTGTGATGACTCCATCCATTCCGACCTTCTCCATGGCATTGGCGATCTCCTCACCGATGGTCCTGTCGTTATTGGCGGAGATTGATGCGACCTGTGTGATCTCTTCCTTGTCACTGACTGTCTTGGAGACAGACTTGATCTCTTCAATGGCATCGGCGACAGCCTTGTCGATTCCTCTTCTGATTCCCATCGGGTTCACGCCTGCTGAGACGCTCTTCATTCCTTCCTTGGTGATTGCCCAGGCAAGGACTGTGGCGGTTGTGGTTCCGTCTCCGGCAACATCGTTTGTCTTGGAAGCGACTTCCTTGACGAGCTGGGCGCCCATGTTCTGGAACGGATCCTCAAGCTCTACCTCACGTGCGACTGTGACACCGTCCTTTGTGATCATCGGTGCACCATACTTCTTGTCCAGAAGAACCGTGCGTCCCTTCGGGCCCAGGGTAGTCATGACTGCCTTGGCAATCTGCTCAACACCAGATACCAGAGACTTTCTGGCTTCCTCACTGAACTGTAGCTGTTTTGCCATAATATCTATCCTCTTCAAATAAAAGTTTTAACGTCTTTAGCCGGCATACCGCCGACCGTAACCAAAGATACAAAAGAATCACGCAGAAATCAAGTTTGTATCATGAGTTTATATTTCAGGTGTTCACGGAGCTCACGGATTGCACGAATGACAACGAATTATTGATGTCGGTTTGACAATATACAGATATATGTGTATTTTTATAAAAGCATTTTTAAGCATATAAGTGAGGATTTCATATGTATTCTTTGATTCTTGCACTGGGAACTCCCACAACAGCATCTGACGGAGCAGCCGCAGGCGGTTCCATGATCACGACACTCATCACATTCGGTGTCATCATCCTGATCTTCTACTTCCTGATCATCAGACCTCAGAGAAAGAGGGACAAGGAAGCCAAGGCAATGCTCGCCGCTATCAAGAAGGGCGACAAGATCGTCACAATCGGCGGAATCAGGGGAACAGTCGCTGTTGTCAAGGAGAGCACAGTCATCGTCAAGGTCGACGACAACACCAGGATCGAGTTCAGCAAGAACGCAATCTCATCTGTCCTGAACAAGAAGGAAGTCTCTGCCGCAGAAAAGTCGGCAAAGAAGACCGAGGAGAAGATCGAGAAGGTCGAGAAGCCTGCTGTTGAGGCACCAAAGGCTGAGGAGAATGCGGAAGAGGCAGCTCCGGCAGAGGAGAAGGCTGAGAACTGATGAGGAAAACTGAACGCATTCTGATTGCATTGGTTGTCATTGCAATCTGTGTTTGGTTCCTTTTCCCGACAATCAAGTGGTACGGTTTCGTACCTGCGGAGGATAAGGCATTGATCAATGCCACAAGCCTCCAGGTCAAGGAATACTCCCAGGAGCAGGCGAGGGATGTTCTGGATTATCTGAACCAGAATTCTTCCTCCGAGGTCTCCAAGGAGTATTCTTTTGTTCTGACTCTTGCAAAAGAGCAGGTCAAGGGAAAGGGGAGCACGGATCTGAGAACCTGTGCGGATGTCCTGACCGCCTTCTCTGCATCAGCGGATGAGGGGCAGGCACTTATGGAGGCTGTCGAGCAGTACTGCCGCCAGCGCATACAAGACCTCAAGGAACTGTCATCCAAGGCACTTCAGCTCGGACTTGACCTGAAAGGCGGAATGAGCATCCTGCTGGATGTAGACCCGTCATCTCTTTCCGAGAGACTGGGGCATGAGCCCTCAGAGTCCGAGATCTCAACTGCGATTGATGAGGACATAGAGATTCTGAAGAACAGGATCGACCAGTTCGGAATGGCTGAGCCTGAGATCAGAAGACAGGGAGACAGCCAGATCCTGATTGAGCTTGCCGGTACTCCTGACCCCGGACGCGTGGATGCGTTCCTCAAGGGAAAGGGATCTCTTGCGTTCCATCTGGCGGATACTCTGACAACCCAGAGAGTGATGGCCTATTTTGAGGCCAACACAGAAGAATATGAGAAGATTATCGATGCTCTGGCCAATGATTTGCCGTTTACGCAGCCTTCCGTCATTCCTCAGGACAGGATGCTTGCCGGCGTTTTCTATACTGATGAGTACGGGCTTGAGCAGCTTTCATCTGTTGTGGTCATTTACAGAAAGGCCGCACTTGACGGCGGATACCTGCTTTCCGCGCAGACAAGCAAGGACAGCACAAGCAACCAGCCCACAGTCGCCGTAAAGCTCAGCGATGAGGGCGGATCTATCTTCTACGATTTCACAAAAGGTCATATCGGACAGCCTCTGGCGATTGTCATGGACGGACACGTGAAGAGCGTGGCCACAATCAGGGATGCGCTTTCCACCAACGTACAGATATCCGGTTTCACTGCAAAAGAGGCGGAGAACCTTGCCATACTGCTCAAGACGGCATCGCTTCCGATCTCGGTGACAATCTCAAGCCAGCAGACGGTAGGAGCCTCACTGGGTGAGGACTCTGTGCGCATAGGAATGAAGGCCATTTTCTACGGATTCATCCTTGTTGTGCTGTTCATGGTTGTGTTCTACAGCTGGAGCGGCCTGATTGCGGATGTGGCTCTTGTCATGAACCTTGTCATAATGGTCGCCACGCTGGGAGGTTTCGGATCCACTCTGACTCTGACAGGTATTGCCGGCTTGATTCTCTCAGTTGGAATGGCCGTTGATGCGAACGTCATCATATTCGAGAGAATTAAGGATGAGCTCAAGGCGGGTACGCTGCCTAAGAAGGCGGTCTCCACAGGATTCTCTAAGGCACTTTGGACGATCCTGGACTCGAACATCACAACAATCATCGCCGCGGTGGTGCTGATCTTCTTCGGATCCAGTGCTGTGCGCGGATTTGCAACAACTCTGGCGATAGGTATTGCGAGCTCCCTGTTCACATCGCTTTTCCTGAGCCATCTGCTCATGGATCTCACCGTCGGTGAGAGAATCTCAATCTCATGGAGAAGGAGGTACGCTGTAAATGAAAAGAATTGAGTTTCATGTCGTAAGACGCAGGACCGTTTATCTTGGAATAGCATGCATCCTTCTTCTTGCAAGTGTCGCGCTTCTTGTCTTCAAGGGCTTCAATCTTGGAATTGACTTTGAGAGCGGTGTGTCCGTGTCCGTCAGGATCGATGACTCCGGCGCGCTGATAGAGGATGTCAGGCAGGCTCTCTCACAGGTTGAGGGAGTCAGGGTCCAGAACATAGGATCCTCTGATGATGGCCGTTATCAGATAAGGGTCAAGCTGACTGAGAACCAGACCCAGCGTGAGATGGAGAACCTGATCAACACGATGCTTGGGCGCAAGTTCAGCTCATTCACGGTTCTTGAGAGCTCATTCATAGGAGCAAAGTTCTCCTCAAGCCTTGTCACCGGATCACTTAAGGCTGTGGCTATTGCGCTTGCGCTGATCCTGGTCTATGTCTGGATCAGATTTAAGGTCGCCTATGCCATAGGATCTATCCTTGCTCTGATCCATGATGTGGTGCTGATGCTCGGATTCATCAGCCTTGTAGGTTTTGAGATCTCATCAACGACAATCGCAGCTATCCTTACAATCATAGGCTATTCACTGAACAACACCATTGTCATCTTCGACAGGGTCAGGGAGAGCATCAAGGGCAATCATGAGCAGGAGCTTTCATCTGTGATGGACTATGGTGTGAACAGCTCACTGTCTCGTACCACATTCAGCAGCGTCACTACGCTTCTTGCAGTCATTCCGCTTGCAATTCTTTCTTCCGGAGATGTGAGGAGCTTTGCGATCTGCATGATCTTCGGTGTTGTGGTGGGAACTTACTCATCCAACTTCCTGGCAACAAATGTCCTTTACATGCTTGGAAAGACACATGCTTTGGACATCCTGAAGCAGGAAGAGGAGGAAGACCTCTCAGATGCAGCAGTTGCCAGAAGGATGCTCGGAGAAGACGAGCCCAAGCTCAAAAAGGCGGACAGCAAGAAGCCGGCTATGAAAAAGACGGACAGGAACAAGGGCGGAAACGACCCGAAGATACTGGTCTGACGGGAGAAAACCGATGAAGGTTGTCAGGAGCAAGGTCATTGGCTACTGCTTTGGAGTCTCGAACACCATCAACAAGGCGGAGGAATGCATCCAGTGTTCAAAGGATGAGAAGCTGCCCTGCTACAGCATAGGGCAGCTAATCCACAACAAGGATGTCGTTGAGCATTTCATGTCCGAGGGAATGGTGAACTCCGAATCTCCTGACGGCCTTGAGCCCGGTATTGCGCTGGTGCGTGCACACGGTATTCCTGAGAGTCTGAGGCGCAGGTATGAGAATGCCGGCTTCAGGATTGTGGACTCCACCTGCCCGATTGTGGCCAAGGGCGCAGAGACAATAAGAAAAGCAGCCCAGAAGGGAAGTAACACAATAATAATTGGTGTAAAAGGTCATGCAGAGACCATCGGTCTTCTTGGAGTTGAGCTTCCTGACGGCAGGGCTGTTGACTCTCAGCTGATCTGCAGCATGGAAGATGCAAGGGAGCTCTGCGCAAGCAGATGCCTCAAAGATGACTCTGACATTGTTGTGGTTGTCCAGACCACATTCCCTGAGAAGGAGTTCCAGGCAATCAGAAGGTACCTTAAGACATGCTTCAGCAAGATCCGTTTCTCAAACTCGCCCTGCGGTGCGACAGAGGCAAGGGGCAAGGCCGCACTTGATCTTGCATCCCAGACTGATGCGGTGATAGTGATAGGCGGAAAGAACAGTGAGAACACCAGAGGTCTTGCAAGGCGTGTGGCAGAGACCGGAAAGCCTGTGTACAGCATCGAGAATGACAAGGACCTGGATGAGAGGCTCCTTGAAGAATTGTCCGTGTACTCAAGTGTGGGTATCTGCAGCGGATCATCCACCCCGACTTCAACCATCAGGGCTGTCGAGGAGATCCTCGAACGACTCTGAGAGGAGGCATTTATGACGGAAAAACAGCAGAAGGCCTATGAGAGGCTTCTTGAGATTGACAGGAAGATCACGATGATCGGTCATATCGAGGCGGTTCTCGGTTATGATTTCGAGACAGTCATGAGCAAGATGGGCGGAGATGAGAGATCGCGTCAGATGGCATTCCTGTCATCCATGGTCCACGAGATGTCAACAAGCAAGGAGCTTGGAGAATGCCTGGAGACCCTCTCCGGTGTCTCTGACGCCACAGATGAGCAGAAGGCTCTGGTGCGTCTCTGGAAGAAAGAGTATGACGATGCCGTCATGATTCCCGCAAAACTTGTCGAGGACCTGAGCCAGGCCTCCAGCGAGTGCCAGAACAGGTGGTTCTCCGCAAGAAAGGACGGGGACTACAAGTCGTTCTATCCGTATCTGGAACGTCTAGTGGATCTTTCCAAGGAGAGCGCTTCCATCACATCCCGTGGCAGAAGTCTCTATGACACGCTTCTGGACCGCAACGATGCCGGCTTTGACAGCGCGCAGATCGAGACTCTGTTCGAGGGTATGAGAAGCACCATAAAGGCGGTCATGGCCGATGCATGTGCTCCCGGCAAGCAGCTGACTGCGGAAGATCAGGCATTTCTTTATAAGAAGTACGACATAGAGAAGCAGAAAGAGTTCTCACGCATGATCCTCCAGGACATGGGATATGAGTTCGACAGGGGATCGATAGGCGAGGTCGCACATCCTTTCACAAGCACGGTGGGAAGCGATGACATCAGGATCACCACCAGATTCGAGGATGCGAATGTAACAAGCCAGATCTTCACCATTGTCCATGAGGGCGGACATGCCATCTACGAGATGGGTGCCAACAACGGCTCGATAAAGGGAACCATTCTCGGCCAGGGTCAGAGCAACACGTTCCATGAGTCCCAGAGCAGACTTTGGGAGAACCTCGTGGCCAGAAGCCCTTATTTCTGGGAGCATTATTTCCCGCTTTTCTGCGAGACGTTCCCCGAGCAGACAAAGGGTGTAAGCTTTGATACATTCATGAAGGCTGTCAACAGCATCCAGATAGGGGATAACAGATGCAATGCAGATGAGGTCACATACGGGCTTCATGTCATTCTCCGGTTCAGGCTGGAACGACAGTTCATTGACGGAGACCTGAGGATCAAGGACCTTCCGGAGGCATGGGACGCAATGTCCGTGGAACTTCTTGGAAAGCATCCGGACAGCATCCAGAGCGGAGTGCTGCAGGATGTTCACTGGATGGGCGGAATGTACGGTTATTTCCCGTCATATGCGCTTGGAAACATCATCAACGCCCAGATCTGGGACACAATGGCAAAGAGCATCGATGTGGTTTCAGCCATGCGCAGCGGAAAGCTCTCAATGATCAAGGATTATCTGACGCAGAACTACTACCGCACAGGAGCAATCTATTCGATTTCGGACATGCTGACCAAAGTCACAGGCCGCAATCTTGATTCTTCCTTCTTTGACATATACCTTAGAGACAAGTACAGGAGGCTTTTCGGTTAATGAATCTCCCTAACAAACTGACTGTTACAAGACTGGTCCTGGCACCGTTCTTCTTTCTCTCTTATTTTCTGATTGACCTTATCCCGTCAATGAACACGGTCCTTTATGCCGTGATCCTTGTCGTGTTCTATGCGATTATGGAGCTTACTGATCTCCTGGACGGAAAGATCGCCAGAGGCCGCAACCTTGTGACCGACCTTGGAAAGGTCCTTGACCCGTTTGCCGATGTAATTTGCCATCTGACATTCTTCACTTGCCTTCTGGTCTCGGGGATAATGCCGGTCTGGGCCTTCATACTCATTCTCTGGAGGGAGTTCTCCCAGAGCTTCACAAGGATGCTGATGATGGGCAGGGGCAAGGCAATGGCCGCCAACATTTTCGGAAAGGCAAAGACCTGTCTTTATGCGCTTACATGCATATGCGGTTTCGCATTCAGGGTTCTTTCGGTCCTTTCCGCTGACGCATCATTCATGAGGGTGTATTCGATTGTGCTGACAGTTCTGTTCGCGCTTGCCGCATTCTCTTCAGTGATGTCTTATCTGATTTACGTCAGGGCAATTGTGAAGAGCAAGGTCCTGAGCGATATGACCAGATAAGGTCAGAGGTATTCCAGAACAGCCTCAGGAACAATAAGTCTGATCTCATCGGTCCTGCCGTCCGCCATGTCCTGTCTGACCATGGACGATGAGATGTATTTCTCTCCAAGCCGTTTGCGCTCTGCGACCTTCAGCACTATCTGGTGCGACGCACATTCTGTGCGAAGGGCATTGAGATGGATCTCTGACATCTCGTCCCTGGGCTCATCACCTGCGAAAACCTTCTTTATCCCAAGTGCGGTGCAGATATGGCAGATCACCTTTGAGTCCAGCACTGCATGTGCGGGAACTTTTCCAAGTCTCTCCGAGAGGAAGGTTCCGGGATAATCATCACGGCTGATGACATAGGGGCCTGAGGGCAGGACTGTGACGTTTGCCATGTCTGAGAGGCAGCGTTGTGTCATGGACAGCCTGTCCTTGAAATCAAAAGAAATGCCGCTTGTCTCGTGATTGCCTTTTCCTCCTGACTCCGGTCTGCCCTGGATGACAAGAACAAGGACGTTCTTGCTGCGTTTTGCGGCTATTTCCACAAGGTAACGATGTCCTAATGTGAATGGATTTGCGTTGAAAACAATAAGAGATACATCATTTAAGCTACCTATTTTATCCTGTAGCTCTATTTCCCATTTCTCAAGTGAGGTTCTGCCGTCTCCGATCAGGTCCAGGTAAGTGTTGAATTCATTCTCCGTGATATCGTTCTGCATCGCATATTGTCCGTACTGCATGAGTTTATCATCAGAGGCCTTTAAATGGAATAGAAGCCTGTTGTGAATTTATTTGCAAAAATAATGCATATATATTCCATAGCGCTTATTTTTGTGTTATTTTTTCTTTTGACAGGTGTGTTTGGGTAGGTTACTATTTATAGTTACGGGGCCATAAAGACATGCCCTGCACAAACTGATTCTTAATGAATAGGAGACAGCATAATGAAGAAACTGTTTACAATCGTACTTCTTGTTTCTCTGGTGTGCGGTGCCCTTTTTGCACAGGCCATCCATGAGAATCCCGAGGGAATGAAGAAAATCATCATTCTCAACAATGCTTTCGAGGGTCTTGAGGAGACACGCCAGTGCTACAACGCCAAGGAATGGCACAAGAGCTACAGTCTGGGCCAGATCATTGATGACAACCTCTGGTTCACACCTTCCGATGATGCAATTGTCAAAACAGTCGCATATGCAGATCTCTACACCGATACATGTGATCTTGCCACATTCCGCGGAAAACTGGTCAGCCTGATCAAGGACAATCCTGCTTATGACTATGACCTGTTTGTCGGTCCCAACCAGAAGGAGTCATCCGATGTCTGGTACAAGGGCTGGTGTATCATCGGCAACGAGGCTCTTGTCTTCATGCCGAACGAGGGTATCACAGACCTCCTTTATGTGGCAGAGAACGTCGGTCTTGTCCCGGCAACAGGCTTCATCTTCGAGAACGTAGCCGGAGAGAAGGTCACACTCAAGGCTGAGCAGCTTGCTGATGCATCAATCGTCTATGAGGGCGATGTCATCACACTGGTCTGCGGCAGCACAAAGCTTGCCAACGTGAAGTCAGTCACAGTCGAGGGAATCACAAAAGATTCAAAGGTCTCCGGTGACGGTGTCTACAGAATGGTCATGCTCCCGAATGCTGACGGAGTCTACGGTGTGGAAGCTCCGCTTCTCGGAAACAGGGCAGGTACATGGTATCCGACAGCAACAACAGCAAAGCATCCGTATGCCGGCGCATACTCAGTAGCTGAGCTGTTCGCCAAGTTCGGCGTCACACCTTGTGAGAACGTCAAGGTCGTCTCTTATGCCGACGGCTATGCAAGGGAAGAGGAGTTCAACCACTTCGCAAAGAAGTACATCGCATGGCATGCAAGCGCAGAGTACATCACAATGGGTATGGAGCAGTCCAGGAAAGAGGATGCCGTCTACAATGTCGGTTACTACATCCTCAAGGACGAGGCATTCGTCTACATCCCTGAGACAGGCATCAATCTCGGAAAGGTTTTTGAGACCATCGGAATGGCCGGCGTGACCCAGTACAAGCTGACATATGCAGATGGAAATGTCCTGTACATTTACGGAACCGACATTCCTTCATTCAGCATTCCGGCTGGAAACGATCTTGTCACAATCGAGGCCATGTGATTCAACGTAGGCGGCAACACGCTTACTCTTTCTTGAAATGATATGCGCCCCCGTCCATGGGGGCGCGTTTTGTGAAAAACAGGTGAGTTTATGAGGTCATTTGGAAAAACAGCCATTATTCTGGTTGCTCTGATTACAGTGTTCGCCTTATGCGGATGCTCAAAGGGTCAGGCGGAGACAACCGCCTCAGCTCCGGCCGTGCAGCAGAGTTCCGCACCGGCAGAGTCCGCAAAGGAGCCGCAGGCACAGGTTCAGGAAACTGTCCAGAAACCCGTTTATGAGTTCCCCAGCGACAAATTCCACACAGGTGCGGTAGGTGCCAACGGAGCCGCAGCATGTGCAAGCCCGCTTGCAGCTCAGATTGCCGTGGATATCCTGGAGAAGGGCGGAAACGCAGTTGATGCGGCAGTAGGCATGATTTATGCAGTCGGTCTCCTTGAGCCTGCGGCAAGCGGTGTGGGCGGAGCAGGCCAGATGACTGTCTATCTTGCCGACCAGGACAAGTATGTCACTATCGAGTACATGACAATGGCTCCGGGAAAGGCGATTGCAGGAGAGATTGAGACATCAAGCTCCGACAACCCGCCTGCAGTGACATCCATTGCGATCCCTGGTGTGGTCCACGGCACGCTTACAGCCCTTGAGATGTGGGGCACAATGACCCCGAGAGAGGTGCTGCAGCCTGTAATCGACCTTGCCAGAAAGGGCTTCCCGGTAACCGAGAGATGGAACACCAACATTGAGGGACGCTACCAGAACCTCAAGGCCTATGACTACACGATGGGGCTCTATACCGATGACGGATTCCTGTACAGCATCGGCGATACGGTTAAGAACAATGACCTTGCGGACACCCTTGAGCTGATTGCAGATCAGGGGATAAAGGGATTCTACGACAGCGCCTTCACCGACAAGATGGTGGACTACATCCAGAGCATAGGCGGAATCCTCACCCACGAGGACTTCGCACAGTACAAGTCCGTTGTCAGGGAGCCGATCTCAACGACATACAGGGGCTATACCGTCTATACCACAGGCGGCCCGTCAACGGGAGGAGCCGCTCTTCTTGAGGCTCTGAACATCGTTGAGAACTTTGACCTTGCCTCCTACGGCCCTGACAGCCCGCAGACTGTCAACATCATGGCCGAGGCCTTCTCAATGGGATACAAGGACGGAAACGCCTACATGGCAGACCCGACGTACTATGATCTTCCGGTCCAGACGATCATCTCCAAGGAATATGCCAAGGACCGATCCGTGAAGATCAATCCTGACTCCAAGCAGAAGATGGTGGGCGCCGGACGCCTGACAGTCAAGCTGAACGCAACAGGCGAGGCGGTAGCCGCAAGCACCGCGGTGGACCAGGGCGGAACAAGCCACATGGTCGTCATGGACAAGTTCGGTAATGTGGTCTCCACCACAAACACAAACGGAATCAACTTCGGAAGTGCGGTTGCTGTTCCCGGAACAGGCTTTGTGTTCACCGCACATCTTTCAAACCTGAATAACACAACCGGAGCCTCAGTGAACATGCTCATGCCGTACATCCGCGTGTGCTCAACCACATGTCCCTCAATCGTGGCCGATTCCACCGGAAAGCCGGTCCTGGCAGTCGGATCACCGGGAAACTGGGCTCTTGTCTCAGCTGCATTTGCGGCTATTGTCAACTACATTGACTTCGGCATGGACATCGCACAGGCTACAAACGCCCCGAGGACGTGGAAGGACGGTATGACCATCAAGGACCTCTACATGGAAGGCGGCTACAGCCCTGAGACCATCGCCGCTGTAGAGGCAATGGGCTACAATCTCATCGACAGTGACCGTGAGTACAGCTCACATGTCGGATGCGTGGCGGCAATCGAGAAGAAGGACGGATTATTCTACGCAATCGGTGATGACCGCAGACATTACGGTTCTGCCGCTTATTGAGGGTGTAGCCTTGCCACACCCTCAAAATGATGTTGTCAAGGGTGCCTCTGGCACTTGCCTTGCCCTTGACAATGACATATTGATTGTTGATTGCAACCTGCAAGAATTCGAGGTTATTAATGAGAAACGAGATAGTGGTGGCACTTGTCATGTTCCTGATCTCAATCGGGGGATCGGTTGCCACCCGCAATGACAAGAAGTGGTCGGTGTTCTTCCTGTTCCTGGCATCGGTGGCAGGAAGCCTGGCCGCTGGAATGGGAATAAGGTTCAGGGAGATTGTCGAGGGTCCGTTCGGATTCCTGGACAGTATGCTCTGCGTCTGCTGCGCATCTGTGCTGGTGGCGACCCTGGACAGAAGCGGTGCCTTCTCATTCCTGTTCGACAGAATCTGTGGAATCAAGAACAGGACACTGAAGGCTTTTGCCGTCCTGCTGTTCATAGCACTTCCTGCAATGCTCACAGGTTTTGCCTCCTCAAGTCTTCTGACAACAGGACAGCTTGTGAAGAAAGGCTACAAGGGAGCCGATTCAAGGAAGATGCATCTGGTTGTCTGCGTGGGAGCTTTCATAGGAGTTATTCTTCCTCCGACATGCATCCCTGCGATGATAGCAGCCAACGGAGCGGGAAGCGTTCTTCCCACACCATATGCGGGATTCTTCCTTCCGCTTCTTGCGGCAGGTCTTCCGGCGTTCATCGTCTATGCGCTTGTAAACCGCAAGGAGCTTTCCTCTGTCGAGTCAGGGGAGAAGGCAGACTCCAAGGGGGCACTTCCATCATTGATCGTGCTTGCAGTGACCTGCATCGCAGTGATCATTGACGGTGTGTTCTCCAATATCCTGTACCTTGGCGGAAACACGCTTGTGTTCTTCATCGCATCCCTGATTGTCATTGGAGTGAGCAGGGGCTTCGGGAGTATCAAGAGCACATATGAGACAGTGTCGGACGGTGTCATGAACGCAGTGGTGCCGATGGCTATTGTCTTTGCGCTGGGATCTTTCATAGAGGTCAGCTCAATGACAGGAGTCCGCGGGCTCTACAGCCTCTGGATACTGCCGTACGATGTCGTGCCAGTGATGCTTGTGCTCATGGCAGCCGCACTGGTCATAGGGTATTTCCTGTCCACTCCCATCCCCGCGTTCCTGATCACATATGCGGTCTTCCCGATCGGATGGCTTGCCAACACCGTTACGGTCACAGGCCTTGCGATGGCGCTGGCGGTTGTGGCGCTGATCACCAGAAACGGCGGAATAGTGAACTGCAGGGAGAACTCCCTGAAGTCATCTGATGTGCTTAAGGAAGTCTGGCTTCCTGTTGCTCTGGTTCTTGCTGTCGGAGTCATCTTTGTGATATTCGGCGACAGCATGACGTTCCTGATCAGGTAGAAGGAGGGGAGAGATGCTTCAGATAATCTATTATGTGATCATTACAGTGTTTGCCCTGCTTCTCCTGGCCAATATCCTGAGAAAGCGCCCGTTCACTGAGCTTGTGTGTCTTGCCTTTGTGGTTGTGACATTCACGCTCAGGGCACTTCACATAAAGTAGGAGGGTCTTATGAGCTATATCAAGAACATAGTCGTCATTGCTGTTGCCCTCCTGTTTGCGGTAATGGCATCGGTGGATTTCATTGCCATGCACAAGGCGGAGCCAATTGCGGACAATCCAAATGTGACTGAGATCAAGATGCTCTCCGAGTATTGCCCAGCTCTCAAGGGCACTGCCCTGGACACCGAGATCTACGTGTTTGACAGCAGAAAGCCCGGCGGTGCGATGCTGATCCTGGGAGGAACCCATCCGAATGAGACGGCAAGTCCTGTCGCCGCCATAGCCATGGCTGAGAACCTCAGGTGCACGCAGGGAAGACTCTTCATAATCCCGTGGACCAACAAGAGCGGTTTCACTCACACGTCGCCGCTTGACGGCATGCAGGATTTCTTTGACATTGAGCTCGCAGACGGAAGCAAGAGGACCTTCAGGGTGGGAAACCGTCTGACGAATCCTGTTGACCAGTGGCCTGACTACACTTATTTCATGGGCTCCTCAGGCAGGGAGCTCATGGGAACTGAGATCGCCGAGATCAGAAACGTTGACAGACTTTACTATGGAAACCCGAACGGTGTCCTGACTGAGAGAGTTTGTGCCGGAATCTTCAATCTTATCAATGAAGAGGGCATCAATCTGACGATGGACATGCATGAGGGGTCTCCGGAGTTCCTGTACCTGGACTGCACCATGGTCAACATGAAAGCGGACAACCAGAAGGCCATGTCCATTGCCCAGAGCATGGCCCTTGACATGCAGTTCGATGACCTGGACATGCGCGCCGAATACTCCGGCGTGAAATCCTACGGACTTTCCCACAGGAGCCTGGGGGACAACACGGCATCCATGATGACGCTTATGGAGACCTACAATCCGTCCATGGGTCCGCTTCACGGCAAGATGGATGATGACCTGATAATAAACGGCAACGAGCCGAACTACTATCAGGCTCATCTTGACGGGTACATCTATTTCGATGTCCCGAAGGACGGTTATCCGCTGGTTGAGAGGGTTGCACGGCATGTCACATGTGTGACTTACCTGGCACGTGCATTCAGCGAGGCATATCCGGACAAGGTCATAGCCTTTGAGGGACTTGGCTCTTATTCGGACATGGTCGGTTCTGGTTTAGGTAAAATCCTTAAACCAGTTGATTGATTTTCACATTGTATTATTATTAATAGATATTGGAGGATGTTATGAAAAAACTTGCCCTGTTAATTCTGGCAGTAGCCCTGATCTTCACATTCGCCTCATGCAGCAAGGGTTCTTCCTCGTCTGCAGCTCCTTCCGCTTCGGCTTCTGCCTCGGCACCTGCTGCCGATAGCGCAGCCACAACACCTTCCACAGGTACGGTGGATTCAGAGTACGACCCCAACAAGACCGTTGATTTTGTCCAGCAGACATCAGAGGACAAGAGGGTCGTGACAATCGGAACCATTGACAAGAGCCTTTACAAGCAGCCGGTCTTTGTCACTTCATTCGGACAGAGCACGGATGCAGCCATGCTTGATACAGTGATGAAGAGGATCGGCGTGGACTATGTCTACAACGCCACCGCAACCGCTGAGGCCATGAAAGGCTACAAGACAGTCATAATCGCCGTCGGAGCCAGCACAAAGGGTCTTGGAGCCGCCGGAATCTCAGAGGCTGACGAGACTGCAAGGGCCAAGGCAATCATGGAATACATCAACTCCAATGAGATCGAGGTCATCTGCTGCCATATCGGAGGCTCGGCCCGCAGGGGAACCCTGTCCGACCTTTATTCCGACATGGTCATGGAGAAGGCAAGCCTGATAGTCCTCAAGGAAGACGCGAACTTCGATTACAAGTTTACAAAATATGCCGAGGAGCACAAGAAACCGATCAGCCTGATCTACGCCACAAAGGATGCCCTGACGGTCTTCACAGAGATCTTCCAGTGACACAGGATCCAAGATGGACATTGAGCTGATCTGTCTGCTTTCCATGCTGGCGGTGTTCCTGCTGGCAAACCTGCTTCTGAAACTTCCCGTCAGCATCTCAATGATACTGGGCGCCATTGTCGGTGCCCTTGTCGGCGGGCAGGGGATTCCCGTAAGACATCTGTTCGAGGGCACCTTCACCTATGTGGACACGATCCTGATAATATCCACCGCCATGCTCTTCATGACGGTGATCCAGGAGTCCGGCGCGCTTGAGGCGCTGAATGCGCTGATAGTGACCAAATTCCACAAGGTCCCGGCCCTGATGCTGGTCCTGCTGATGCTTGTGATCATGTTCCCGGGAATGATAACCGGATCATCCACCGCGGCTGTCCTGAGCGCCGGAGCCCTTGTTGCCCCTGTTCTTCTTCTGATCGGAATCCCGAAGGAGAAGGCCGGAGCCATCATCGCCATCGGTGCCATCATGGGAATGGCTGCACCCCCGATAAACATCCCCGCGATGCTTATCGGCGGCGGTGTGGACATGCCATACATCGGTTTTGACGGCCCTCTGTTCCTCCTGACCATTCCATGTGCGGTGTTCGCCGTCCTTTTCCTGGGGCTGAGATACTGCAGGAATCTGGACATTGAGAAGCTGAAAGAGGGCCTGGATCTTGAAGTCGGAAAGAAATACGGTTTCAGGCTTTACATTCCGATCATCGTTCTGTTTGTCCTGCTTGTTGTCTCAAAGGCTTTCCCGAAGTTCCCTCAGCTGGGAACCTGCCTTATATTCCTGATCTCCGCGGTTGTGGGTCTGTTCACAGGAAAGAGGTTCAACTTCTGGAAGAAGTCCCTGGATGCCATGGAGACCACAATTCCCGTGCTTGCAAAGCTCATGGGAGTTGGAATGTTCATCCAGGTCCTGACGCTAGTCGGTGCCAGGGGCTGGATTGTGGTTAGCTGCCTGGGACTCGGAATGGTGTTCGTGTACATCGCCACATTCACCATCATGCCGGGATTCGGCGCTATCAGCTCTTACGGGGCGGCATCTGTCATAGGTGTGCCGTTCCTGCTGGTGATAATCCAGAACACAGTGTGCAACGACATCATTGTCGCGGCAGTCCTTGCTTTCACATGCTGTCTGGGAGACCTCATGCCTCCTACGGCCCTTGCAGGGAACTACGCCGCACAGATTGTCGGTCTCAAGTACAACAAGGTCCTCAAATGCTGCATCATACCGTTTGTGGTGTGCATTGCGGTCGCGGTCCTTGTGATATTCAACACGAATGCGCTTGCATTCCTGACGGCATAGGAGGGACGGATGCTTAAGTTTGTGTATCTTGCAATCGTTGCCTTCGTGCTTGTCCTTATCGCAGTCAACATGTTCCGCAAGAAGAAAAACTTCTTCTTCCAGCTGGATGCCGCAATAGTCATGGTGACGCTCCTGCTGCGTCTTCTGCTCCTGAAGTGAGGCCGTTATGAGAAAGATACCGAAGAACTACATAACAGCCTCTATCCTGTGTGTCCTTGTCATTGCCGCTGTGATATACCTCGGCATTGTCTTCAGTTCCGCCAAAGATCCCGAGCCGATTTATCCGGGTCAGGGTGTGACATCAGTCAGGATGCTGAGCGACTGGTATCCCGAACTGAAGGGAACCAGCGGAGACACAGAGGTCTACATCCTTGACAGCGGTGTTAAGGGCGCCAGCATGCTCGTGCTTGGGGGAACGCACCCCAATGAGCCTTCCGGCTTCATCAGTGCAGTGATGCTCATCGAGTACTGCAGGCCTACTGCAGGAACTCTCTATGTCATCCCTCGTGCGAACAACAGCGCATTCACCTGCACGGATCCGCAGGAAGCGGCCCCGATGAAGTTCTACATCGATACCGACAACGGCACCAGATGGTTCCGTTTCGGAAGCCGTGCGACAAACCCGATTGACCAGTGGCCTGACAGTGAGGTCTATGTCCATGCATCATCTGGGCAGAAGCTCTCAGGAAGTGAGACCAGGAACCTCAACAGGGCATACCCGGGCAATGAGGGCGGAACTTTCACAGAGAAGGTTGCCTATGGGATTACCAGCCTGATAATTGCCGAGAAGATAGCCATAACCGTTGACCTGCATGAGGCATCGCCTGAGTACACCACGGTCAACGCCATTGTGGCCCATGAGGACGCACTTGATCTCGCTGCCCTTACCCTCTGGGATGTTGAGGAGGATTTCCAGATCACGCTTGAGAAGTCTCCGACAAACCTCCACGGCCTGACTCACAGGGAGCTTGGAGATTTCACTGACACCATGGCCCTTCTGATGGAGACCGCGAACGCCTCCCAGGGACGCCTGCACGGGCGAATAGACTCCGATCTGGTTGTCACAGGCAAGGACAAGTTCTATGCCAGGGCCGCAAAGTACGGTGCTGTGACCGTCCCTTATGACGATTCGGGAATCAGCATCTCCGAGCGCTGTGCAAGACACATCGCCTGCATTACCCAGTTCGCGGAGCAGTACCAGTTCGTAGGTGACGGGTCTGCCATCAGCCTCGGGGACATGCCGTCCTACAAACAGATACTCAAGAACGGGATAGGGCATTACCTGAGTTCGCCGAAGTGATGAGAAAGATTCCTGTAATCTTTTTTATATTATTCTCAATCCTCATCATCACCGCATGCAAGAAGACGGAGAAGGAGACTGCGCCGCAGAGTGAGGCATCGGCTCCTGTCGTTGAGACTGCTCCTGCCGTCGTTGCGCCTGCGGAGGACTCTGATGCCCCTGACAAGGAGGCTGAGGATGACGGATATCAGAGGGTCGTTGTTGCCGGCACAGAGGTCAGGTGGGATGGCTACAGGGCAATTGAGCCTGAGAGCGACCTGGATATCATGAACATGACGTTTGCGGATTTCGGGTCTTTCTTCGCTGAGCAGTATCCTGTTTCCCGGAGCACGTACAAGCTGATGGAGGGAGAGATCTCTGAGACGGAGGTCACGCACATACACAGTGAGAACCCCGGGCCAGCCATCTACATAGTCGGAGGAGTGCACGGTGACGAGAGGGCCGCATGGTACAGCGCGCTTCTGATGCGTGAGGCCACAATCTCATGCGGGGACCTTTATGTGCTTGCCCCGGCCAATGCCAACGGGGCGCGGAACAAGACCCGTTATGTGACCGGCCACCTTGACCTGAACAGGAGCTTTCCCGGAAATCCTGACGGAGATGACGCCGAGCAGCTTGCGTTCGCAATCTATCAGGACATAAGAGGCAAGAAGCCTGACTTCGTGTTTGACCTTCATGAGGCCATTCTCATGAATGAGAGCCGTGATTTCCTGGGAAGCACGTATATTTTCACCGAATTGGATGGAATGGAGGACCTGTTCTTTGATCTTCTGGTGGCGACGGAGGAGGGGACCATCTGCCATAATGAGTTCGGTTTCACAGGACCCGGGCCTGCAGGAAGCGTCAATGCCGAGGTCACCAGACACCTCCATATTCCTGTAATCACGGTCGAGACATTCAGGGGCTTTGACATATACCGCAGGGTCTATGACCAGCTGGATACGATCCAGTTCACGCTGGCTTTTTACGGGATGAGGTGATTATGGACAAGAACGTGGCAAGGGCAAAGGCCTTTTTAAATCGTGCATCGGAATCAGATGACCTGATCCAGAAGCTTCTGTGTCTCTATGACGGATTCGTGTGCATCTACGGGCCTGCGGATGTCTGCCGCAAGGCCGCAGCAGAGTCAATGGTTGACTATAGGATGCTTCAGAGGATGATTGACTACTGCACGTCTGACGGGGATTCGGATAACGGATCGGAAGGGCGGCTAGCACCTACACCTGAGATGACGGACAGCCTGGAGAAAGGTCTTGTCAGGCTGATCGCATGTGAGGAGAGAAAGTGATGGACGCTCTGTTCCGGGATCTGGAGAGGAAGGGAAAGGTCCTTGTGTTCGGGCACAGGGGGTTCAGTCAGGATTATCCTGAGAACACAATGCTTTCTTTCAACAAGTGTGCGGACAACCCCCTGATTGACGGGGTGGAGCTTGATGTCCATGTTTGCCGCAGCGGAGAGGTCGTTGTTGCCCATGACTTCTCCCTCAAGCGGACCGCAGGACTTGACTGTGAGATAGAGGACCTCTCCATGGATGAGCTGAGGCAGATTGATGTCGGGTCTTTCAAGGACAGCCGCTTCTCAGATGCCCGCATCCCGCTTCTTCGTGAGCTTTTCTCTGCCTTCGGTGAGCGCTTCTATTATGATATTGAATTAAAGGTGAAGGCCGGACGTGTGAACAAGGAGCTCTCACGCAAGGTCATCGACCTGATCTCTGAATTCAAGCTGTGGCCGAGGGTGCTTGTCTCAAGCTTCAATCCGCTTGCGCTCAGGGCTTTCCGCAGCGAGTGCCGCTCCTACGGCCATATGGCTGTCCCACCTGCGGCTGACATATTCGCCAGGAGCAAGGACATCCCCAAGATGCTGTGGAACGGCGCAGGTCATCTGGCATCCCGGAGCAGCTATCAGAAACCTGAATACAAGCAGATAGACAGCGCATATCTTCGCTCTCACGGCAGGTTGCCGATCATCACATGGACGGTGAATACGGAGTCTGATGCCCTGAGGATGCTTGAGTTGAACAGCCCCAGGATGAGGGTTTTCGGTCTGATAGGCAATGACCCGCACATGCTTGCCGATGTGGTAAGTCATTGGACTAAATAAAGTTCTAGTACTACAACCGCACATGAATATTTTTTCTCACTTTTTTTAAAAAAGAGTGTTGACATTTTGTTGCGGAATCGAGTATGTTCATAGAGCACGCTTCAAGGATGCTTGGAGAAAGTGCAGTAGATTTTTACAGAGATATTAAAGAAGAGAAGGTTAAGTAAGGAATTATGACGATTGCTTCGGCCGTTGGTCATAGTTCAGTTTACGGAAGCATGAGGGCTTCCAGTCAATTCAAAGATTCGGACAGAAGATAACGTACAGTTGTTCGGAGAGCATCCGGGAGGATGCGGAGTTGACAGGAGAGAACGGAATAATCATCCGGTCTTCGGACCGGGTTTCAAATGATGGAGAGTTCGATCCTGGCTCAGAACGAACGCTGGCGGCGCGTTTTAAGCATGCAAGTCGAGCGGCAGCAGCAATGCGAGAGCGGCGGACGGGTGAGTAACACGTGGGTAATCTGCCCTCCGGTCGGGAATAGCCTGTGGAAACACAGGATAATACCGGATGCGATGGTCCCCGCACAAGCGGGGGTCAGGAAAGGAGCCAAGGCTCCGCCGGAGGATGAGCCCGCGTCCCATTAGCTTGATGGTGAGGTAAAGGCCCACCATGGCGATGATGGGTAGCCGGCCTGAGAGGGTGAACGGCCACATTGGAACTGAGACACGGTCCAGACTCCTACGGGAGGCAGCAGCTAAGAATCTTCCACAATGGACGAAAGTCTGATGGAGCGACGCCGCGTGGGCGATGAAGGCCGTGAGGTTGTAAAGCCCTTTTCTTGAGGGGGAATAACGCAGGCAGGGAATGGCCTGCGGATGACGTGAATCAAGGAATAAGCCCCGGCTAACTACGTGCCAGCAGCCGCGGTAACACGTAGGGGGCGAGCGTTGTTCGGAATCATTGGGCGTAAAGGGCGCGCAGGCGGCCGCGTAAGTCTGGTGTAAAATGGTTGTGCTCAACACAATCATGCGCTGGAAACTGCGGGGCTTGAGTCAACGAGGGGATGCCGGAATTCCAGGTGTAGGGGTGAAATCTGTAGATATCTGGAAGAACACCAGTGGCGAAGGCAGGCATCTGGCGACTGACTGACGCTGAGGCGCGAAGGTGCGGGGAGCAAACAGGTTTAGATACCCTGGTAGTCCGCACAGTAAACGATGTGCACCAGGTGGCGGGCAGCAGTGCTCGGTACCGAAGCAAACGCATTAAGTGCACCGCCTGGGGAGTATGCCCGCAAGGGTGAAACTCAAAGGAATTGACGGGGGCCCGCACAAGCGGTGGAGCATGTGGTTTAATTCGACGATACGCGAGAAACCTTACCAGGGCTTGACATACACCGGGATGCGGCGGAAACGTCGCAGCTGCTTGCAGCCGGTGTACAGGTGCTGCATGGCTGTCGTCAGCTCGTGCTGTGAAGTGTTGGGTTAAGTCCCGCAACGAGCGCAACCCCTGCCTTCTGTTACCATCATTCAGTTGGGGACTCAGAAGGAACTGCCGGTGACAAACCGGAGGAAGGTGGGGACGACGTCAAGTCATCATGGCCCTTACGTCCTGGGCCACACACGTGCTACAATGGCCGGTACAGAGTGCTGCGAATCCGGAAGGAGGAGCGAATCACAAAAAGCCGGTCTCAGTACGGACTGGAGTCTGCAACCCGACTCCACGAAGTTGGAATCGCTAGTAATCCCGCATCAGCATGGCGGGGTGAATACGTTCCCGGGCCTTGTACACACCGCCCGTCACACCATCCGAGTTGGGGGTACCCGAAGTCGCTAGTCTAACCGCAAGGGGGACGGTGCCGAAGGTACGCCTGGTGAGGGGGGTGAAGTCGTAACAAGGCAGCCGTACCGGAAGGTGCGGCTGGATCACCTCCTTTCTGAGAAAGAAAGGCTTAGTTGAAGTACTCACAGACTTCGACAGACAGGCTAGGACCGTTGGTCCGGAAGGTGAAAGACCTTCCAAAAACAAATTGCCTTCATGCTTTTGAAACCTTCTCTTCTTCGATATCTCTGTGATTTTCTCTGTCTGGGGCAGTAGCTCAGTTGGTTAGAGCACCGCTCTGATAAGGCGGGGGTCATAAGTTCAAGTCTTATCTGCCCCACTTGTTTTTTACATTGTTAGCGTAGGGATGAGATAAATAATATGGTCAAGCGAATAAGGGTCCACGGAGGATGCCTTGGAGCCGCCAGACGAAGAAGGACGTGATTAGCTGCGAAAAGCCGGGGGTAGGAGCCAATATCCGACGATCCCCGGATATCCGAATGGGGTAACCCGAATGTCTGGATGACATTGACATGCACATGAATCAAATAGTGTGTATGGGAGAGACGCTGGGAAGTGAACCATCTAAGTACCAGCAGGAAAGGAAATCAATTGAGATTCCCTCAGTAGCGGCGAGCGAACGGGGAAGAGCCTAAACCGCGGGCGTGCCAAGCGTGTGTGCGTTGCGTCTGTGGGGTTGCGGGATTTGCCGGCGGAGGATACACACTCCGCGTCAGGTCATAAACCATGATGTTATACGAAGGATCTGGGAAGGTCCGCCGAAGAGGGTGAAAGCCCCGTAGTTTAAAGCATCATGGCCTGATGGGCGAATATCCCAAGTACGCCGGGACACGAGAAATCCTGGCGGAATCAGGG
>JAEEGG010002264.1_pt1 | contig 50153 bp, 35 predicted proteins | sample 9134161 | NCBI WGS metagenome assembly JAEEGG01 (sample SAMN16246543, study PRJNA631951) | gut metagenome | biome: gut microbiome; feature: rumen; material: CR-attached | host: Bos | place: Iran: Karaj | collected 2018-10
CGCTGCCTCAAATAACCCGGTGGAGCACATCAAGACATTGATGGAGCAGACACGCATTCCACCGCAGGTGGGTAAGTACAAGGTGTTTATCATTGACGAGGTGCACATGCTGTCAACAGCAGCTTTCAATGCATTCCTGAAGACACTGGAAGAGCCACCTGCACATGTCATCTTCATTCTGGCTACTACGGAGAAACATAAGATTCTGCCCACCATCCTGAGTCGTTGTCAGATATATGACTTCGAACGCATGACGGTGCAGAATACCATTAATCATTTGAAGTATGTGGCTGATAAAGAAGGAATTAAGTACGAAGAAGAAGCACTGTCTGTGATCGCAGAGAAGGCCGATGGTGGTATGCGTGATGCCTTGTCTATCTTCGACCAGGCTGCATCGTTCTGTCAGGGTAATATTACCTATCAGAAAGTCATTGAGGACTTGAACGTACTCGACTCGGACAATTATTTCCGTATCGTTGATCTGGCCATAGAGAATAAGGTGAGCGATATCATGGTGCTGCTCAATAGCATCATTAATAATGGTTTTGACGGTGGTTTACTCATTCAGGGACTGGCTAAACATGTGCGTAATGTGCTGATGGCGAAGGATCCGCAGACATTGCCATTGCTGGAGGTTAGTGATCAGGCTAAGAAGCGCTATACCGAACAGGCGCAGCATGCTGACACGCGTTTCCTTTATGGTGCCCTGAAACTGATGAACCAGTGTGACATCAATTATCGCCAGTCGGGCAATAAGCGCTTGCTGGTGGAACTGACACTGATAGAAATTGCTCAGTTGACACAGCCCGAGGAGGGGCCGGCAAATGGGCGCAAGCCCAGAAGATTGAAATCCCTGTTTAAGCAACTGATTCAGCAGACACAACCCCAACAGAAGTCGGCTCCACGGGTGGCCGCGGTTGTGGCGCAGAGTCAGAATAAGACTGTTGAGCCAGCGCCTGCTGGTTCTGTAAGCAAAACGGTCCAAACTCCTCCCTCAGTTCCTAAGCCAACCCTGAAATCCGATAGTATCGGTATCACGTGGAATAATCTGCGCGGCTCTGGACGAAAGGTGAAAATGCAGCTGTTGCCAGAAACGGCTAATCCCAATATGCAAACCACAGAACAGACGGAGTTCACTTTGGATGATTTGCAGTTGCAATGGGTTGCCATGTGTAACAGAATGCCCGAAAGACTTAGTGGTATTGCTGCCAGAATGAAGAATATGAATCCTGTCATTCGTCAGATGCCTGAGGTGGAAGTGGTGGTGCCAAATGAGATTGTTAAGGATGAAATGGAACAGATCAAAGGCAGTATTGTGAATACGCTGAAGATTCATCTCAGGAATAATATGATTACGCTGTCTCTTTCTGTGGCTGACCAAACCGAACGGGAGGTGGTACTGTCCAGACGACAGCAGTTTGACATGATGACAAGCAAGAACCCTGCTATTGAGCGACTGCGTAAGGAGTTTGGCTTGGAGTTGGTATAAGAAGGTGAAGAGTTTTAATTTGCAACTGCAATAAGATGAAGAAGATAAAGGAAACAATCAAGGCTTTTCTGGCAATACCATTTATGAAATATGGTGTTGTCTTTGTGATTGGTGTCATACTGATAGGTTTCGTTGGCTCCAATAGTATATGGGGACATTTCCGTAACAAGATGCGGATTAGTGAACTGAAAGACGAGATTGAACACTACGAGGGGGAATATCGTCGTGATCAGACCCAGATTCATCAGTTGCAGAGTAATATAAAAGCGATGGAAAAAGTAGCTCGCGAGCGTTTCTTTATGAAGACAGACGAGGAGGATATCTTTGTATTGAATGACGACCAGCGTGAGTTCCAACAAAAGAATTCAAAGGATGAAACAATTGAATAAGTGGCAGAACGCCATCTTTATGGTGAGTGCTCTGTTGATGGTGGTAGGTGCCGGTGCCGGTATCTTCAGATGGTATTATTTTCCTTATGTCTATGCGATAGGTGCCATAGGTTATGCCAGTATGCAGATGTTGCAGCGCTACGAAGGACGTGATTTCACTATCCGTCGTTTGCGTCGTGTGATGTTGTTCAGCGATGTGCTGCTTTTGCTTACAGCTGTGTTTATGTTTGCTTCTCAGGATAATTCACTGGGGCTGGACAGGATTATTTACCTGCAATATGTGAATAATAACTGGGTCGTCGTGTTATTAGTGGCGGCTATTTTGCAACTCTATACAACCTATAGAATCAGTAACGAACTGGAAAAAGAGGCAAAAAAACTATAAAAGATTGCGCAATTATTTTAAATTGCGCAAATTTTTTTCTTTAGTTCAATAATAGGTTGTACATTTGCAAATGATAAGCAGATGGTTAAAATGAAGAACCTTACATATCTATTTTTACTCATGGCTCTGATGGTTTCATGTTCAGAGTCCTATGTGATACAAGGCACGTCGTCAGTCTCAAGGCTGGACGGCAGTAAACTCTATTTGAAAGTTGTAAAGGGTCAAAAACTGGCGAATCTTGATTCCTGTGAGGTGGTGCATGGTAAGTTCCATTTCTCAGGTGCCTTAGATACCGTACAGATTGCCTCTTTGTTTATGGATGATCAGAGTTTGATGCCTCTGGTTGTCGAGAAGGGTGATATCTGTATCACGATTGATAACGGACAGCAGAAAGTAAGTGGTTCCCCACTGAATGACCTGCTCTACGAATTCCTGGATCAGCACACGCAGTTGCAGAATCAGATGGTAGAACTCGACCACCGTTATAGTCAGATGTTGCTCGAAGGTATTGGCGAGGATGAGATAGATCGTGTCCTTTCTGCAGAGGCTGCTGTCATTGCTCAAAGGGAAGATAGTCTTGTTTCAGCTTTTGTTGAAGAGAATTATGATAACGTGCTGGCTCCCTTTGTGTTTGTGCAGATGGCAACGTCTGTTCCTCAGGTAGAGCATATCATGAGTAAGGCTCCTGATACGTTTAAGAATAACCCCCTGGTTGCGGAATTCTATAAGAGTGTCACGGAGGGTGATATGATTGAGAAACCAGAGCCTCGTGAGGCAACGCTTCCCTCAGAAATTGATGATGCTACGATACAAGATATCCTGAATGGTAATGAGAACGCTAATTAAAGGAGGACGTATCGTCAACGAAGGGCGCACCTTCGACGGTGCCATTGTTATTGAAGACGAAAAGATTGTAGACGTCATTGAAGGTAAGGATATTCCGCAGGATTCATCTTTTACTTCTGTTGTTGATGCCAAGGGATGTTACGTCCTGCCTGGCATCATTGATACGCATGTACATTTCCGTGAGCCTGGCATGACCGAGAAGGCTGATATCGAAAGTGAGAGTCGTGCAGCAGCGGCAGGTGGCGTGACTTCCTATTTTGAGATGCCTAACACGGTGCCGCAGACCACCACGCTTGAAGCCCTTGAGGATAAGTTTCAGCGTGCAGCCAAGAGCAGTCATGTAAACTATACTTTTTTATTCGGTGCTACAAATGATAATGTAGACCTCTTTGATCAGCTCGACGTGCATCGTGTTCCGGGTATCAAACTCTTTATGGGTAGCAGTACTGGAAATATGTTGGTGGATCGTGACGAGGCGTTGAATCGTATCTTTGCTTCTGCCAAGTTACCCATCATGGCTCATTGTGAGGATACTGCTATCATCAATCGTAATATGGAGGAGGCTAAGAAAGCCTGGGGCGATGATCCTCAGGTGTCTTTGCATGCCTTGATACGTAGCGAGGAGGCCTGTATGGCATCCACAACCAAAGCCGTTGAATTGGCAAAGAAACATCATGCACGTTTGCATGTAGCCCATATCTCTACAGCAGATGAACTGGAACTTTTTGAAGGAGGAAAGTGGAATGGGGAAAGTGGGAAGAGGATACCCTTGCTAACGGCTGAGGCTACGGTTGGTCACCTCTATTTCACGATGCTTGACCATACACGATTGGGGGCACGTATCAAAGTAAATCCTGCCATCAAGAGTCCTGTGGATCAGTTTATGTTGCGTGAGTCCTTGAATGATGGACGTATCTCCACCATTGCCACAGACCATGCTCCTCATCTGTTGTCACAGAAACAGGGAGGTTGTGCTAAGGCTGCCAGTGGCATGCCGATGGTACAGTTCTCTCTGCCTACAATGCTTGAACTGGTTGATCAGAAGGTGCTGACCATCGAGAAAATGGTGCAGCTCATGGCACATAATCCTGCTGCGCTGTTTGAAGTGCGCTGTCGTGGTTTTATCCGTAAAGGCTATCAGGCAGACCTCGTCATTGTGCGTCCTAAGTCCTCATGGACGGTGACGCCTGAGGTCATAGAAAGCAAATGCGGATGGAGTCCGATGGAGGGGCATACCTTCAACTGGCGTGTGGAGCAAACATTCTGTAACGGTCATTCTGTATATCATAATGGTGTCGTAGACCGACAATATATTGGTCAGCCACTTGCGTTCCGATGAAACTCACCTACGATATCCGCGACCTCGTGCCCTATATCAATTGGGTGTACTTCTATTTTGCCTGGCAGGTAAAAGATGAAGTCTGTCAACAGCGTATGAGGAGAGAGGCCGAGGCATTTCTGAAGGAGTATGACGGAAAGTATAAGGCTTATGCGCTTTTCGCTATTGTCGATGCTCATTCCGATGGTGATGATATTGTAGTGGAAGGTGGCACGATACCTTTGTTGCGCCAACAGGAAGCTAATTCACAGTTCCTTTGTCTCTCAGATTTTGTTAGCACCAAAGCAGATAAAGTGGGGCTTTTCGCCACGTCTGTAGATAAAGGCATGGAGATAGATTTCGACAGTGATCCTTATCAGAAAATGATGGCACAGCTCCTGGCAGACCGTTTGGCTGAGGCTGCTGCAGAACGGATGCATGAAGAGGTGCGCAAACACTATTGGGGATATGCGCCTGACGAGAATCTCTCTATTCATGAGATGCAACTGGAACATTTTCAGGGTATTCGACCTGCAGTGGGGTACCCTTCCTTACCGGATGCCAGCATGAATTTCCTGCTTGACGACTTACTTGATATGCAGCAGATTGGCATCTCTCTGACTGAGAGTGGTGCCATGCGTCCTCATGCCAGTGTCTCTGGTCTGATGATTTCTCATCCCAAGGCACATTATTTCTCTATCGGGAAGATTGGTGAGGATCAACTTGCCGACTATGCCCGTCGTCGTCAGATGCCAGTAGAAACTATACGTAAATTCCTTTCTGCAAATATATGAACGAGCAACATATCACATTACTACAGCCTGATACCTATATTTATATAGGGTGGGGTATCCTGCTTTTTCTTTCCTTGGTGGCAGGCATGATATGCTATTTCTCTAAACGTCGTTGGTTGAAATGGATATCTGCCTTACCTGTCTGCCTGCTTTGGCCTATCTTCCTCTATGGTGCTTATGTGGGTGTCTGTCAGCTTGAGGTCAAGCATGTTGACTTAGCATTTGAGGCTCTTCCAGAGGCTTTTGATGGCTATACTATTGTGCAGTTTAGTGATGTGCATACTGGTACGCTGACTGGTAGGCGACTGGAATTGCTAAAGACTGCTATGGACAGTATCAATGCTCAAAAGGCTGATATGGTGGTGTTCACTGGCGATCTGCAGAACAAGGTGCCCAGCGAGATAGATCCGTGTAGGTCTCTCCTGTCAAGTATCAAGGCTAAGGATGGGGTCTATTCTGTGATGGGTAATCATGACTATACAATGTATGATGATGGAGATGCTTTAGAGCAATATACCAATTCTGGTCTTCGTGAAAGCGTTGATGAGGAGTTGGGATGGATACCACTGAATAATGCGCGTTGCTTTATTCATCGTGGTGATCAGCGTCTTGTCATCGCTGGTATGGATGATGATGGCGATGGCGTACGTTTTCCGCAGAATGGTGATTTGTCTTCAGCCCTTTATCGTGTGAAGCGTCAGGATTTCGTTGTGCTTTTAGAGCATGATCCTTCTGCATGGCGTCGTAAGATTTTGCCGCATAGTCATGTGCAACTGACATTGAGTGGCCATACTCACGGTGGACAGCTGTCGCTGTTTGGCTTGTCTCCTGCTATGTTGAGATACAAAGAGAACAGTGGTCTCTATACCGTAGGTAATCGTTGTCTTTACGTTTCCAATGGTCTCAGTGGTGTTGTTCCATTCCGTGTGGGCGTTCCAGCTGAGATAACGGTAATAACACTACATAAAAACAAAAGAAATAGCTTAGAAGCAAATAGGAAATAACTTAGAAAATAAATTTTTCAACAATGAAATACCTTTACTATACCTATCAGTTATTTATTGCATTACCACTAACCGTTATCACAACGGTAGTAATAACCAGTTCTATCATTATCGGTGCAGCCCTTGGCTTTGGTCATTTCTGGGGCAACTATCCTCCTCGTCTTTGGGCTCGTATCATCCTGTGGATATTCCTGATACCTGTACGTGTTGAGGGACGTGAGAATCTGGATAAGAAAGAGTCGTATGTTTTTGTGGCCAACCATCAAGGCGCTTTTGACATCTTCCTGGTTTATGGTCACCTGCACCGTCATTTCAAGTGGATGATGAAATACCAGTTGCGTAGAATTCCTTTTGTAGGCTTTGCCTGTGCCAAGACCCATCAGATTTTTGTGGATAAGCGTGGTCCTAAAAAAGTGAAAGCTACCTACGACCAAGCTCGTGAGACCTTGAAGGGTGGCACCAGTCTCACGGTATTTCCCGAGGGGTCTCGTTCGTTCACGGGCCATATGGGTGTCTTCAAGAAAGGTGCCTTCATGTTGGCCGACGAGTTGCAATTGCCTGTCGTCCCCCTGACTATCAATGGTTCTTTTAATATCATGCCTCGTATGCGAGATATGAAGTTTGTCCATTGGCATCCCCTTACCCTGACCATCCATCAACCTATCTATCCCGTAGGACAGGGACCAGAGAATGTGGAGGCAACAAAAAATCAGGCCTATGACAGCGTGATGTCTGCCTTAGTGCCTGAGTATCAGGGATTCGTGGAGAATCCAGACCAGTAAGGTGAAAAGTGTAGAGCGAAAACTCTACACTCTAAACTATTCATTTAATCTTGGGATATTTCCTTGTCCAGCCATCCCAGCGTAGTCGCATCACTCCGAAGAAAGCCTCTCCGAAGATGCCACCAGACATCTTACTGGTGCCCTCTTTGCGATTCACGAAGATAACGGGCACCTCTTTGATTTTGAAGCCAATGCGCCAGGCGGTGAACTTCATCTCAATCTGGAAGCCATAGCCCTTGAAGCGAAGCTTGTCCAGTTCAATGGTCTCAAGCACACGACGCTTGTAACATTTGAATCCGGCGGTAGTATCGTGGATGGGGAATCCCGTTACGATCTTCACGTATTTTGATGCAAAGTAGCTCATCAGCACGCGTCCCATGGGCCAGTTTACCACGTTCACACCACTGATATAGCGTGAACCAATGGCCACGTCGTTACCCTCATCATGACATGCGGCATAAAGGCGTGGCAGGTCGTTGGGATCGTGACTAAAGTCTGCATCCATCTCAAAGATATACTGATAGTCTCGCTCCAAGGCCCATTTGAATCCGGCGATATATGCCGTACCCAATCCTAACTTGCCTTTTCGCTCAACGATAAATAATCTGTCGCTGAACTCGTTTTCCATCAGTCCCTTCACAATGTTGGCTGTCCCGTCGGGAGAACCGTCATCGATAATCAGTATATGGAAGCACTTTTCCAAACCGAACACGGCCCGGATAATCTTTTCTATATTCTCTTTCTCGTTATAAGTAGGAATAATAACGATACTGTCGCTTGTGTTCATTGCCTTAATTTAATGGTTTTATGTTGCAAAAGTAGTCATTTTATTGCTACTATCAAAATTTTAATTATCAAAAAATGATAAAAGGCGTAGCTTTGGCAACTACCGTTCCTGGTAAACTTCCTTGTATAACTTCAGAAGGTTTTCAGCAGTATTTCTCCATGAGAATATCTTGGCACGTTCCAGTCCAATGGCCTTTTGTTCCTCATAGAATGCTTTGTCTGTTTCAAGGCGCAGCATCATTTGGGCTATCTCATCACTGTTTTCAGGGTCTATTAATATGGCATCGAGTCCTCCTATTTCTGGCATAGACGATGTGTCACTTGTAATGACTGGTGTGCCACAAGCCATTGCTTCGAGAAGGGGAATACCAAAACTCTCTCTTAATGAAGTATATAAGAAAGCAAATGCACCATTATAGACATAAGGTAAATCACTGTTGACGATATATCCAGGCATTAAGATGTATTCCCTGATATTTTCTATATGGTTACGTTGAATTATGCCATTCAGATAATCAGGATTTAAGTCAGCCATCAGCAGTTTGCGCTTGATACTTGACTGCTGCAGATATTTGGAATAAGCAATCAATGTACGCTCCGTGTTCTTTTTGGGATCAGTATTGCCTAAGAAGAAGAAATATCCCTCATCAGAAATATATTTCTTGGTGATATCGCTTGTGTCCTCAATAGGTCTGAACCAGTCGTTATACCCATTGTATATCATCGTTATCTGCCGTTCGGCTATGCCCAGTTTCCGAATGATATTATTGCGCTCAAACTCACTCACGGTGATGATTCGCCTGCATTTGTCAAGGATGCGTGGCACCACCAGACGTCTATACAGCCATCCCATATTCTGATAGAGTGACTTGTTTTGTTTGTCTCGTGGTTCCAGGAAGATGATGTCATGCAGTGTCAGCACCACGGGGATGTCACAGGATAGGGGAGCTGTATTGCTTGTACAATGCAGAATCTCTACACCGTATCTTTTTGCTGCTTTTGGCAGTGCCCATTGTTCCCAAAGTGGGTATGTTGGACATTTTATCTCTACAACATGCACATTCTTAGAACTCTCAACACAGCGGTCTGGCCCCGGTTTCACAAACACATAGTATTCGTTCTCCGTGTCTATCTGCTGTAACTGCAAGATTTCTTGCAGCACCACATAGTCCATGCCATGCTTGTTCTTTCTGAATATTCGTTGTGCTTCAATACCGATAATCATAGACTTTTACTGTTGTTTACTTTTCAACCAAAATACCAATGCAGAGTTAATGCCAATATACTTCAAATAACCCGATTTGATAGCTCGCCAGAATACTCCGAATTTTTCGCTGCAGGGAATCTGATGACCTGTATAAAATACTATACTGAGTGTATAACGGGCATATTTTCTGATAATAGGGGAGTCTTGGAATCTGAGTAGTTCGTCAATGACCGTTAGATAACAATTGAGGTTTCTCTTAGAGTAATGCTTGCCCATGGTTGAAGCATTACGGACACGATGTTTCACGAAACTACGTTTTAGAGCATAGATATTGTTACTTTGTAGTGTTAGTAATACTGTAAACAGCTCGTCTTCGTGAATGATGCCCGGATAAAACTTGAGGGTAATGCGGTCAAGATAATCTTTGCGGATAAAAAGAAGCCAAACGACACAACTGTGCTTACCTTTGTCCAGCATCAGATTGAGCAAGTCTTTTCCGTCGTATTGTTTATCCTCTTCTGTCAGAAACGTCCTTTCATAGTTCCAAGAAATGTTATTAGCCCCCTCTTCTAACATGGTTTTTCCATCAAAGAAGATGAAGTCTGCTTTGATCCTTTTAATATAATTGTAACATGATTCTAATGTGTCACTCTCAATGACATCATCTGAATCCATCATGTAGATATATTCACCTGTCGCATACTCTAATGCGAGATTTCTGGCAACTGCCTGTCCTTGATTCTTTTGGCTAAAATAACGAATTCGGTTATCTGCTATTTGGTGCCTCTTTAAAATCTCCTCACTATTATCTGTTGATCCGTCATTTACAGCAATAATCTCTATGTCCTTCAGAGTTTGGTTCTCCAAAGAAGAAAGTGCCTCATCAAGGTAAGGCCCCACGTTATATACTGGCAGTATAACACTGACTTTAGGCATCTGTTTGATTATATTTTTCGCAAAAGTAGTATTTTTCTATAGAATATCAAAGCGGTTTCCATTTTATTTTGTATTTTTGCAAGACAAAACCTATTTTGATGGCTGGAAAGTGTTTAAAACTTGTTTACCTTACTCCTGCTTTGTATATGGCTGGTGGGGTTGAGCGTGTGCTGACGCTCAAGGCTAATTATTTTGCAGAGCATTATGACTATGACATTACTGTTATTTTGACAGAGGGGAAAGATAAATCTTTTTTTTATCCTCTTTCTTCAAAGATTAAAGTTGTCAATCTTGATATTAACTTTGAAGAGCTTTGGACTTGTTCTTTCATCAAGAAGATATATGTATATCTGAGAAAACAACGTCGATTTAGAAAGATGGTTGAGGCCGAACTGATGCGTATCCGTCCTGATATTACGATTAGTCTTCTTCGTCGTGAAATCAATTTTATTAATGATATCAAGGATGGTAGCAGGAAAATTGGTGAACTGCATGTGAATCGTGCCAATTATCGAAATTTTGAGGCTGACGACGCAAATTGTGTCAAAAGGATCTTTGCCAAGTTCTGGATGCGTAATTTGGTGTCAAAACTTAAAAAACTTGATAGCTTTGTTGTCTTGACCAATGAAGACAGACAAGCATGGCCTGAACTTTTGAATGTAAGTGTTATATCAGATCCACTATCTTTTGTTCCGACCCAGGTAAGCATGATGGCAGAAAAACGTGTCATGGCAGTAGGACGTTATGTTTATCAAAAGGGCTTTGACCTTTTATTGCAAGCATGGTCTATTGCAGAGAAAACACACCCTGATTGGCAGTTGGCAGTCTTTGGCGATGGTGATAGGACGCAATATCAAAAACAGATGCGTGAATTGGGTATTGATAGTAACCGTTGTCATTTGAATGGCCCAACTTCAAATATTCAGCAGGAATATGTCAATAGCTCTCTTTTTGTCTTCAGTTCTCGCTTCGAAGGCTTTGGAATGGTGTTAATAGAGGCAATGGCTTGCGGACTTCCTGTAGTGTCTTTTGCTTGTCCTTGTGGTCCTAAGGATATTGTGACGGATGGCGTGGATGGCATCTTGGTGGAGAATGGTAATATTGAAGCCATGGCTGATGCTCTATCTCGTTTGATGAATGATGAGTCTCTTCGCCGTTCTATGTCACAGTCTGGAAGAAATAATGTAAAACGCTTCAACATCGAACAGATTGCAGATCGTTGGAGAATTCTTTTTGAGTCAATTGTATAAGTCTCTAAATTATGCAAATATTATTCCTTGTTTATCATGGCTTTTCTGAGGTTAGTGGTATCTCGAAAAAGATTCACTATCAGGTGAAGGGACTGCGTGAAAATGGTCACGATGTGCGTCTCTGCTATTATGACTTTGCGAAGAATGGTCACTGCTGTCGCTTTATTGATGGCGAGGTGATTAAAGATTATGGAACAGGGAAAACTGCAGGACTTCGTCAGCGTTTTAGTTACGATTGTATATACAAATATTGCATCCGTGAGAAAATAGACTTTGTTTATGCGCGTTGTTTCCAGAATGCGAATCCATGGCTGATACATTTCTTTAAAAAATTGAAGAAAGCGGGAATACACGCTGTCACAGAGATACCAACCTATCCGTATGATGCGGAATTTGTAGGTTTCCCTTTGATGACTCGCTTGAATCTGAAGATTGATCAGTTATTCCGTAGGCAATTATCTGCTCAAATGGATGCCATCGTTACTTTCTCAGATGCGAAAGAAATCTTTGGCCAACGGACCATCAATATTAGTAACGGTGTAGATTTCGATAGCATCCCATTACATGAACCATTAACCATGAACCATGAACTACACCTAATTGGTGTGGCAGAGGTTCACTATTGGCATGGCTACGACCGTTTGATTGCAGGGCTTGGTGAATATTATAAGAACGGGGGAAATAGAGATGTATTCTTTCATATCGTAGGTGGAGTAGGACCTTCTGAGATGTATGACTCCATGCATGCTCCAGGTTTTCATGAGTTGATAGAGAAATATCAGATCCAGGATAAAGTTATTTTTCATGACCAATTGTTTGGCGATTCATTAACTGCTGTTTTTAATCAATGTCAATTTGCCATTGGCAGTTTGGCTCGTCATCGTAGTGGAATAACCAATATCAAGACATTGAAGAATCGGGAATACGCAGCTCGTGGCATTCCTTTTGTGTATAGTGAAAATGATAGTGACTTTGATAAACAGCCGTATGTGCTGAAAGTTCCTGCTGACGAATCTCCAATAGATATCAATAAAATTATAGAGTTTGTAGATACTCATACAATGAATCCTTTGGATATTCGTCATACAGTGGAGCATCTGGCATGGAAAAACCAGATGCAACGGGTGGTTGATGCAATTGGATGAACTGATGACTAAAGTGGCATGAACAAGAAAATAGTCTATTTTGTAGGTGGCCTTCTTTCTCCGAATGGAATGGGGACTATTCTCAGTCAGAAAATCAACTATCTGGCTGAGCATACGGACTATGACCTATATATGGTTCTGACTGAAAAGGCTGGCTATCCTTGGTATTACGATATACATCCCCGTGTAAAATGGGTTAACTTCGATATTAATTTTGATGAGTTGGATATCATGCCATTTCATCAGAAACTATGGCATTATTATCTGAAACAGCGAAAGTTCAAACGAATGTTTAACGACTACCTTATGCAGGTTCGTCCAGATGTTACTGTTTCTATATGCCGGCGTGAGATTAATTTTATTACTGATATACAAGACGGAAGCAAGAAGATTGCAGAAATACATTTTGCCCGTCCATTCTATCGTAAGTTTGATAAGCCCTTCTTCCCTGAATTTATAAACGAATGGATTAGTAGGCAGTGGATTGGTAGTTTCGTCAATAAGTTAAAGCGATTGGATCGATTTGTCGTACTGACGAAGGAAGATTCACTCAATTGGCCAGAATTAAATAATCTGGAAGTTATCCCCAACTTTGTAAAATCAGGTTCATCAGCGAGGTCTTCATATTCTTGCAAACAGGTTGTTGCGGTTGGTAGGTATTCCTGGCAGAAAGGATTTGATTTGCTGATTAATGCCTGGAAAATTGTGAATGCCAGCTATCCTGACTGGCAATTGGCGATTTATGGGAATGGCGATAATGGTTTTTATCAGAAACAAGCAGATGATCTTGGCTTGTCTTCTGTCATAACATGCCATGGACCTGTAGAAAATATCCATGAGAAGTATGTTGAGAGTAGCCTCTTTGTATTAAGTTCCAGATATGAGGGATTTGGCTTGGTCTTGGTTGAGGCTATGGGTGCTGGACTTCCGATTGTTTCCTTCGCTTGTCCATGCGGTCCCAGTGATATTGTGGAAAATGGTCAGACTGGCATTCTTGTTCCTCCGGGAAATGTAGAACAGCTAGCCGAAAAGATTTGTTTCTTGATTGAACATCAAGACGTCAGACAGGCTATGGGCGAGAAAGCCATATCTAGAGCAAAGATGTTTACGCAAGAACGAGTCATGCAGCAATGGATAGAATTATTTGAAAACCTGATGAAGTAAAGTAAAAAAACAATAATGAGGATGCAGTGCATCCTCATTATTATCTGTCAATTAATATTGATTACTGATTGCTGAACTTGTCGGGATAAACTAAGTCTTCTACCCAATTCAGATACCAATCTTTGTTCACATTCATGTTGACAGCCCAGTTCAGGAAATCGGGATAAGCATCTGTTATGCTCTTCCTCTCCAACGGATAGCGGAAGTTGGTGGGTACTATGATGGCGTTGGGGGCCTCACCCTTTTCTGGCACCTTAATAGTTTTGCCCGTTGTGCGGTTCTCAATGTAGATTGACTTCAGAAAATCATCCATGCTCAGGTTCTTTTCAACGGTAACAATCTCGGTGACGGGCTCTATGTATGCCGCATTCTTTTCGGTATTGATAAATACCTTTTGGTCATATCTGTATCCGAATAACTCGTGGACTTCTTTACCGTTGAAGCCTTTCTCCTCACTACCTTGGATACCACCCAATACAATGGCGTCGTAGGCACCGCAGGCAATGATGCTGAGCTGAATCTTGTCTTCGCCAAGACGTGTGGTACGAAGAACAACGTCGTTCATATCGTAGTCAGCAGTCTGAGGACGGTCTTCAAAGCACATCGTGTAGGCTTCGGCTTCAGGCTGGGGCTTCTCGTCGATTTGGATAAGACCTCCACCAACCTCAATCACCATATCGGTAAAGTTACAGTCTACGCCTTCCTCAAAGCACATATAGGTCTTTCCGTTGGCTGTGAACGTAGCAATACGCGGGTCTGTATAGGTCATGCCTTCCTCGGTTTCACCACCCAAACTCTTATCCATGGCTTTTTTGAAGTCCCCGAAATGATTCACCTCTTCATTCAGACGGCCGTCACCATATGTACATCCGTATTTATTATTGGAAATATCGGTGCCGTTCTGACATTTCTGGTTCAGGAAACCAATTTTATAGCCGGCAGGGAAGGTGGCGCTGGCCTTGACTTCTCCTTTGAAGGGTGCCTCTTCATAGAACGGCAACAAGAATTCACGTCTGTGATAGATTGCACTATCATTCTTTTCGACAGTTGTCTGTATACGTTCCACCTGTATAGCTTTGTATTTAGGCAACTGTTTGATATAGTCAACCTCGCTCATGTCTGATGGAATATCCTCCGGCCTGAAATAATAGTAGTAGATGTGGTTCTGCTTGAAGTCGTCCGTAAAGGCCTGGATGGGAATCAAGGTAACGGGATTGCCGTCGGTCTCGAAATAGTTGTTGTCAGTCTTGAAATAGGCGCTGTTGCGAATGGCTGGAAGATTATTCTTTTTGATTTTCTTATCTGCGCTAGCATACTTCTGAAGAAAAACATTGAGGATGGCCTTTACGTTTTCCAACTCACCCTCAGCGAAGTCTGCAATACCATCTCGGAAGATGACACCTCTGTTGTTAATTTTATTGCCATTTTCTACACAAATATCCATACGCCATCCGTTGTCAAAATCCTGATCGACAGGAGCCCACATCTGGTCGCTCCAGTTCGAGTTGTTCCATGCGTCGTATTTAGCATCGTCCGACTCCGCACGCTGTGTGTTCAGTGACTTTTGGGGAGCCCCCAGTTTGATTTTGTCGAAAGTGGGAGCTTCGCTCTTAGCGGCTCTACGTGATGAGGCATTGGCTTGTGGGAAACTAACGCTTTCCTGTCCTACATTGAATACCTGAATGAAGTAAACGCCCTTGCTGTCAATACATGCGGCAATCAACTGCTTATAGATGTTTGGAATAGAGTAGGTCAGTTTGACTGTTGCTCCCTTTTGGACTTGGGCCTCGTTCAATACCTTGGCCTCGTTATTCAGGAAGGGTGACTCAGTCAGAATCTGAACCTTTACGATGTCGTTAAGATTTGCATTGGCCGTGATTTTTACTTCACTGCTAACGGTACTGTTCCAATCTTGATTAGAATCGATCTTGACACCATATCTCTGTTCAAAGTTCGCGATGGCCTCTTCGCTCTCATTGGACTGCGGAGGTACATTGTCCGTGGTGTCCATCTTCATACAACCCGTCAGTATCAGCGCTGACAGCATTGCTAAGGTAATAGATTTTTTCATGAGATTAATTGTTTTATGTTAGTATTTTGTCTACAAATATACGAATTTTACATTAATTAATCGTTAAAGAGATGCATAAAATGCATGAAAGTGGTGGTTGTTTAACATATTTTTTAAATTTTAGGCAATGATAAACTATTCTTTTTACCCTTTATTTGATTTTATTTGTTACCTTTGCATGGTAGAATCCGTGATTGTTACTATGGCAAGTTGGTATGATAAGTACTTGACTATCTACGGGAAACCTTTCAGTGAGGTACCTCAGGATGTGATCTATGGAACTCGTGAACGTTTGGCTCGTTTGCAGAGTCCAGAGCCCTTGGCGTCTATCGTTGTCATCGGGTATAACGAGGAGAAACATCTGCAGGCATGTCTATGGGCTATCAGTGAAATCAAGTGTAAATACCCTGTGGAGATTATTGGTGTGGACAATGATTCTACAGACCGGACGGCAGAGATCTATGAGAAGTCTGGTATACCTTATTACACCGAACACCAGCATTCCTGTGGCTATGCCCGACGTTGTGGACTTCAGCATGCAAAGGGTAGGTTCTATTTCGATGTAGACAGTGACACCTTGTATCCTCCACAATATTATGAGATTATGCTTGGGCATCTGCTGAAGCCAGGGGTGAGCTGTGTATCTGCCACATGGAGCTATATCCCGGATGAAAACCATTCCAAACTGAGCTTGAAGCTGTACGAAATGGCTCGTGACCTCTTTCTCTGGATTCAGCATTTCAAGCGACCGGAACTCTCTGTGCGTGGCCTGGTTTTTGCCTATAATGCTGACTATGGTCGCAAAGAGCCTTATCGTGTGGATATTATCCGTGGCGAAGATGGTTCTATGGCATTCAATCTGAAGAAATACGGTAGGATTGTTTTTGTGCGTGACTCTCGCTGCAGGGCTATCACTGGATATGGCACCATAGGCAATAAACCGATGTATCAGAGCTTTATTGAAAATGTAAAGACACAATTCAAAGGTATAACCAGAATTTTCCATAAGACGGATAGGTATATTGATAGTGACGATAACCTTGTAAAGAAATAGACAGGATGAAAATTTTGTATGTATATCAGACATTGGCAAGATATGGTGGCGTAGAGCGTGTATTGGCTGATAAGATGAATTATCTGGCCAACCATTATGGTTATGACATATATATACTAACAAGAGATCAAGGTACTCATCAGATTCCTTTTCCTTTGGAAAAACGGGTCCATTATGATGATTTAGGAATTCGTCTGCATACCCAATATGCCTATAAGGGGTTGCGTCGGTTGTGGGAGAAGATCAGACTGCAATGCTTGTATGAGTATCGTGTATGTAAAAAAATAAAGGAGATAAAGCCTGATATTATCATTGGGACAGACGTTATGCCTGCTCGTTCTTTATTGCGCCATAAGGGTAGGGCAAAACTCGTTATAGAATCTCATTCAATGTATCGGATGACCTATGCAGAACCTACAAAAAATCCACTAAAGTTATTTCTCAATTTTATGGCTTTTCGTGCGTATAGAAAAGCTGATATGCTTGTTTCTCTAACTGAAGGGGATGCAGAAGATTGGAGAAAAAAGAATCATAACAAAAGAGTCTGTGTAATTCCTAATGTGGTAAATCTGAATACAACTGGTCGGCTTAGTGATTTGTCTCAGAAGGATGTTATTTTCGTTGGACGTTTTGCCTATCTGAAAGGTATCCCATATCTTATGGAAATATGGAAAAAGGTTCAAACTCGTCACCCTGATTGGACTTTAAATATCTATGGCGATGGTGAGGAAAAAGAACAGTATGCGGATCTTATCGCTTCTTTAAATATCATTGTTCATCAACCAACAAGACATATCCACGAGGAATACTGTAAGAATTCCATTTTTCTTCTGACGTCAATAAGCGAGTCGTTTAGCTTGGTTATTCCTGAGGCTATGAGCTGCGGACTCCCTGTGGTTTCATTTGATTGCCCTTATGGCCCAAGGGATATTATCACCGAAGGTAAGGATGGTTTTCTTGTTCCCCAATATGATGTGGATGCTTTTGCCGATAGTGTTTGTTATCTGATAGAAAATAAGGATATTCGGTTACAGATGGGAATGGCTGCTTTAACATCCTCTCAACGGTATGCAGCTGAAATTGTAATGCCTCAATGGAAAAAACTATTTGAGTCCATCCTTGAATAACGTTTCCCAAATAGACATAATCTGACCTATTTCATATCTCTTTGCAGAAATCCTGGCTTGGATTCCCATTTCTGTACGTTCGGCTTCGTGAGTCATTAGCCATTCCATCTTCTCTGAGAGTTGCTTGATGTTGCCATTTTTTACAAGGAAGCCATCTTTCTTGTCTGAGATGATTTCGTTAGGCCCGTATGAACAATCAAAAGCCACCACTGGTAAACCACATGACATGGCTTCAATAAGCACTAATCCAAATCCCTCAAAGTTAGAACTTAACACATAGAAATCGCTATGAAGATATTCATTGTATATTTCCTTTGTGGGTTGATGAATCGTAATTCTGCCTTGAAGGTTGTTATTGATAATCTGATTGTTTAAATCGCCTTCAAGTTCCCCTTGTCCGAAGATGTCAATTTTCCACAAGGGATGTTTATCGCTAATGAGTGAAAATGCGTCGATAAGCTTGTCAAATCCTTTCTGATGGTTCAGTCTTCCTACTGCGATAATTCGATTGCTGCAAGTCTTTTTGTCGTCTATCGTTTCTGGCTATTCAGTCACGGGATTGGGTATTACCTTTGCCTTGATACCACACGTTTTCCATTGCAAAGCATCCTCTTTTGTTAGTGAAATGAAATGGTCATACGCTTTGATTATCTGCGTGTTACGATTGTCATAAAACTTGAAGATGATTCTGCTTGTGCTGTGTTTTTTGAAATCGTAATGTCTTATCACAGAATCGTGACTGATGTGAGATTCCATGATAGTTTTTGCATTTCTTTTCACACTAAGTATCTCATTGGCAACTTTTAGTGAATAGGTCGTTGTAATGATATAGTCTGGTTCTTGTTCATTTACAATCTTTTGAAGTTTCCTTCTGAAAACTCTTTTCAGTTTGAAGTAGTGTATCAAACGTGTGAATAGTGAATATTTGTAAAGTGTGAAGAAACGGGTGTCTAAATCTATGTGTTTTACCGTAGGATGTAATGGGTAGGATAGGGGATGAGCACCCTGTTCATACGTGATTAATGTAATGTCATATCCCTTCTTGGCAAGATAATTGATCTTGTCTGCTACGACTCTTTCTGTTCCGGCTAGTTGGGCAAAAGATTTGAGTATGTAGATAATCCTCATTTGTTAATTCTATTTTTGGACAAAAGTACAAATTCTTTTTCTTTTTTGCAAATTTCTTGATGATTATGCTCTTAAATTAAAGAAATTGCGTATTTTTGCATACAAATTGCAAGTATGAAGATTACGTATATTTATACCGCTTTAGTTACGAGAGGTGGGGCTGATCGTGTCATAACCAATAAGGCTAATTGGTTAGCTGAGCATGGCTATGATGTGATGATTGTTACAGATACTCAGTTGGGACGAGAGCCGATATACCCTTTGTCAAATAAGGTGGTGTTATATGATTTGGCTATTGATTTCAGTTTAGAGTATGGTCATTCTTTACCTGTCAGAGCATGGTGGTACTTTAAGCTGATGCGTCAGTATCGTAAGAAATTGACGGAAGTGTTGATGAAACGCCAATCAGATGTTGTCATCACTACATTAGGACGTGATTTAGACTTCCTGACAAATATAAAGGATGGTAGTGTCAAAATCGGTGAATCTCATATTGCGCGACAATTTTCGCGTAACTTCCATCTGATGGAACAAAAGGGGGGCTTGCATAAGATGATTGCTCAAAGATGGAGGAAGAAGCAAGAAAAAGATGTCAGCAAACTGGATGCTCTTGTCTTATTGACTCAAGAAGATGCTAATAGTTGGAAGGGTGTTACGAATACTTTTGTGATTCCTAACCCGACTCCATTTTATCCAGAGAAGTCCTCCACATGTGAATCTCATAAGGCTATCTGTGTGGGACGCTTGAATGAACAGAAAGGCTATGAGTATCTGATTGACGCATGGACTATTGTCAGTAAACGTCATCCTGATTGGATTCTTAATGCTTATGGCTCGGGTGAGATCAAGGAACAACTTCAAATGCGTATTGATGAGAAAGGTGTTTCTAATTCATTGATTCTGAATGATCCTACTTCTGATATCATTGATAAATACTTAGAGAGTAGTATTTATATTATGAGTTCCCGTTTCGAAGGTTTCCCAATGGTTTTGTTGGAGGCAATGTCATGTGGACTCCCCTGTGTTTCTTTCGATTGTCCTAATGGTGCCAAAGATATAATAGAGGATGGTCGTAATGGATTCTTGGTGGGTTATTTAAATGTTGAACAATTGGCAGATAATATTTGTAAACTTATTGAAAATGAATCTCTTCGTAAGGAGATGAGCAATCATGCAAGAGAAGACGTAAAACATTATCTACCAACAGAGATAATGAAACTATGGGAGAGACTTTTTTCTGATATTATAGAGTATAAAAGAACTGAGAATGAATCAAGGGATGCAAGTTAAGAGTAATAGGGATTCCAATATGGAACTTTTGCGTATCATATCAATGTTGTTGGTAATGGTACTACATGCAGATTTTGCAGCTATCTCTGTTCCTACTATTGAACAATGTCATGATAGTGCTTTTTTTTCATTTTTTAGGTTTTTTGTTGAAAGTTTGGCAGTCGTTGCAGTTAATGTTTTTGTAATGTTGTCTGGTTGGTATGGCATAAAACCATCGTTTAAGAAACTAGGAAGTTTTTTATTTCAGGTATATTTTCTTATCTTTGTTGTTTATCTATGCTTTTGGGGATTTGGAAGTGGGCATCATCATAGTACAGTAGAATGGATAACAATATTGTTCTTTAATCAATATTGGTTTATCCAGTGCTATATTATATTATATTTGTTTTCACCAGTTTTGAATTCTTTTATCAATAATACAACCAGAGGTACATATCGCTTTGTTTTGCTTTCATTGTTTTTTATTCAATTTGTATATGGCTGTTTACCATTTGCAAGTGTCTATGGATGGTTTAATGATGGCTATTCCCCCCTGACATTTTTCTTCCTATATTTGCTTGCAAGATATGTGAAACAATATGTAACATTAATTGAAAATTATCACTCAGCGCTTTATGTAATAGGGTGGATTTTGACAGCTTTGGTCATTGCTTTATTCGGTTTTCTAACTGTTTATGTTGGTTTTGGCAATTCATTAATTATGTATTTTTATGGATACTCTTCTCCGTTTGTAATTTTGGGCGCTATGCTGCTTTTGTTGGCATTATCTCGCATTTCAATAAAAAACTCTTTAATAAATTGGATTGCCAGTTCTGTTTTCACTGTTTATATATTGCATTGTCATGAGTGCATTTTTAATCCGTATTATAAGAGCCAAATTGCAAAATGGTATTCCACAGGTTTTACTACTTTGTATATTGTCAAGGTTACAACTTTGATTATTGTCCTATTTGTTTCTGCTATTTTTGTTGATAAAATCAGAATCCTGATTCAGAAGAGTATCGTTAAGTTAATAAAAACTTGTCATGAGAATTGAGAAACTGTGTTTGAAAAGTGGTGGTAGTATCAACCTTTATTACCCTGAAAACTATAAAGATTGCATAGATTTCATTATCAGCGATAATTATAGAGTTACAGGTCGCTTAGAAAGTGTCTGGATGTTAATTTATAGAAATATGAGACATTTTGATGATTCCTTCCTGTTTTGGTTGAGGCTTTGTCAATACAAGGGAAAGTTTTTTCGTTTGTTTCATTATATATATAAAAGGGCTGGTAAGCGTGTGGGTATCTATATCCCACCAATGACCCGAATTGGTTATGGTTTGGATATTGGTCATGGAATGTCTATGGTTATTAATGGAGGAACGATTATTGGCAATAATGTCTCTTTGTCTCATTTCATGAGTATAGGAACAAACCATGATACCCCAGCAATAATAGGGGATAATGTTTATATTGGTCCAAACTCAACGATAGTTGAAGATGTCTGTATAGGTTCAAATGTGACTATAGGTGCAGGATCTGTTGTTACAAAGGATATTCCTTCTGATGCAACTGCTGTAGGTAGTCCAGCAAAAGTCATCAACTATAATAATCCGGCCAGATACATTAAGAATCCTTACCCAGTACAATGATATCAATGGGCTTTCTACCTTTTTTTCCAATCATTACTGGATACTTCTTTGAGAATAGAATAATCAGCGGGTATAGTATAGCCTCAAATAGAATGGTTAATAAAATGGCTATATACCAAGGGTAGCCTTTGCCATCGCTAACTTTTAGAATTGATTCTAACGAGTAGTTTGTCACTCCAATCAGCATCCAATGCATACCCATGATGACTAATGTTCCAATGGATATGTTTAGAATAACGCTATTCATGCGATTATTCATAAGCCTGCATAAACTGATGATTCCCATGATTGCTGTGATGTTTAAGCACCAGAAATGTATGGCATAAGATGTGATATCGTGTGGACGATTGAAATAGAAAATCATTAAACTGGCAGAAAGACACAGTATTGCCATGAATAAGTCTTTTTTAAAATTCGGCTTCTCAGGTAGATAATTCTTCTGCCTGCAAAGATGTCCTAGTACAAAGAAAGGAAAACATCTGATAAAACCAACAAATGGCAAATCGACAACATAGCGTTCGTATTCATTTATACAGTAAAGAGGTGCTGTGCATAGTACAACTAATACAATAATAGACTTCCCGTATCTCAGGTGATTGGACAAAGCGAGGATGCACTTCATAATAAGGAGTGCGGATATAAACCATGTGACGCCATTCAATGATTCGAAATATGGAGAAGAATGTTGGAACATGAATGTTCCAATGATAGGCTTGAGAAAATCATACCAATAATGATTCGGGGTCTCTATAAGATATCTGGCAACCCAGTAGGGATAGAAAACCAGGTTATAGCACAAGTATGGTATAATCAAAGAATGAAAATACTTCTTTGCTGTCTGTTTATTCATATATTCCTTCTTCGTAAGATATCCAGATATGAAGAAGAACAGAGGTATATGAAACTGGGTGATGAAGCATACTAACGGGCTCCCAACTGTTTGGGGCATATGTCCAAACACAACAAATGAAATGGCTATGGCCTTTGCCCAGTCAATCCAGTTTAATCTGTTTTGTATGCTAACAGTATTTGCCATTATTATGTCCTTCTTATGTAAGGAGATCAATCATTTCTCATTATTAACGAATGACGATCTTCCGTCCATTAACGATATATATTCCTTGTGGTAGCGATTTTAATGATGATACGTTCATTCTCTTTCCAGTTGTCGTAAACACCTTTAACTGCTGCGAATTAGCATTCGCAGAAATGATGTTGTTTTTCTGTATTACGGTAAGAATTCCATTAGAATATTCAAATTCATAGTTCTGAGCCTCACCTCCACTAATGGAGATAAGATAATCTCCTATTGGACTGTCTTGTGTGGCTGTTGTTGAAACTATAGGCTTTGAAAGCAATACATTTTCATTCTCATCATTCTTCCATCCCCAATATTTTAGTTCAAATTCAGGATTCTCTTGTCCCTGTTCGCGTGTGTAGTTTCCTACAGATACAGTCAGTGGTGCTTTCTCAATGGTGAGAGTTCCGGATGTATATATCACATTATAGTTTTTAACAGAGCCTTGCTTCACAATAATTTCGTAAGTACCGGCGGGTGATGCTAAGGTAGCCTCACATTCAATCTCAGGTGTTCCCTCGAGAATAGCTCCTTCAGTCGTAAATTCGAAGACTGGATTCTGATCGCCATAATAGCGAGCATAATCCTTTGCCTTGATAATCACAGGATCAGCTTCCGTTACAGTGAGTTTTCCGTTGACATGATTGATGGCGTAATTTGTAGCCTTGGCTCCTGATATGATGATTGCATACTCTCCAGGGTTAGACTCTTTTGTTGCCTCGCATGTAATTGTAGGAAGCTCTGTCAGTACATTTTCGTCTTCATTGTTCTTGAATCCAGAATATGTTGGCGTGAACTCAGGCATTGTATCGCCCTGCTTCTTTGTGTATGTTCCTGCAGAGACTGTCAACGGAGCTTTCTCGACAGTCAGCGTTCCCGAAACATATGTCACGTTGAAGTTTGATATCGTGCCTTGTTTGGCAACAATTTCATAGGTTCCTATAGGAGATGTAGCGGTAGCATCACAGGTGAATTCTGGTGTTCCAGTGAGTGTACTTCCTTCAGTTGTATACTCGAATATTGGGTTCTCATCACCATATTCACGTGTTGCATTTTTAACTTTAACGATAACAGGGTCTGCCTTTATGACTATCAGTTTTCCTGTTGTATAGGTTATTTCGTAGTTTTCCGCTTCCGCACCATAGACTAACACAGGATATTCACCAGGGGCTGTTACCTCGTTCGCATCACAACTCACGGAGGGTAACTTGGTTAGTACCTCCTGACTCTCATTGTTCATAAATCCTGTATAGGCCAGTGTAAATTCTGGCATTTGTGCACCCTGCTTCTTAACATAAGTGCCTGCAGCAATATTTAATGGAGCCTTCTCAATGGTTAATGTGCCTGCAACACAGATGACGTTGAAGTTCTTTACAGATTCTTGCTTTACTATGATATCGTAAGTGCCAACAGGCGATGTTTCTGTCGCCTCGCAGGTTATTTCTGGTATACCATCAAGTATAGCTCCTTCAGATACGTAATCAAACAAAGGATTCTCTTCTCCATATTTTCGTGAGCAACTAATTGCCGTGATAATAACAGGATCAGCTTCGGTTACCACCAATTTTCCTTCCGTATAACTGATGTTATAGTTTCTGCCTTCGGCTCCAGACAATGTTACAGGGTATTCTCCAGGCGCACTGTCTTGATTGGCGTCGCAGGAAACAATGGGTAGTTGGGTCAGTACGTCTTTTGTCTCATTGTTCTTAAAACCAGTATATGACAGCGTGAATGGAGGCATTTCTTCGCCTTGTTTCTTTGTATATGCAGTCGCAGCAATGTTCAGCGGAGCTTTAGTAATGGTAAGCGTACCTTTTACATAAGCCACGTTATAGTTGCTGATTGTTCCTTGTTTCACAACAATATCATAAGTTCCTACAGGTGATGTTGCAGTTGCTTCACATATGATTTCCGGTGTACCGCTAAGTGCAGCCCCCTCAGTCTCAAACTCAAAGATGGGATTGGGATTACCATATTCGCGTGTGTAACTCTTTGCTGTGATTGTTACAGGGTCAGCATCAGTTACCACCAGTATGCTATTACGATAGCTGATAGCGTAGTTTTCAGCTTCTGCTCCAGAAATGGTGATTGGATATTCACCTGGTGTACTTACCTCAGTGGCTATGCAATTTACAACAGGCTGTTTCGTCAGTACCTCCGGGGTTTCATTATTCTTGAAACCTGTATAGGAGAGTTTAAACTCAGGCATAGGCTCTCCCTGCTTCTTGGTACAATCTTCAACAGCAATCGTGAGTGGTGCCTTTTCAATGGTCAAAGTGCCTGCAACATAGGTCACGTTATAATTGCTAACCGTTCCCTGTCTTACAATAATATCATAGGTGCCTGCAGGCGATAGTGCAGTTGCCTCACATACTATTTCCGGTGTACCTTCAAGGTCGGCTCCATCTACGGTATATTCAAATATAGGGTTCTCATCACCATACAGTCTTGTATAACTCTTCGCAGTTATGATGACAGCGTCAGCCTCAGTGACAATCAGTTTGCCATTCGTGTAACTGATGTCGTAATTTCGTGCTTCAGCCCCAGATACCGTTACAGGATATTCTCCTGGTGCACTGGCTTCGTTGGCTTCACAGGATGCAATTGGCTGTTTCATCAGTACGTCTTTCGTGTCATCATTCTTGAAACCTGCATAGGTGAGGGTGAACTCTGGCATTTCTTCTCCTTGCTTTTTCGTATATGTGGTAGCAGCAATGGTGAGTGGCGCTTTGGTAATGGTAAGCGTACCTTTAACATAAGCCACATTATAGTTGCTAACCGTACCCTGTTTCACCATGATGTCGTATGTTCCTACTTGCGATGTTGGAGTAGCTTCACAGATAATCTCTGGAACACCTTCCAAAGGTGCGCCTTCAGTTGTGAATTCAAACGTTGGATTCTCGTCACCATACACACGCGTACAGGGCTTGACTGTAATGGTGACCAAATCAGCTTCAGTCACAGTCAGTATGCCATTGGTGTATTTGATGTCATAATTGTATGCTTCAGCCCCAGATACCGTTATTGGGTATTCTCCAGGTGCGCTGGCTTCGTTAGCTTCACAGGATACAATTGGCAGTTTTGTCAGTACATCTTTTGTATCGCTATTCCTGAATCCTGTATAGATGGGGGTAAACTCAGGCATTGAGTCTCCCTGCTTTTTAACATAGGATCCAGCATTGATATTTAGCGGAGCCTTTGTAATCTCGAGCGTACTATTGACAAAAGTGACGCTGTCATTTAGGATCGTTCCTTTTTTGATAACGATAGGGTAGGTGCCCACGCCAGACGCTTCTGTGGCATCGCATGTAATTTCCGGCGTACCAAAAATCTCATCTCCTTCTACACGATATTCAAATGTCGGGTTCGAATCTCCATAACTACGAGTATAGTTTGTTACAGAAACTATAGTTGGTTTTACAACGTTTATCTGAAATGCGTTTTCTTCATATTTCCGGCCTTCACCATTAGCCTTGGACAATTTGATATTCTTAAAATACCCCGTCAAGTTACCTATTGTGGTGCTCTTGTCTGCAGAAATAGTTAACCTGACAATACTTCCCTTTGTATCGGAGATATTTTCCAAGTTATTCGCAACAGCAATGAAGCGGTAACTGTTGTCAGGTTGAATGTTCATCTCCAAGGATGTGCCCTGAGGCAATCGGGAACGATCTGGATTGTAGCTTGTAACAGTCATCCCTTTTGGCAAATACAAGTCAAACTGAAATGCCGCATAGGAAATATCATTGTCCAGACTAATCAAGAACTCTTTGTCTGTAACGCCTGGCGTAATTATGAAGTCGTTGATAGTGAGCTTATCTTCAGCCCATATAGGGTTTGTTAGTGCCATTAAGCACATAACAATAGAAAAAACGAGTCTATTCATCATTCGAGTTTATTTTATTACGACTCTCTTGTTGTTTATAATGTAGATTCCTTTATTTAAATGACGATTTTCATTCTTTACCTTACGGCCTGAGAGATCATATACAGATTCATTGTCAGAAGCTTGAATGTTCTTGATGCCCGTAATACCGCTATCTATTATTTTGTCATTAAAATAGGTAATCTGACCTTGAGCATCCACGCAGATAGCATTGCTTATCTTCATTGTTCCATAGTTTGGAATCTCCAGGGCAATAAAGCCTTTGGATGTATTTCGCAATAAACTATTGTCGAGGGATAATCCAACTACTCTATATTGATGATCATCAATCTTTGCAAATTGGATGATGTGATTCGTAGAATTGTCAATCAGTTTGGCATCAGTAAAGTCAATATCATCAGGCACTTCAATGTCAAATTGGAATGATGTGAACCTTTGGGCGTTGGGAACCCCTATTGCGATGTCTTTTTTGAATGGTGCAATTGACAGGTCTTCGTAATGATTCTTTTCTGCAGCACGTGACATGGCCTCGTCAACAACTGGCTTTTTTCCTGTGACAATTACAGTGACCAGTTTCATCACATCAAAGATGTCGATGTCACCATCGCTGTTCATGTCAGCCAACACCGGGTTGTATTCTTCCGAAGATGACCTACCCAAGATATGATTAACAATGAGTGTGGCATCATTTACCAGGATTTTGTTGTCATGATTAGCATCTCCAAGCATGCAAACACGTATACGGATGTTCGCATCTGGCAGACGATCTTGTTTGACAGAGTCATATTCGAACAGAATATTTCGCAATTTAATGGCATGAGTGCCAAGGTTGGCCTCTGGGGAAACACGGAATGTGAAGGTTAGTAAACTGTCGATGCTTGTCCCTGGTAGCTCGTTTGCTGATGCAAAAGCCATTTTGATGTTTCTTTCCTCATCCATCTTACCCATCGCATAGAATAAGATGCTTTCATATCCCCTCAAGGTCGCACTATCTGGCAATATGAGGTTTTCTTGGGTAATGCAGAGTGGATTCTTCCATTTATCTGTGAGTATAGGATCCCCTTCAAGAATAAGCCCATCTGCTATCTGTAAATTTAGTGTCAGCGCATTATAAGCATCAGGCTTAGCATCATTTAATCTCGTGGTAAACGATACAGAGCGTCCTGTAACGACGTCAATGAAATCTTCCGACGGCGTAAGCTTCTGGGCTTCGGCCAGAGCGCAACATCCAAATAATAGGGATATGACAATCAGTTTGTTTCTATATAGTCTCATATTACTCCCCGTTATTGTTTTTTTCTTTGTTTCCAGTTATTTGCTTCAGTATCAACACAGCATCTTCAGCAGTAATCTTCTTATCTCCGTTCATGTCGCCAGGCAGACCTACCTGTCCTTCCTCATCCTCTATCTGATATTCTATATGACCAAAGTTGTCGGATGTTTCCAAGGTCGCAGAACTACTCTTCCATTTCAGGGTTACAGTGGTTACAGGTGAACGTTTGTAGCCTTTAGCTGAAGCATATGCGGTGATGACATAAGTCTGAGTGAGCTGTTGTTCCGGATTCTGAGTCTTTTGTGCATCTGCTATTTTTATCTCACTTGTGATTGTTGCACCAGGCGTATCGCAGGTGAATTGCAGTTTTCCTTTGACATAGTCAATGACGGGCTGGGCACAAACTTCTATATTTGTAGCGTCTCCTATCTCGGTCATGAAATTGTCCCAAGGGGCTGTTAGGTTTTCTTGTAGTTCACGAGAGACATATAGTGTTGCCACGTCGTAGGTTTTGTTGTCAAATGTTTCATCTGTTGCTTTTGGCAACTTGTTTTTGTTGCTAATATATATCTTCTCAAGTTTCTCACATCCATTGAAAACGCGCTCTCCAATGCTATCTACAGCCTGTGGGATTTCTATTTCCAGCAGATTCTTACAACCTCTAAAAGCATCACCATAAATATATTGAATGGAAGAGGGTAATTCTATAGACGCCAATGTGTCGCAATCCTGGAATATATTAGCAGGCAGTTCCGTGATATTGTTGTCACTTAAGAATACCACCTCTTGCAGATTTTTACATCCCCAGAATAATTCATCACCTAAAGTCGTTACAGAAGCAGGAATCTCTATTTTCAACAGGTTTGCACAATTTCTGAATGCTTGTGTGCCAATGCTCTTGATGATACTTGGCAGTGTGACAGATGTCAAGTTGTAGCATGCTTTAAAAGCGTCGGTGCGAATGGCAGTGACAGGATATTTTTTCTTTAAATATTCAATAGAATCGGGCACGGTGATGATAGGCTTTTCATAAGCCTTATTGTTTCGGTCTGACATGAGTTCTGCATGGATGTCATCCCCTTCAGTAAAGATGTGGTATGTCAATCCGCCATCTACAGTAAAGTCTGTTTCTGTAGGAATATAGCGTACGTTGATGATTGTGTCATTGGCAGGCATTGTTAGGATGGTGTCAATGATTTCGTATCTGTAGCCATCTTTCTTTAGTTTTGCAGAGATGTCCCCTTCGTAATCAGGCAGCTTTTTTTTGTAGAACAGAGAATCCTTATAAATCGTTTTCTCTGTTTCTTCATCAATAAATCTGTACTTATACTCAAATTCACCTGCTACGACGACAGTGTCATTGGGCATAACAGCAGGCAGAGACTCAGGAGATACAGGCTTCCATCCAGAGAATCTACGTTCTTCCTTCTTGGGAACTGGTATATAGGTGATGGTTGCTCCCACCTTTATACTGTCTTCTTTGTGATAGAGTGAATCATCAACAATATAGATAATCGGGTTGTAGCTAATCGTAAATATACGTCCATTAAATCTTTTCCATGGCGATTTTGTTTTGTACGAGGCGTCATTTGTGACATACAGATTGGCTTTGTTATAAGTGTCGTCGCTAAATGTTGATGCTGCAGCAATTGGAGCCTCGGCGCGATCGTTGATGGTAATCTGTGTGATATTATTACATTCTCCGAAAGCGTTGTTACCAAATCTTTCTATTGATTTCGGCAGCATGACACTTTCCATTCCGACACATTCATAGAATGCATTTGGACTGATTTCCTTAATACCTTCTTCCAATACTAACTGCTTGATTGAATTACAGCCTTGGAATGATCCCGTGCCAATCGTTTTCGTGAGTGGTGACAGCTTAAAGCCTTTCAATCGTCGGCAACTGAGGAAACTATAATCAGGTAGTGTTGACAGAGAGAACTCATTATCAAAGAAAACACTGTCTAATTGGGCACAACTCTCGAATACGCGATTGCCCATGGAGGTTATGCTTTTGGGAATTCTGATATCTGTTATTCCACTTTTGCTAAAGGCAAAGTCTTTTATGGTCTCCAACTGTGAGGGTAGGGCTTCCATGATCAACGAACTACATCCGTAGAATGCAGCCTTGCCGATAGCTTTTGTTGCCTCTGGCATGTTTACTGTTGCTAAGTTTTCGCAGTTTAAGAACAAACTGTCTACTACAGTCGTGATGCTATTGGGGAACGTGAAAGATGTGAGGCCCGTTCCCATGAAAGCACCGTTGCCAATTTGGATCAATGAGTTTGGAAGCGTGATTTCTTGCAGGTCTTCGCAATTTTCAAAGGCTCGTGGTTCAATGGCAGTGACATGGAATTTATGTGTCGTGTATTCGTAGCCATCATCTTTAGATACGGAGTCTTTAATTGTTATCAATTCTGGTACGACAATGTCTGTTAAGGGCTTGTAAGAGGCAGTATCAGCCAGTACCTTCGTATCGCTTTTCGTGAGTTCAATCAGATAAGTCAGACCATCAATGTTTCTTCGGGTCGAGAAGTATCCGTGTATTTCTAAATTTTCGCCAGGCATGACGCTTGGAATATTTTCAATCCAACCGGAGAAATCCCAACCGTCTTTGGTGGGTGCAGCAAAAGGTGTTAGTTTATCACCTACTTGAATGCTGTCACTATGAATGGTATCATTGTCAACAAAATAAGTTATTTTTCTAAAGTCAAATTTGATCTTTTTGAATTTACTCCATGGAGCTTGGTCATATCCAGTTGAAAGAGAATCATAAAATAAGGTAATTCCTTGAGTGCCCTCTCCAAAGGCATCTGGATCAGCTACAGGTGCAGTCAAAGGGTAGGTATAAACATATTTTAGATACCTCGAATCAAAGGCTTCTGCACCTATATTCAACCCGTTTATTTCTTTAGGGATGAACAGCGTTGTTAGATTCGTACAATTTTGGAATGCTCGTTTGCCGATAACTTCGATAGACTCTGGCAGTGTTAATTCCTTGAATCCACTACAGTCCTTAAAGGCTTCATTGTTTATTGATTTGATTTTGCTACCTTGAGGTAGGGACGTCAGCGAAACACATCCACTGAAAGCTCCTTCACCTATGATTCGTATGCCTTTATTTATGGACACGTCAGTCAATTTCGTACAGCTACAGAACATTCTTATGGGTAAAGTGGATATATTCGCATTGATGACTGCTTTTTGTAGTTGTCCGCAACTGAAAAATGCCTCATTGCCAATCGATGTTGTATTCTCTGGGATTGTTATCTGTTTTAGTTTCCAACAATTGCGGAAAGCAGCTACTCCTATCGTTTGTAGTGACGATGGCAACTTAACTTTTTCCATACTTGTACATCCATTGAAGGCGTCATTACCTATGGATTCAAGTCCATCACTTTCAAATATGACGGTCTTTAGATTGGTACACTCTCTAAAGGCCGCTGTTCCTATTGATTTGACTCCGTCACGGATGGTAACCTTCTCAAGCCACTTTGCGCCATAAAAAGCATAGGGATATACGTCACCCTGTAATGTCAGTGACGATCCCAGAGTTGATATGTCAATTCCATTCACCAATACAATCTTTGCATAACGTGAGGGACTGCTGTTTTCGTTACCGTATGCAATGTATGACAAGGCATCGGTCGAAGGATAATTAACAGTATTGATGTACTTGCAATTTGCAAAAGCGTCATTTCCTATTGACTTCACACTGCTAGGGATGCTGACTTTTGTGATTCCCTCGCAATTGATGAAAGCATAGGGACTAATGGCAATAACATCGTCAGGAATATTGATCTCGGTAATTTCGGCGCTAATGTTATCTACATATATGTGGGGGAGGTAATAAAGTGGGTTTGCTTCTTTGCTACCAAAAGTAATATGTGCCAAGTCGGCAACCGATGCAAATTGTACCCGTTTCAGGTTGTTGCAATTTAAGAAAGCTTTTGCTTGTATTTCTCTGACGCTTGCGGGGATGAATATTGAGTCAATTTTCACTCCTCCTGCAAAGGCATATTGGGGAATAGTAGTGACGTTAGTTGGAACCCGAAGCGTTTTTACCTCGTTCTCGTCACTTCCTATATAGAGATGCTTGGCGATATATAGGGGATTGGCATATTCGTTTTCGTAATTCATATTGAACATGTGTTCCAAATCCCAAAAGTAAACTTTTGTGAGCTTTGTGCAGTTGTAGAAAGCATTACGGCCAATCTCACTTACATGTCCCATCTTGATTGAGGTAATACTTGTCCCGCTGAATGCCTGTTGGTCAATTTTGTTAACTGGCAGAGGAGTCGTGTAATGTTCTTCGTAGTTTACCGTGTCAGTAATGTCGACGGAGGTAGGTATTTCGAAGTCGCCATCGTACTTTGCAGAGTCCTTTGGTGCCGCAATTACCATGAGCGAGGTTTTGGACTCATCTGAGTATTTCAGGTAGACCTTATGTTCTGCGTTTGTGTCTGTTGGGTCTACATACGTGAAAATTTGCTCTTTCTGCTGTGCATTGATGCCTAATGAGGCAAATAATAAGATCAATGCGATGGTTGACTTTCTCTTAATATCCATAGCCAATTAATTTAATTTCAGATAAATACGATGCAAAGGTACAAAATAAATGTAATATGGGACAAAATAGAGCGTTCTTTTTTACTGTATATGTTAATTTGTGCTAATTTGCGTTCAAATATCGACAATTTGTAATCTTCTTGTCGGCATAAAATGAGTGTTGAGCAAAAAGTGGTGGGATGTAAAAACTCAGGCAGCGCACCCTTCGGATGCGCTGCTCTTGAAAATGGTTAAGGTTTGATGTTCGCGAAGTAATCGCGGTACTCCTGACAGTTGAAACAGGGGCAGTCCTTGTGGACGCCTTGGAGCTCACTGTGGCCCATGATTTGGGCGGCGGGATAGGCGGATGTGAGCTTGCAGAGGAGGGAGAGTAGGGTGGTGCGCTGGGCTGGAGTGCGGGTGTCGGCTGGAGTGCCTTTTTCGTCCAACCCTCCCTCGTAGCAGATGCCGATGGAGTGGGCATTGTAGTGGAGGGCGTGCATGCCTATCTCTGCCTCGTCACGAGTGTTGTGTAGCTTGCCGTCGCGCTCGATGTAGTAGTGATAGCCAATGCCCTTGTTGTGGAAGCGGGCGTTGTGGTCGTTGCTGAGCTGACTGACGAGGTATCGCTGGTTGCAGCGGGTGGCTGAACAATGAATGACGATTAGGTTGATGTTACGCATGTTGTCTTTTCCTGGTTATCTGCAGCTGGCCACGCCGATGGCGGTGGCTATAGCTGAGAGGATACTGATTGTTGTCTGAATGACGAATTTCCAAAGAGTTTTATTCTTCACGAGAAAAATTTAGAGTTAAGAGTTAAGAAAATTAAGAGTTCTTGGCAAAGCCGAGCGAAGTAATTACGGGTTCACGGGTCCTTCGTCGCTTGAGTCTGTGGGCGTGGTGGAGTCGTCGTTGGGAGCGAGTTTGCCATTGACATAGGCAGCTTTCTTCAGGGTGGCCTCCAGATTCAGCGACTTACTCATCAGGTCGCCCGTGGCACGTGTCTTCAGTTTCACGCCCTCGATGTGCTTCGAGATTGAGAATTCTGCCTCGCTGTCTGCGGTAGCCCTGTTCTTGATGCCCAGAGAGAAGATGGCGAGATGATCCAACTTCACGTTCTTGCCCTCCAGGAGCAGCTCCTTGATACAGGCAATCATGTCGGTGAGCACACCCTTGATGGCACCCTGGGAGTAGGGTGAGTGGTGATTGCTCATGTGCTCGGCGAGCGCGTCGAGGTCGATGGTCTCCTCAACCACGTTCTTGGCAAACCACTTGCCGAAGGAGTTGCTGGACTTGATTTTGATTTGATGTAAAATGTAACGAACCATAAAAAATAATGTTTTGAAAAAAGATTGCATTGTGTTGTTCTTAACACGATGCAAAGGTACGACAATCCGGACTGGCGCTGTCCGTTAATGTCCGTCTGTAGCAGAAAAAAACTGTTTCTTTTGAAAAAAAAGTGAGAAAAGTCAGTAGAGCTGCTGGCTCTCCTGAAGCATGTGGATGAAACGCTGGAAGAGGGGCGACATGGAGAGAATCTTCTGATCCTGAAACTCAGGCGGCAGATCGATGCAGTAGTCCTCGCAGATATAGCGGACGGCCTTTGGGGGCAGCTTCTGCGCTTTGGGACTGACGCCCATGGCGTCCAGGATGGGACGACGGGAGGCCAGATAGCGGCGGAAGGTGCGAGGACTGACGTCAGCCAACTGTGCCAGTTTGCTTTTGCTGATGAAGCGATGCTTGTCGTAGATGTTGATCATAACTAACTTGATTTTTGTTGGGAAATAGGTTGAAAAATGATTTTTGTAGGTTGAAAAACGATTCTTTGTAGATTGAAAACTACGTGAAAACAGGTTGAAAATGCATCTTTTTTTTCTTCATTTTTTTGCTTAAACCTCAAATGTGGTATATAATGCATTATATACCACATTTGTGTAGCGAGTGTAGCGAGAAAATCAAACTTTCTCTATAGAAATACATTTAGTTCGAGGTAAATAATTTCCTTAAGGAAACTTTGAAAAACTCGCTACACTCGTTACACAAACCTATTTTATGACGTTTTATAAATAGCAGACACCCAGCATGTTAGAATGGCTCGTTATCGCATGACTCGAACAAGTCATTTTCTAATGTTTTTTTTGTTTCTTCCTCGTCGGTCTTGAAGAGCGTGTCACAGATGGCACGCTGTGACTCGTTGGGATCCATCTCATGAAGTTTGTAATAAGTCCCCTTGGAGTTGCGCTCGGGGCGTAATTTGAGAGCTTTCAAGATCAGAGACACGCGTCGCGAGGTGATAGGCATACGACCATAGGAAATCAGTTGGGCGATAGTGGCTGCGTTGTAATATTTGAAAGATTCGTCAGGATTGGGTTTGCGAAACCGGTCACGGATCAGTTGTTCCTCGTCGGAGATGACACGGAAATACTCGTTCTGTTGCTTGATGCGTTCCTCTTCGCTATTGTTGATCCAGAAGGCAAATCCATCCAGATACTCGTCGCGCAACTGTGCATAGAGCTGCTCGTAGTCGAGCTCCCATTCGCGAGGGTTGTCGATATTAGCCACACGGAAACAAAGCCATCGCCTGTTGCCCGTCTCATCTGTCAGGAAACGCTCCTGGTTGCCCGTGGCACAGAGTGACGCCAACCGATGCTTTGCCATGACAAACTTGTCGTAAGGCCTGCGTATCTTCAGCGTGATCTCGGTTGCCAGCGATTTCAGGTCCGCATTGTCACGATCCTTGAACATGTCAATCTCCTCTATCTCCACCATGCAATTCTCGACCAGGGCTATCTTGTCGTCCTTGTTTGAGAAGGAATTGCTGGAATTCTCCCAGTAATAAGGACGCAGGACAGGTGGCAGCAGATAGCGGAAGAAGGTGGTCTTGTAGATGCCCTGAGGACCGATGAGCGTGAGTATGGTCTCATTGCAGACGTCATCGTTCAGCCAGTCGGCCATGGTGGCCACGAGCCATTTGTGAAGTGCCCACTGAAACAGACTTGTGGCCTCTTCCGCCTTCTGTCCGTCCTGTACGGGAGTGACATGTACGTGGGCTGCCAACTGACTCACACGGTCAATATGGTCCCATTGGGGCAGTTCGCGCACGTAGTTGCGCACAGGATGAACGCGATGCGCATAGTCGCTCATCAGCATATCCCTCAGGTCCGATTTCAGGATACGCTTTCCCGTGTCAGCAGCTATCCTGTGACGTAGCGTACAGATGTCACTGTCTTCCAACGGCTTCCATTGATGGCCGTTCTCCGTGAAAGTTGTCTGATCTGTTATCAGATTATAGACCACCTCCACCTTGTTGCTGCTGAGCCATTCCACGATATCTGGCAGAGCAATCATCGACACCTCCTTCGGTCGGCCCGCTTTCCTCAGTCGCCAGCATCCATGCTCTTGCTGCCTGTTTTGATACACCCAGTGGATGATGCTCTCACGCTGCGCCTTGTCATAGTCGCACCAGTTTTGCCCAGCCCATTCCAGCACCTCGTCCCTGGGCACGCCGAAATGATTGAACAGGTGAGAGGCATGCATCACGTAGTGGTGGTGAGTGCCCGGTCCGTAGACGATGTCTCGCTTGGTGAGCATCTGTTCGATGACCGCCCATGCCTCTTCAGCCTTTGCCTGATGCGTGCCCATGGGCGCCTCCTTGCGACGCTTGCCGTGCTCTGTGTCTGCCGCTGTGTTTGCTGCCGCAGCCTCGTCGTCGGTGATGACGAAAGGCTGTGCGTTGAGATTCAGCACCGCATCAGCATCATGCGCAATGCCACTGAGCCGCGTCATGTCGCCACACTGTCCGTCGTACGCCACGCCACACAGGTCAGCATAATACTGGTTGCCCTTCCTGTAGGCCGCCCTGTACAGGATACCATTCTCAGGACACGAGAACTCCGTCTCCTCCGAATAACAGAAGATGGCCCTGACCCCCTCGCCGCTGATGCTGCGATAGGCCAATACCGTGTGAGGGTCGCTTGTGATCTTGCGCATCACCTCTTCCAACCTGCCAGACTCCACGTGGTCTATGTCGCAGATGGAAAGTCCCGTCACGCGTATGGCCTGTGTGGTCTGTTTGCCAACACCATTGAACAGCACAGCCACAGAGAAGGCAGGCATGATGGCACTCTTTACCTTCTTGTTGGCCTCTTCGCGGGTGATGTTTCGTGACAGGCTGCGATAGAGCTCCGTCTTCTGGGCCACGCCCTGGTCGTGCTTGATCCACCATAGTACGGTGGTCAGATCTACCGGTTTACTCTCGTAGGACTTCAGGTCCTTGAAAATACTAATTTTAATGTCTTGTAGGATCATGGTTTATATTAATAGTTATTTGTTGATTGATTTTTCCTCTTTAATCCATTCGTATAGTTTGTCGACGAATTTCTCTATATCTTTCATGAATGCTTCGCGTCCTTGGAATATCGCCTTGTAAAGAATAATACGTATCAGGCGTTCTGACGAAAAGTCGTAAGCTATGCTGACATTCAGCCATTTGCCATTGATGCCCGCTACCTTTGTAATAAAAGAGGTAAGGCCTTTTACTTGTTTTACGTTCTCAAGAATGAATGTCATCATTTTTCTTTCTATTCCATCCTTCATGGGAAGAATGGGAGGCCTATGATATTTTTCCATAGAATTTTTTTGAAATTTATTTTATGTTTAAAATTTTGCATTGGTTTGCGTCTGCAAAGATACAAAAAAATATTGAAATGGCCTTGATGAGTATATTCGTCAACGTTCTTAAATTCTTTAACTTTTTTAACTGTTTTATACGCAAAATTTCGTGAAAACAATCAACAGATGCATAATAATTCCGTAAAACTGACAGCGTAAAAATGTCAGATTCTTAGAAAAGAAGAGCCATATCCCAGCGTCGTCTATTGAGACTATGCTGAGATATGGCAGATTCTATTGGAAAAAGGGAATAATTTCCTTTGTTCAGGTTTTACTTGACGATGGCCTTCTTGCCCTCAATAATGTAAAGACCTTTCTTTGTCTGTGCATTCACCTTGCGTCCCTGGAGGTCGTAGAGGTTTGAGGTTTCAGACTTGATATTTGAGATTTCTGCAATCGATGTTGGGTTCAGCATTAACTCATGACGCTGTCCGTCGATCGTCACGAAGACTGCATGGTCGATGCAAACTTGTGAATTGCCCTTACCTCTTAGATTCAGACTGATCACCTCATCCCATGTGCCAGGCAGTGCCTCGTTGTTCATTGAGCAAACTACCACGCGACAACGTCTGTTGTTGTCCAGCATGCTGTATGCCAAACTGTGGCTCTCCTTGGCAATCTCCTTCAGCGTCACACCTTCAAGCGTATAGCCTGCAGGGATAGTAAAGTCCATCTGGAAGGCAGTGTAGTCGGCAGTGTTGACGGGCTCCGAGCTGCGTGCATAGGCCACCTTTCCAAGGATGACGTCAATCTCGCTGACCACGTCAGTGATGTCAATGTTGCCATCACGGTTCATGTCGGCAAAGCGCTCGCGGAAGTCAGGATTATACCTCTCAAGGATATAGTCGATGGTCATCACCACGTCGGTCACGTCCACACACTTGTCGCCATTCACGTCGCCCATGATGCCTGCAGGAACCACGTTGACCGTATACGAACGATTAGAGGTACGTATAGACTTGTTTTCAGTGTTTGTCAGCACCACATTCTTGATGTTAACGGCAAACTGACCTTCCTCCAGCCATTCAGGTGCTTCGATACTCAGGTTGGCAATAATGCCGTCAGTGTTTCTGATGATATCGTTGCTGAGACTTGTTATCACCACTCTGATGCTACCGTCGTCAATGAAGTCGGTGTTGATACTGTGGGTTCTTGCGCGTGACTTGTTCAGCGTGACTTTAGGCAGATTGTTTGAGTTGACAACAGCAGACAAAACGTCAGGCAGTGCGATGTCGAACTGCAGAGCCTTGATGCCAGTGTCATTCTTCAGACTGATAGGCAGAACGCCAGTCTCACCTTGCGTAATGGTCACATCGTCGGCAATATAGAGCATGTTACTTTCATCAATAGCACGGATGTCGCTGAGGTAATACCATGCGTATGCTTGCTTATAGTTATCTACAGAGCCCGCGGGAACATACACGATGGGGTTGTTATACGAACCGTCACTATTAAGGAGTGCCTCATAACTGAGATAAGGAGGTTCCTCTGCATAGCATACCACTTCTTTCAGATTCTTACAGTCGTAGAATGCATAGCCGTCGATCCACTGTACACTGGCAGGAATCTCTACTTTCTCGAGATTATCGCAGTAAGCAAGTGATGCCCATGACACGCTTTCTGTGTTTTGAGGGAAGGTGAACGATGTCAGAGCTGAATGTCCAAAGCATATGCTACCAATCCATGTAACATTTTCTGGAATATTGATGGACTGGAGATTAGAGCAATAGTTAAATGCGTAATTACCTATTTCTCTCAGGCTCTGAGGCAGACTTACTGATGTCAGATTCCAACAGTCATAGAATGCGTAATCCTCAAAATATTCGACGCCTTCAGGAATGTTGATTGATGTCAGATATCCGTTGGCGGCAAAGGCGTAGGCACCAATACCCTTGATGTCAGCAGGAATATTCGCGTTCGCGCTTCCAATAATCAGTCTGTTCGATTCAGTTTCAATCACAGCATTGCAGCTATTGCGCGAGTCGTATCTCTCGTTGTTGTTGTCAACGGAAATATATTTGAGATTACATCCTGTGAATGGTCTTTCCTCTATCTCGGTTACGTTTGCGGGAATGTGTATCTTTTGAATTCCGTAACAGTAAGCAAATGCGTACCTGCCAATTTTTGACAATGACTCGGGAAGTGTGATGCCTTCTATTTGGTAGCAATTAAGGAATGCATAACTATTAATTGCATTGATGGTAGCTGGTAGCGAAACGCTGGTGATGTCCACCGCGTTCAGGAATGCATAATCACCGATCTCAGTAACGGTATATTCTTTTCCGTCAACAACAAGTATCTCAGGAATAACGATGTCACCGTATGCTTCTGGTGAACCTGCAGTCCAGTTGGCTTCAGAACCAGCCTTCACTTTCGCTGTGGTCTCGTCGGTCCAGTAGGTATAGATTACGTTGTTAGGACCTACAAACTCACGCTCTTCAGGTATTTCATCACCAATGGCAACGATTCTATTAAACTGATACCATACGTCAGCTGACCTGTAGCTGTCAACACATCCTTCGGGTACAAACAGGATGGCTGTCTCAAATAGATTGTGATTAGACTCATCGAATATACCATAATTAATAGTGTATGGTTCCTCGCTCTCTACGATGAAGTTTCTTAGATTGTTGCAGTTGCCGAATGCGATGTAGTCAATGCTCTGTACGCTACTTGGAATCCTGATGGTGTTGAAGTCCATGCCGTAGAATGCATCACGTCCGATAGCCGTTACCGATTCAGGAATAACCGTGGTGTTACAGCCAAAGTACAGACAGTTAGAGGCAGTCTCAATCATTGCATTGCAATCATTGCGTGAGTCGAAGCGTGGGTTGCCCTCAGCCACACGAAGTGTCTTGAGATTGACGCAGCCAGAGAACGGGTTGTCGTCGTAGAGTTCTGTCATAGTGGCAGGAATGGTGACAGACGTGATTCTGTCGCCATAATGGAAAGCATTAAGGTCAATACCTGTCACGCTGAACGTTGCACCATATTGCTCTACAGTCTCAGGGAAGTCCAACACACCGTCTTCACGTTCATGACTGTAGGCCCATACCGTACGACGACTCCAAGAGTCAACTCTATACCATATGCCATCGACGCTGAAATAATCATCACCAAGAGGTTGGTCGGCTTGCCAAATAAGCTCTTCAAGACGTGAAATGGTCTCGTTAATCTGAATGAGCATTTCGTTGACGCCATCAGTGTCCAAATTACCTTGGGTATAAACTAACGCAGCCTCGTCTAACAGTCGTCTTGCCTGAGTAACCACACCCGTGGTGTCCTGAGGCGCATTGTAGAGTGCTTCATTCAACTTGTTGATAGCATCAGATAGCATGGCGTAATAGATGCGGGAATCATAGATTTCCTCCTTGGCATCATAGAGCATGTTAAGAGCATTGAACATGGCCTCGCCATCCTCTGTTCCCAGCGCTGCTGTTGCATTGTCTATAGCGTCCTGTATCACTTTACGTGCAAAGACGTTGGTGCTGTCAGCCATGAATGATTGGCATTCCTCAATGGTGGTCTGCAATAGGGGAGCGATGAACTCGGCATCGTAGCCATGGTAAATCAGACGGAAATTATCCCAGATCACCCAACTGTCGTTGCCCTGGTTCGACACGCCTTTCACGCCTAAGCGCAACACGTCGCCTTCTTTCACCACGATGCCATAGGCTGACTGCTTGTACATGCCGGCAAGGAAGGCCTCGGCTGATGACCACATCTGATCAGGATACCAATATTCGTCGTAGGGATCCCTGTAGGTGCCACTGGTATAGATGTCGCCCACGGAAACAGGTTCTGCGAAGATGTTGCCGAATGGTGTGGCATTGTTGTTCATGTAAACATAGACAGGTGAGCCGTTTTTCTTGACATACTGGCTCTCCTGTGCCTGATAGGCATTCCACGCATTGTTGTCGCGCAGGTAGCGATAGAAACCTTGCACCTCGATTTCATACACACCAACGGGTGCTCCCTCAACCACCTGATAGACGTCAAAGCCGTTGCTGTTCCAAGCTTCATAACAGGTGTTTCCATTGGTGCCTCCTGTTCGTACGTTGCCTTGGTTGAGGTTGCCGTTGCCCAGAGGCTCCACGTTCCAACCTTCAGTTAATTGTTCACCTTGATAACTCTGCTCAAAGTCGGGGTTACTCAATAAATAGGTCACATCATCACCCGCGCTTTGTGCCCACATTGCCAACGGCAATAAGCCTATCGACAATAAGATAGTACGGAATTTTTTCATAATGTGTCAGTTTAGATTAATAGTAGTATTTTGGTAAAGTATTATTTATTTTTGCAAAAATAAGAAAAATGTATTTAAAAACCAAATAATCTACAGATTTTAACTATATTTTTTTTCTCTCATTATATTTGGCTTATTCTTGTTTTTTTTGTACTTTTGCACTCCAATAGAAACTAACACGTATTAAAAATAAAAATGGGAAAAGTGATTTTGACGGGTGACCGTCCTACTGGAAAACTGCATCTGGGTCATTTCGTGGGCTCTTTGCGTCGTCGTGTGGAACTGCAGAATGCTGGCGATTATGACAGGATGTTTGTGTTTATGGCCGATGTGCAGGCCCTCACAGATAATGCTGATAATCCACAGAAAATTCGTAATAGCATCACGCAGGTGGCACTCGACTATCTGTCTGCCGGATTGGACCCCGAGAAATGTACACTGTTTATTCAGAGCCAGATTCCTGAGTTGGCTGAGCTGACCACCTATCTGATGAACCTGATTTCGGTGAGCCGCGTGCAGCGTAACCCAACCGTGAAGACCGAAATCAAGATGCGCGGCTTTGAGGGCGAGAGCATCCCCTTGGGCTTCTTCTGCTATCCTGTGAGTCAGGCTGCCGATATCACCCTGTTTAAAGCCACCACAGTGCCCGCTGGTGAGGACCAGGAGCCTATGCTCGAGGTGACTCGCGAACTGGTGAACCGTTTTAATAATACCTACGGCCCCGTATTGGTAGAGCCTAATATCATGTTGCCCGAGAACCTGACTGCCCGTCGTCTACCCGGTACAGACGGTAAGGAGAAAATGTCAAAGAGCCTGGGCAACTGTATCTATCTGTCTGACTCAGCCGATGAGGTATGGCAGAAGGTACGTTCTATGTATACCGACCCCACGCACCTGAACGTCTCAGACCCAGGTCATGTGGAGGGTAACGCTGTGTTCACCTATTTGGATGCCTTCTCTACCGACGAGGACTTCAAGAACTTCTGGCCTGAGTATCAGAACCTGGATGAACTGAAGGATCACTATACCCGCGGTGGACTGGGCGATATGAAATGCAAGAAGTTCCTCAACGAGGTGCTCAACCAGTACCTGGAGCCCATGCGTCAGCGTCGTGCAGAACTGGAGAAGGATATTCCTGAGATCTACAATATCCTGAAGAAGGGTACAGAGGCTGCCCGCGAGGTGGGCGCCCAGACCATGAGCGAGGTGCGTAAGGCTATGCAGATTGACTATTTCGGATAAGATATAATCCTATTAACCACTTAAAACATAAGATCAATGAAACAATTCAATGACAAGAACTTCGTTCTGGAGACAGAAGTAGCCCAGGACCTGTATCACAACCACGCGGCCAAGATGCCGATTATCGACTATCACTGCCACCTGATTCCAGAGATGGTGGCCAACGATCATAAGTTCAAGAGCATCACTGAGCTGTGGCTGGGTGGTGACCACTATAAGTGGCGCGCTATGCGTACCAATGGTGTGGACGAGAAATACTGCACAGGCAAGGACACCAGCGATTGGGAGAAGTTTGAGAAGTGGGCAGAGACAGTGCCTTACACCTTCCGCAACCCCTTGTATCACTGGACGCACCTGGAGCTAAAGACTGCTTTCGGCATCGAGAAGCAGTTGAGTCCCAAGACTGCCCGTGAGATTTTTGACGAGTGTAACGAGAAACTGAAGCAGCCCGAGTTCTCTGCACGTGGTCTGATGAAGCACTACAACGTGGAGTGTGTTTGTACCACAGACGATCCCGTTGACGACCTGCACAACCATATCGAGTATGCTCGCAACAAGGCTGCTGATGATCCTATCATGATTCCTGCATGGCGTCCCGACAAGGCCATGAACATTGAGAAGCCTGAGTTCTCAAAGTATGTGGAGCAGTTGGCTGAGGTCAGTGGTGTCAACATCGTGAAGTTTGCTGATATGGTGGATGCCCTGCAGAAGCGTCACGACTTCTTCGCAGAGAATGGCTGCAAGTTGTCTGACCACGGTATCGAGGAGTTCTATGATGAGGAATATACCGACTCTCAGATTGAGACCATCTTCGAGAAGGCTATGCGTGGACAGCAGTTGTCAAATATGGAGGTTCGCCAGTTTAAGAACTGCTTCCTGACACGTATGGCAGAGATGGATGCCGAGGCCGACTGGACACAGCAGTTCCACTATGGTGCCATCCGCGACAATAACACGAAGATGTATAACCAGCTGGGTCCTGACACTGGTTTCGACTCTATCGGTGAGTTCAATACCGCCAAGGCTATGTCTAAGTTCCTCAACAAGCTGAATATGGAGGATAAGCTTACGCGTACCATATTATATACACTGAACCCCTGTGCCAACGAGGTGATTGCCACGATGCTGGGTAACTTCCAGGGTGGTGAGCCAGGAAAGATCCAGTTTGGTTCTGGGTGGTGGTTCAACGACCAGATGGATGGTATGATCAAGCAGATGAACGCTCTGTCTGTACTGGGTCTGCTGAGCCGCTTCGTGGGTATGCTGACCGACTCACGCTCGTTCCTCTCATATCCCCGTCATGAGTACTTCCGTCGTATCCTCTGTAACCTGTTGGGTAATGATGTTGAGAAGGGACTGCTGCCTGATGATCGTGAGACATTGGCACGTATGGTTGAGGATATCTCTTATAACAATGCTCGCAGATACTTCAAGTTCTATTAAAGCAATAAAATGGGAGGGGTTTTTACAAAAAACTCCTCCTTTTTTTGCGTATATCGAAAATAAGCAGTAATTTTGCAGGCGAAATAAAACGATTTTTAAGATGAAGCTTCTTAATAAAAGTCTTTTGTTGGTAATGGCAGTCGTTTTGCTTGCTGGTTGTGCAAGTCATAAACACGTTGCCTATTTCCAGAATTCTAAAGAGATTGATTTGTCAAAGTCGCAATATCTGTATGATGCTCGCATCATGCCTAAGGATCAGTTGACGATTACTGTGAGTACGACCAATGATGAGGCAGCTGTGCCTTTCAACCTGACGGTACCAACGCCTTATACCACTAATTCGCGTAGTACCTATTCACAGGCTATGCTTCAGACCTATCTGGTGGACAATGAGGGTAATATCAATTATCCTATATTGGGACAGATTCATGTGGGCGGACTGACAAAGTCTGAGTGCGAGAAGATGATTCAGGAGAAAGTGAAGCCCTTTATGGCTGCTTCAGAGAATCCTATCGTCACCGTGCGTATGACGGGTTATCAGATCAGTGTCATCGGTGAGGTGGCACGTCCCGGTACGTTTACCGTGTCGCGCGAAAAGATTTCTATCCTTGAGGCTTTGGCACAGGCTGGCGACCTGACTATCTATGGTCAGCGTAAGAATGTGCAGTTGATACGCGAGGATGCTTCTGGTCAGAAGTCTATCCATACGTTCGACCTCACTGATGCCGACATCATCAATTCGCCGTATTTCTATTTGCAACAGAATGACGTGGTCTACGTGACGCCAAACAAGGTGAAGGCGCAGAACTCCAGCGTTGGTAGCATGACGACGCTTTGGTTCTCTGCAACGTCTATTCTTATTTCGTTGACATCGTTGCTTTACAACATATTGAAGAAATAACTTAAAAGGTTGGGGCATTTTTCCCCAATCTTTTTTTATATAAGAAAGACAAGAATAATATATATTTAAACACAAGATAATGAAAGAAGTAACACTTGTTCTTCAGGATGGAACAGAATTCAAAGGAAAGAGTTTCGGTTACGAAAGTCCAGTAGCTGGTGAGGTGGTTTTCAACACTGCTATGATGGGCTATCCCGAGAGTCTGACAGACCCCAGTTATGCTGGTCAGTTGATGGTACTCACTTATCCGCTGGTAGGTAACTATGGCGTGCCTCCTTTCACGGTAGAGGACAATGGTATTGCCACCTTTATGGAGAGTGACCGCATCTATGCCTCAGCAATCATTGTGAGCGACTATTCGCAGGCTTACTCTCACTGGAATGCCTGCGAGAGCCTTGGCGACTGGTTGAAGCGTGAGAAGGTGCCTGGTGTGACTGGCATCGATACCCGCCAGTTGACAAAGGTGCTGCGTGAGCATGGCGTGATGATGGGTAAACTGGTATTCGAGGGTATGGAGAATACTGAGAATGACGAAATTTCTGATTATGGTTCCATCAACTGGGTAGAGCGAGTGTCATGCAAGGATGTGATCCGCTACAACGAGGGTGCCGGTCGTAAGGTGGTACTCGTAGACTGTGGTGTGAAGAACAATATCATCCGCTGCTTGATTAACCGTGGGGTTGAGGTGATCCGTGTGCCCTGGAACTACGACTATACGGATATGGCCTTCGACGGTCTGTTCCTGGCTAATGGTCCTGGCGATCCTGATAAGTGTGTGGACGCTGTGGAGATCCTGAAGAAGCAGATGTCGCAGAGCAGAAAGCCCATCTGTGGTATCTGTATGGGTAACCAGTTGCTGGCAAAGGCTGGTGGTGCTACAATCTACAAGCTGAAATATGGTCACCGCTCTCACAACCAGCCTGTGCGTGAGGTTGGCACCAACCGATGCTATGTTACCTCGCAGAACCATGGTTATGCTGTGGATGCTGCCACACTGGGTAACGAGTGGCGTGAGCTCTTTGTGAATATGAACGATGGCTCTAACGAGGGTATCCGTCACCTGACACACCCCTGGTTCTCAAGCCAGTTCCACCCCGAGGCTTGTTCGGGTCCTGTAGATACAGAATTTATGTTCGATCGTTTCATAGAAACGCTCTGAGAAATGAGAAAAGTTAAGTGTTAAATGTTAAGTGAGAAAAGAAGATGAAAGATCAGAATATAAAGAAAGTCCTGTTACTTGGTTCAGGCGCATTGAAGATTGGTGAGGCAGGTGAGTTCGACTATAGTGGTTCGCAGGCTCTGAAAGCAATGAAGGAAGAGGGCATCGAGACGATACTTATCAATCCTAATATTGCTACGGTGCAGACCTCTGAGGGCGTGGCTGATCAGGTGTATTTCCTGCCTGTACAACCTTATTTCGTTGAGAAGGTTATCGAGAAGGAACGTCCCGACGGCATCCTGCTGGCCTTTGGTGGTCAGACAGCATTGAACTGTGGTGTGGAACTGTATCAGAGTGGTGTGCTGGAGAAGTATAACGTGAAGGTGCTGGGTACACCTGTTCAGGCTATCATGGATACTGAGGACCGTGAGCTCTTCGTGAAGAAACTGGATGAGATCAATGTGAAGACCATCAAGAGTCAGGCTTGTGATAATATCGCTGATGCCCGTAAGGCTGCTGCCGAACTGGGTTATCCTATCATCCTGCGTGCTGCCTATGCACTGGGTGGTCTGGGCTCTGGCTTCTGTGATAATGAGGAACAGTTGAACGCTCTGGCAGAGAAGGCTTTCTCGTTCTCACCACAGGTATTGGTTGAGAAATCATTGAAAGGCTGGAAGGAGATAGAGTACGAGGTGGTGCGTGACCGTTACGATAACTGTATCACCGTATGTAACATGGAGAACTTCGACCCGCTGGGTATCCACACGGGTGAGAGTATCGTGGTGGCTCCTTCACAGACCCTGACAAACTCAGAATATCATAAGTTGCGTGCACTGGCTATCAAGATTATCCGTCATATCGGTATTGTGGGTGAGTGTAACGTACAGTATGCCTTCGACCCAGAGTCAGAGGATTATCGCGTCATCGAGGTGAACGCTCGTCTGAGTCGCTCTTCAGCCCTGGCATCAAAGGCAACGGGCTATCCCTTGGCTTTCGTAGCTGCTAAGTTGGGTATGGGTTATGGCCTGTTTGAACTGAAGAACAGTGTAACCAAGACGACGAGTGCTTTCTTCGAGCCCGCTCTCGACTATGTGGTATGTAAGATTCCTCGTTGGGACTTGTCTAAGTTCCATGGTGTTGACAAGGAACTGGGTTCCAGCATGAAGTCTGTTGGTGAGGTGATGGCTATCGGTCGCACCTTTGAAGAGGCTATCCAGAAAGGTCTGCGTATGATTGGTCAGGGTATGCATGGCTTCGTAGAGAACAAGGAACTGAAGATTGCGGATATCGATGCAGCGCTGCGTGAGCCAACGGACAAGCGTGTATTCGTGCTTTCAAAGGCGATGCATCTGCCTGAATATGATATAGACAAGATTCATGAACTGACGAAGATTGACAAGTGGTTCCTGGAGAAGTTGCAGCATATCATCGATATCGACGAGCAACTGAAGAAATATAATATCAACACACTGGAGGAGTCGTTGTTGCGCGAGGCTAAGGTCTATGGCTTTACTGACTTCCAGATAGCACGTGCCATCGGACTGGAAGGCGAGAGCCGTAACATGCACGAGGCATCACTGTTGGTACGCAGTCGCAGAAAGCAGTTTGGCATCACACCTGTGGTGAAGCAGATAGATACGCTGGCAGCAGAGTATCCTGCGCAGACCAATTATCTGTATGTCACTTACTCTGGCGTGGCAAGTGATATCCAATATGAGAATGATAAGAAGAGTATCATCGTACTGGGCTCTGGTGCCTATCGTATCGGTTCGAGCGTAGAGTTCGACTGGTGTGGTGTGCAGGCTCTGAACACCATCCGTAAGGAGGGCTGGCGCTCTGTGATGATCAACTATAACCCTGAGACGGTGTCAACAGACTATGATATGTGTGACCGTCTGTATTTCGATGAACTGACCTTCGAACGTGTGATGGATATCATCGATATGGAGGCTCCTCACGGTGTCATCGTTTCTACTGGTGGTCAGATTCCTAATAACCTGGCTGTCCACCTGGACGAGCAGCGTGTCAACATCCTGGGTACACAGGCAAAGGATATCGATGGTGCTGAGGACCGTGCGAAGTTCTCGCAGATGTTGAATGAACTGGGTGTCAACCAGCCTGAGTGGAGTGCGCTGACATCGATGGAGGATATCAATAAGTTCGTAGACCGTGTGGGCTTCCCTGTACTGGTGCGTCCTTCGTATGTGCTCTCTGGTGCTGCCATGAACGTTTGTTCTAATAATGATGAGCTGGAGCGCTTCTTGAAATTGGCTGCTAATGTGTCGGCAGAACACCCCGTGGTGGTGTCTAAGTTTATTGAACATGCCAAAGAGATTGAGATGGATGCTGTGGCAAGAAATGGTGAGATCATCGCCTATGCAATCTCTGAGCATATCGAGTTTGCTGGTGTGCACTCTGGTGATGCCACAATTCAGTTCCCACCACAGAAACTGTATGTGGAGACCGTACGTCGAATCAAACGTATCTCACGTCAGATTGCCAAGGCGCTGAATATCAATGGTCCGTTCAATATCCAGTATATGGCTCGCGAGAATGACATTCTGGTTATCGAGTGTAACCTGCGTGCATCTCGTTCGTTCCCATTCGTGTCAAAGGTATTGAAGATGAATATGATTGACTTGGCTACAAAGGTGATGCTGGGACTGCCAGTGGAAAAACCATCGAAGAACCTGTTCGATCTGGACTATGTGGGTATCAAGGCTTCACAGTTCTCATTCAATCGTTTGCAGAAGGCTGACCCCGTGCTGGGTGTGGATATGGCTTCTACCGGTGAGGTGGGTTGTATTGGCGACAATACTGATACAGCTCTGCTGAAGGCCATGCTCTCTGTTGGTCATCGCATTCCAAAGAAGACGGTACTGCTGTCAACTGGTGGCGCTAAGCAGAAAGCAGATATGCTGGATGCCGCACGTATGTTGGTGAAACATGGTTACGAACTGTATGCTACTGATGGTACGTCGAAATACCTCACAGAGAATGGCGTGGAGAATACACGTGTGTTGTGGCCTTCTGAGGAACAGGGTGCTGCAGACAATATTCCTTCTGCCCTGAACCTGTTGCATAATCATCAGATTGACATGGTAGTGAATATCCCGAAGGATCTGACTACCCATGAGTTGACAAACGGTTACAAGATTCGTCGTGCTGCCATCGACCTCAACGTACCTCTGATTACAAATGCCCGTTTGGCTGCTGCCTTCATCGAGGCCTTCTGTAAGGTGGGACTGGATGGCATTGGCATCAAGTCGTGGAGCGAATATTAATATTTTGAACTGATCATAGATGAAAGAACCCGTATATATCATTGAAGAAATACTGCTGCGTAGGAACCTGCAACTGATTTCCAACGTGGCAAAAGAGGCTGACGTAGAGATTATCTTGGCGTTCAAGGCTTTCGCATTGTGGAAGACATTCCCAATCTTCAGGGAATATATCAACAGCACCACAGCCAGTAGTCTGAATGAAGCTCGACTGGCGTTGGAGGAGTTTGGTGCCAAGGCCCATACGTATTCGCCAGCCTATACCGATGAGGAGATTGATGATATCGTGAGGTGCAGCAGTCACCTGACGTTCAACTCTCTGTCACAGTATGAGCGTTTCAATGATAGGGTAGAGGGGAAGGCTAGCATCGGCCTGCGTGTGAATCCTGAGTATTCAGAGGTAGGCACCATGCTCTATAACCCCTGTGCACCTGGCACCCGATTCGGTATTACTGCCGATAAGTTGCCCGAGACACTGCCTGCTAATATCGAGGGCTTTCATTGTCACTGTCACTGTGAGAGTGGTGCTGACGTACTGGAACGTACGTTGGTGCATATTGAGGAGAAATTCTCAAAGTGGTTCCCACAGTTGAAGTGGCTGAATCTGGGGGGTGGACATCTGA